>ENA-UOOK01006727-UOOK01006727.1-fermentation-metagenome-genome-assembly--contig:-NODE-6727-length-10834-cov-61.930235_pt1 | contig 10834 bp, 18 predicted proteins | sample MGYA00245777_ERZ724023 | MGnify/ENA primary metagenome ERZ724023 (study PRJEB28704, sample SAMN03018312) | fermentation metagenome | biome: anthropogenic terrestrial biome; feature: soil... | reverse complement strand
GTGAGGGCAACAAAGTAAATTACAAAGATGTTACTAAATGGTTATTAGAAGTTCAAAACGAAATGGATATTTATATCTTTAAGATTGGTTATGATAGTTGGAGTTCAACTTATTTAATAGATGAACTAGAACAGAACTTCGGAAAGATAACCGAGCCAGTAATTCAAGGAGCAAAGACATTTTCTAACCCTTTAAAGAGAGTAGAGGCAGAATTAGAAGCTAAAAGAATAAATTATGGAAACAACCCAATTTTCAAATGGAACCTCTCAAACAGTGCGATTAGCGTTGACAGGAATGACAATATTGCATTGGTTAAAACAAGTAATCCAAGACGTAGGATTGATGGTGTTGCCTCGTTCATGGATGCCTACATTGTGCTCGAAAGAAATTACCAAGAATATATGAATATAATATAGAATTATGATATAATTTATATGTAGGATAGTTGAGGAAGTCGCGAGCCTCAATGATAAGAAGGAATCCGAGCCTTCTTCCTACATACATAAAACTTAATACTCGGACAAGCTAAACACTATCGGAGGTGTATTTGTTATGGCTAAAAGAAAAACAAACGAAGAATTTATTTCACAATTTTTAGAAAAGGGAAATGAAAATGTTGTTTTATTGAGTAAGTATGTGGTTAGTACAGTAAAAATACATTGCAAATGCAATATATGCGGTTATGAATGGCGTGCTTTGCCTGATAATCTTTTAAAAGGGCAGGGTTGTAAACAATGTGCGAATAATAAAATGGCTCAAGCAAGAAGCAAAACTACAGAACAATTTATTAAAGAACTCTATAAAATAAATCCAAATATAGAGGTTATCGGGAAGTATGCAAATAATAAAACCAAAATTGAGATTAGATGCAAGTTACATAATCACATATGGGAAGCTCAACCAAGTAATTTATTAAATGGTACTGGGTGTCCAATTTGTGGTGAAGAAAGAAGGATTAGGAAACAAACTAAATCTCATACTCAATTTGTAGATGAGATAAAACAAATTAATCCGAAGATAAAAGTCGTTGGTAAATATAAAGGTAACAAGAAACCTATCAAATGCAAATGTAAGATTGATAATACAATATTTTATTCACTTCCTAGTAATTTATTAAAAGGACAAGGTTGCCCAACTTGTGGTGAAAAATCAAGAGCTGACAAGAGAAGGTTGACGCAAGAAGAATTTGAAAGTAGAGTGAAGACAGTATTACCTAATATAGAAATATTAGGGAAATATATTACGCAAAACGAAAAGATAAAAGCAAAATGCAAAATAGACGGGACTATATGGATGGCGAAAGGTAATCATTTATTAAATGGACATGGATGCCCAGCGTGTAGTGAAAGCAAAGGTGAAAAGATGATTAGAAAGTATTTAAGGGAAAAACATATTAAATATAGAAGTCAGTATAAGATGGCAAAATGTAAAAATGAGCGTTCATTACCATTTGATTTTGCAATATTTGATAATAGTAAATTGATAGCATTAATGGAATATCAAGGAATACAACATTATGAACCCATAGAATATTTCGGTGGAGAGAAGATGTTTAAATATCAAAGAGAAAATGACAACATAAAAAGAAATTATTGCAAAATAAATGATATACCATTAATAGAAATACCATATACTGTAGATAATATTGAAGGATATTTAGACAAACAATTGTCAGAATTAGATAAATCAATACGATTAGCACTTACTAGATAGTAGGTGCTTTTATTATGTTTAATTTAAGGAGGTGAGTACTTGGGATTATTAAATAAAATAAAAAGCACTTTTAGCAATGCGACAAAAGTTAGTAGAGTAAAAATGATAACCGATAGAGGAAATGGCTTTTATTCATGGGATGGCAAACTTTATAAAAGTGATATAGTAAGAGCTTGTATAAGGCCACGAGTAAAGGCAATAGGTAAACTAATACCTAAACATATAAGGAATGGCCCTGATGGATTGAAAATAAATCCAGAACCATATATGAGGTTTTTATTAACAGAGCCTAATCCATATATGAGTGGTCAAATGCTACAAGAAAAAGTTGCAAACCAATTGGCATTAAATAGTAATGCTTTTATATTAATTATTAAAGATGAAAATGGCTATCCTATAGAACTTTACCCTGTACCATGTTTAACAGCTGAAGCTATATATGATAAATCAGGGAATTTGTATTTAAAATTTTATTACGGAAATGGTAGAACAGGTATATTCCCTTATTCTGACATAATTCATTTAAGAGATGATTATAACGATAATGATATATTTGGGGATCCTCCAGGTGAAGCTTTAACAAGTTTAATGGAAGTTATAGGGACAATAGATCAGGGTATGGTAAAGGCAATAAAAAATAGTGGTGTAATTAGATGGTTATTGCAATTTCAACAATCTCTAAGGCCAGAGGATATAGAAAAGAATGTTAAGCAATTTGCAGATACTTATTTAAGCATAGAATCCGATACATTTGGTGTTGCTGGTGTAGATGCAAAAGCAGATGCCAAACAAATAGAGCCGACAGATTATGTACCGAATGCAGCTCAAACTGATAGAACAACAGAAAGGATATATTCATTTTTCAACACTAACAAGAAGATAGTCCAATCTAGTTACAATGAAGATGAATGGATAAGCTATTATGAAGCAAGGATTGAACCTGATGCATTGCAAATGGCTAATGAATATACAAGGAAGTTATTTACACGTAGGGAAAGAGGGTTTGGTAATAAAATCATATTTGAAAGTTCTAATTTAAACTTTGCTAGTATGCAAACTAAACTAAATCTAGTCCAATATGTAGATAGAGGAATCATGAATCCTAATGAAGTAAGAGAAATACTCAATATGGCACCAAGAGAAGGCGGAGACGAATATATCCGTAGACTTGATACTAGACCAGCAGATGAGTAGGAGGTGAGTAAGTGGCTAATAAAGTAAAAATAAAAGGTGTAATCATACCAAATGATTATAAGTGGGTTTATGATTGGTTCGACATGGATTCTACTTGTCCCAATGATGTATCGAAAGTGTTAGAAACTTTAAATAATGAAGAAGTAGAAGTTGAGATTAATAGTGGTGGAGGTGATGTTTATTCAGGTAGTGAAATTTATACGGCTTTAAAAGATTATAAGGGCAATAAGGTAGTAAAAATAGTAGGAATAGCTGCGAGTGCTGCTAGTATTGTGGCAATGGCGGGTGATAAAGTATTAATATCTCCTACTGCACAAATAATGATTCATAATGTATCAAGTACAGCATCGGGAGATTATAGAGATTTAGAGCATGAAGCAGAGGTAATTAAAAATTATAACAGCACAATAGTAAATGCTTATACCCTTAAAACTGGTATGAAGAAAAATGACTTATTGGAAATGATGAATAAAGAGACATGGTTGACACCTGAAAAAGCTTTGGAATATAAATTTGTAGATGAAATAATGTTCCAAGAAGAGTCTAGAATGGTTGCTAGTTATAATAATATGATACCAATTGAAGTAATAAACAAAATAAGAAATACAGTTAAAGGTCCGATTAATTCAGAAAATGGTGAATCGGATATTTTAATGTCAAAATACAACTATTTAAAATTAAAAGGAGAGTGTAAAGATGAATTTTAAAGAATATCAAGAAAAAAGAAATGCTTTGATGGCGGAAGTAAAAGAGTTTTTAGACAAAAGCAACGCAAAGGAAGCGGACAAGAAAATGGAAGAAGTAAAGGAGTTAGATAATAAGTGGGAAGAAATAAAACTTGCACAGGCTAATTTCAATGCTTTAAATGATGATCCTAAAGGATTAGACATTACTAATTTAGCAGGTGATAAAGGAGTTGATGGCGTAGTGGTAGATACTTTAGATAAAAATGCAATTGCAACGGATATTGATATTTATGATTCTGTTGAGTACAGAAAAGCATTTATGAATAATGTTGTGAAAGGAACTCCAATTCCTGAAAAATTCCAAAATGTGGACCAAAATACAACTACCAGTGACGTAGGTTCAGTAATACCTACTACAGTTTTAGAAAAGATAGTTGAAAAATTAGAAGCTACAGGAATGATTTTACCACTTGTAACTAGAACATCATACAAAGGCGGACTTGCAATTCCTACATCAAGTGTTAAGCCAGTAGCTACTTGGGTAGCTGAGGGCGCAGGAAGTGAGAAACAAAAGAAAACCACAGGGCAAATTGTATTTAGTTACTACAAATTAAGATGTGCAGTATCTGTGTCATTTGAAACTAGTGTTGTTACACTTGGGGTATTTGAAACTACTTTAATAAACAATATAGCTGAAGCTATGACCAAAGCTTTAGAGCAATCTATTATCACTGGATCTGGGGAAGGACAACCAGAAGGTATTTTAACTGAAACAGCTCCAGAAGGACAAAATATTGAGATTGCAGCAGATGCTGATGTTGACTATGAAACATTAATTAATGCAGAAGCCGCTTTACCATTATCCTACGAATCCGAAGCAGTATGGTGCATGACTAAAAAGACATTTATGAAATTTATAGGAATGACTGACCAAAACGGACAACCTATTGCTAGAGTTAATTATGGGGTTTCAGGCAGACCAGAAAGAACATTACTAGGTAGAACTGTAGTACTGAATGATTACATGACAAGCCTTGGCGCTACAATAGAAAATGATACGGTTGTGGCTTTTCTGTTTAACTTTAAGGATTACGTCCTGAATACAAACTACAACATAACTGTGAAACGTTATGAAGATAACGACACTGATGACCAAGTGACAAAAGCTATCATGCTTGTGGATGGTAAGGTTGTGGATAAGAACTCGCTTGTAACCATCACTAAGAAAGTAGCTGTGGGCTAATGTATACAGTTGTTAAGCTTTTTAAAGATAAGTACACCGGGGAGATAATCCTCCCCGGTAGTTCATTTATATGCGATGAAAATGAGCGGATAAAAGATTTAATTAATAGGGGGCTAATCAAAAAGACTGAGACTGAGGCAGAAGACGGGGGCTGGAAAGATTATCTTCAAAAGTACCCCGCAACGATAGAATACCTGTCAAGTTACACTAAAAAAGAATTGCAAGCCATACTTGAAGATAAGGGTATCGAGTACAACACAAGACAGACAAAGACTGAATTAATAAAGCTGCTTAAAGGCGGTGATTAGATGATACAAGATATAAAAGATGCTTTAAGAGTGAGCGGTGATGATTTAGATACAGAAATTCAAGACTTAATAGAAAGTGCAAAAGCAGATTTGATTTTATCAGGAGTAAATAAAGATAAAGTTGTAGGCGCAGATCCCTTAATAAAACGGGCCATAATCGTCTACTGTAAAGCAAATTTTGGATATGATGATGTAAATATGGCAACAAGATTTGAACAGTCCTATATAAGTTTAAAACATCATCTTACATTGTCGGCTGAATATACTGTAGGTGATGAGTAATGTTTTTTTTAAATAGAGTTAAGAAAATATTTCAATTAAAAAATGACGGCCCAAGAAAAATCATAGCAAGGTCAAACATAATACAGTACGACGATATGGGCTACCCTTTAAGATTATGCATTATGGATGACGGAAAGCAAATTTGGTTAGATTCTTACAATGAGGAAACGGACTTAGTTTGTGAATGGAAGTTTGTAGGTGATGAGTAATGAGAGATTATAGGCACAAAATAGACTTTATACAACAAGTAAAAGGCAGAGACGAATACGGGGACCCTATTGACACATGGGAAACATTTAAAAGTGGTATATGGGCCAGTAAAGATCCCTTACTGGGAAATGAATTCTTTGCTGCCTTAACCACAGATAACAAAGTAGAAGTTAAATTTAACATGAGGTATATAGAGGGAATAACATCAGAAATGAGAATAAGACAGGGTGATGAAGTATACGAAATCATAGGTCAGCCTGTAAATGTTAAAGGATTAAATAGAGAATTGCTATGTTACTGTAGGTTGGTGAAAAAGTAATGGCTAATAATTTTAAATTTAAAGTAGAAGGTATGGATAAGCTTCAAAAGGATTTAGAAAAAATAGGTCAGGTACCACAAAAATATGTAACAGCAAGTGCAAGAAGAGGAATGAATATAGCTTTAAAAGATTCAAAAGCAAATGCACCATACGATACGGGAATGTTGAAAAAAGGTATCGTAATGAAAGGCGAACGAGCCAGAGCAAAGGGCAAGAAAGTATATAGAATCGTCTTTGATAGAAATATGAATGATGTATTTCAAAAACCTAACAAAGAAGGTAAAGTTACAGGTTACTATCCGATATCGCAAGAATATGGATTCTTTGCAAAGAATGGAAGATATATACCAGGATATCGTTTCATCCATGATAGCTTAATTGATAACACGTCTAAAATAGAAAAAACTATAGTATCTGAAATGCAAAAGAGAATAGATATTGAAATAATGAAAGCGGGGTTAAAGTAATGGAAACAGCGCTAAGATATGAACTGGTAAAAGCAATACCAGAACTGAGCAATCAAATATACCCTACAAACGCACCAGAAGGTGCTACTGGTCCATACTTAGTATATGCGAGGATTAGCACAAAAACAATAAAAACTCTTGAAGGATTGACAGATAAAGAATCAATTTCTTATATGTTTTCTATTATGGCTGTAAAGTATTCTGATATGGTAAGAATTAGAAAACAAGTAACTGATTTATTAAAAGGAATGGCACAGAGAGCTATAGGGGCACAAGGGATATATATTGAGGATATAGATATAAACAATATAGACGAGCAGTATGAACATGAACTTAAAGTGAACAGAGGGATTATAGATTTTACAATTTATTTTGAGGAGGTAAAATAATATGGGTAAAGCAACAAGAGCGTTAGGTACAAAATTATCCAAAGGCACAGAAGCGCCTGTGGATATTGCAGGACTAACTTCTATTGGTGGAATAGAGATTAAAGCAGATACTGTAGATACTACCACATTAGATTCTGATGGGGGTTATAAAGAGTTTATAGGTGGATTTAAGGATGCAGGAGAAGTGCCTATAGAAGGTTTTTTTGATCCTGGAAATACAGGACAGGTTGAAATGCAAAGTGCATTAGACACAGGTGTTGCTGAAGATTATAAAATTACATTTCCAACCACGCCAAAAGCTGAATGGGCATTTAAAGGGGTAGTAACAGGATTTAAGGTTGGAGATGTTGATGTAGATGGAACAATTAATTTTGGGGCAACTATAAAAATTAGTGGTAAACCTGTCTTAACAGTAGGGGCAGCAGGCTAGGATTAAATTCTTAGCCTGTTATTTTTTATATTAAAGGAGGAATGAGCAATGGTGGGTAACAATGTTAGAATTCAACAAGAAGATTGCTACAAAGCAAGAGTGTTTATTGATGATGTAGAAGTTAAAGGAGTAACCGATATTAAATATTCAATTGGTGTAAATAATGCACCAGTTGTAAAACTTGAATTTGTTCCTGGAACTTTAAATAACGAAAATAAAATTAGTGTAAGTTTAGATAGTGAGAAATTAGCGGATGAAGTAATAAAACGAATAAACGAGGAATCCAGGAGTGAAAAAGGTTTAATAAAAACTGCTTTTAAGGAGGAAAAATAAATGGGCTATTATCCAATCAAATTAGACAAAATAAGGAATCTTAAATATGGCATGAGAGCCATTGACTTAATAGAAAAGAAATTTGGGTGCCCTATAATGAAGATAAAGGGCATTGAAGATGGAACCTTGACTATGAAAGAATATGCTACTTTTATTTGGGCAGGATTAGTGCATGAAGACAAGGAACTGACACCAGATAAGGTAATGGACCTTATAGATGAATATTCATCTATAACAAAAGTTACACAGGATATGTGGAAAGCTCTAAATGAAGTATTTGTTAAGGAAGAAGATAAAGAAGATGAAGGAAAAAACAAATAGAAGATGGTGAGCAGGAGCCTTTTACTATAAAGGGGGCTAAAAAACTTGCCATCTCTATTGGTATTCCCATGAGTGAATTCTGGGAAATGACACCAGATGAATTAAATTTGTCGGCTGAAATCTATGCAGAGAAAAAGAAACAAGATGAACAAAATTTAATAATACAAGCATATTTAATAAGTAGATGGGTATGGACTGAAAAAATACCTATAGAAAAAATATTAGAAGAAATGGGAACTAAAAAAGAAAAAAATAAAATGACAGACGAACAAATGTTGGCACGAGTTAAAACATTAAACACAATATTTGGTGGAGAGGTTAAAACTTGCAATCCTTAGGAATATTCTGTAATATTAAGATAAATATATATTCCTAAGGAGGCATTTGTATGGGTTTATATGGCTCACCAGATTTATCTAATCAATATGGTACAAACGATAACAAAAGCAACAAACCGTCTAAGAAAAAGATGGGTTTCCCATTTATATTACTTATACTTGATATACTAATATTGTTACTCGTTGGTTTTAGTATAGATAATGTATTAACAGTTTTATTATTGGATTGTATAATTATATTTCTGTATTCAACTATAAAACTTATATATAATATAATTAAAAAAAGAAATTTTAAGAATCATATTTTAGCTATGATTACATCTTTTATTATGTTTTTTATATTTGTTGCAATATTAGGAAGTTTGCAACCCAATGATTCGGGAAAAATAACGAATGCAACAATAAAAGAAACAACTAATAAGGAATCTTATATGGCGGCAGCAAAAACTTACGAATATAAAGAATTAGCAAGAAATCCTGAAGAATATAAGGGGGAAATAGCTGCTTTTAAAGGAAAGGTTATACAGGTTTCTGAAGGATCTTTGAATACAATATACAGAGTTGCAACTAAAGATGGAATAGAGGATATAATTTATGTAACATATAAAAGACCAAAAGGAGAGGATAGAGTATTGGAAAATGATATTGTAACTATATATGGAGATTTAAATGGGGTAACAACATACAAGAGCGTATTAGGTGGGAATATAACCATTCCTTCTGTTAAGGCAAGATATATTGTTGTAGAATAAATGAATACAGGCATTATGTAAAAGAAAGCACCTACTTGAAGATAGCACCTGTAATGGGTGCTATAAAATTTTAGCATTAGTTTTAATTTGGTTAATAAAATCTATCATTTCGGTATCATTAAGAAAGGCATATTTAGGAATAAGCAAACTATCTCCCAAATTAAATTTAACGAAAACAAAATAATCATTAACTAAAGTTACCTCTTTTATTTCATTAAACTTGTAAGAAGTAATCCTAGTTGGCTTAGTTACAGTTAGATGATTTTCATTAATTTCAATTGTCCTTTCATCTTTAGTGTCAATTTTGTTAAGTTGCTTTTTCTTCAAAAATTTAGGGGACTGTAAAATGAAGTATATTATTCCTAGAAATATAATTATAGATATGGCAAATGAGTAATCTTTAGCAATTAAGGCCATTAATAAAATTATTATTAAGATAAAACCTTTCCAAAAATACAAATATTTTTGGAAAGGTTTTATTTCTAGTATTGAAATCAGATGAAATATATTTTTCCTTACATTCTTCCGTGATATTATAAGTAATTTGCACATTATCACCTCACATACTTTTTACTAAATAATACCATAGAAATGTTAGAAAATCAAAACATTAAAAGCCCACTATTTAGAAGTAGGCTTTTTGTATTCCTCTAAAACTAACTCTATACCTCTATCTAGCAATCTAGACATTGGTATCATGGTTTCTTTAGATAGTTTTTTTAATTGTTCATATAGTTCAGTATTTACTGCATTAGATATAGGAGTCCTGTTTTTTAAACCTCTAGACATAATTATCACCTCACTTTTATTATATAATATATTGTTTATACTTGCAACTACAAGTAGTTAATGGTATAATATAATAAAGGGGGAAGAAAAGAATGGAGTACAAAAGAGAATTAATAGAGAATAAAATGGTAGTTTATGCTATTACCAATAAAATCAATGGCAAAAAGTATATAGGAATTACAACTAATTCATTTGCAGAAAGGTATCCACACGGAATAAGAGCACATCATAACACACATTTGAGAAATTCAGTTAAAAAATATGGACAAGAGAATTTTGAAGTAATGCTACTAGAAAAGGATGTAGAGGATATGGAAACCTTGTGTGAATTAGAAATGGAATATATAGAAAAATATGATACTTGTAATGCGGACAAGGGTTATAATAAATCCTTGGGCGGTCTTGGGGTAAGGCAAACAGAAAGAAGTGAAGAACATTGTAGGAACATTAGTATAGCTAAAAAGGGCATTAATCCATTAGCAAATTATACACCTGAACAGATGGCTGAAAGAAATGCTAAAATAAGTAAAGCCTTCAAAGGTAAAAATAACCCCAGGTATGGAATGACCAAAGACAAGCTAAAGCCTGAAACATTAGAAAAATTGAGACAAGCATCATTAGGTGAAAATAACCCTATGTATGGAAAAAATATCAAGGATTATATGACGGAAGAAGAATACGAGGAATGGAAAATCAAAGTTGCTAGACCCGGAAGAATGAATGGAAGAGCAAGAAAAACAATAGTAGTCTATAAGGGACAAGAATATATATTCGATTATTGTAGACAAGCTATTAATTATTTTAAAGAATTTAAAGGGGAACCTATTACTGTAAACTGGATATACAATGGGATAAACCCAAAACATAAAGATAAATTTCAGTTTTTTGGTTATGAAGAAGACTACAAAGATTACATAAAGACACTAGCTAAATAGCTGGTGTCTTTTATTTGAAGGGGGTGGTCAGGACTATGAGTAAATCTAACTTCATAGTCCGCTGAGTGGGGGTGCGGATTTTTCGGGCATCAAAACCGAAATGGATAAGACCCAAAAACAATTTA
>ENA-UOOK01006726-UOOK01006726.1-fermentation-metagenome-genome-assembly--contig:-NODE-6726-length-10835-cov-3.303340_pt1 | contig 10835 bp, 14 predicted proteins | sample MGYA00245777_ERZ724023 | MGnify/ENA primary metagenome ERZ724023 (study PRJEB28704, sample SAMN03018312) | fermentation metagenome | biome: anthropogenic terrestrial biome; feature: soil; material... | reverse complement strand
TCGTAGAGAGTGGATTTACAGTCCACCGCGTTTAGCCACTTCGCTACCCCACCAACTCTTTTGCGTTACGCTATATTATAATACTACATAATGGGGTAAAAGGCAAGCACTTTTATGTTTTTTTATTCACTAATATTTATATTTATTCTTAACTATTTTTGATTATTTAACCAAAATAATAATAAAATCAAGCTCTAAGTTTAAATAGAGCTTGATTATCTATTTATTTTGTTTATCCTGACATTCATTACAATAGCCAAAATAAGTTAAATCATGATATGCAATTTGAAAATTTGATTTGCTAATCGAATCATCAAAGACATGACTATCACATTCTATTTCTTCTTTCTTATTACATCCAAGACATATTAAGTAGTGATGATGACCATGTTTGGCAAGTGTATAATATGATGTTTGATTGATAATTGATTTTGTAACTAATCCATGTTCTAAGAATAAGTTTAGAGATCGATATATTGTTGCTAAGTTTATTTGATCATCAATTAGGCTATCATATATCATTTCTGCTGATTGCGGTTGTGTATTCATTTCTAATAATTCAATGATTCTTTCTCTTTGACGTGTGTTCTTCATCATAATATCATCTCCTTATAAGTTTTTTACTTCCCATCGCTATTATTAATAAAACTGCATAAATTATGACGATTGTTGAACCGGCAGGCATTCCTAGAAAATGAGCTATAATAATTCCAGAAATTATTGTAAACAATGATACGATACTTCCAATCGACAAGATTGAAGTAAAGTTCTTCCCAAATTGCGAAGCAATTAGGGCTGGAAAAATAATTAATGATGATATTAATAATGTTCCGATTGTATTAACACCAATAACAACAAATAAAGATGTTAGAACAGCAATTCCATAACTTAAGAAGTTTGTTTTTACTTTTGAGAACTTTGCATATTCATAGTCATATGTAAGTGATAATAATGGTCGATAGAAAAATATTACAAAACCTATAACAAGGGCAGCGACGATATAAGCAACATATAAATCAGTTTTTGTTGTTGTTAGAATACTACCAACTAACATTCCTTCAATTGAACGGTTAAAACCTGCACTCTGGCTAATGATAATTAAACCTGCTGCCAAGGCGACAGAGGAGACTACTCCAATTGCTGCATCACCATTAATATTCTTAATTTGAGATAAGTATTTTATTAAGATTGTTGCGATAATTGCAAAGGGAATTGCAAAGTATAATGGTTGATTACCAACTAAAATTCCAATTGTAATTCCTGTAAAGCTTACATGGGCTAGTCCATCAGCAATTAATGCTTGTTGCGTAAAAATTAAATATGGACTCAAGAATGCTGCTGATACTCCTAGGGCTACACCAATTAATAATGCATATTGGATATATTCATATTGTAAGAAATCAAACATGGCCATTTCCCCCATTATAATTTTCTAAATATTTTGATGAACTACCGAAATATTTAATTTTACGGTCTACATACATAATTTTACTATTGGGGCGCATAAGATTTTCAACATCATGAGTAACATATATAATTGTTGCATTTCTTTCTTTATGATATAGTTCAAGAAAACTCATAAACTTCTCTCTAAATGCTGGATCTAGAGCAGAAGTTGGTTCATCGAGAATTACAAGTTTAGGATTAGAAACTAATGCTCTTATTAAATAGACTCTCTGTTGTTGTCCGATTGATAAAACAGACATTTGTTCATTTAGTACATGGGATATTTCCATATAGTCTAACCACTTTTTAATTATTTGGGTTGCTCCTTCACCAATTATTAAACCTTGATTTTTAAATCCTGAATAAATTATTTCTCTGACTGTAATGGGAAAACCAAAATCAGTTTTTAGTTTTTGTGGTAAATACCCAACAAACTCCTCATCATTGTATATTGTTCCAATTGCAGGTTTGATTAAACCTACTAATCCTTTGACTAATGTAGTTTTTCCGCTTCCATTAGGACCAACAATATATACAAATTCTCCATCTTGGATTGAAAAGCTTGCCTCGTTTAAGGCAACTACTTTTCCATATTGAATTGTTACATTATCATATATTACCATTATCTAAAGCCTCTTTTAAATTCATGATATTTTTCCTAAATAAATCTGCGTATGTTATCCCATTCTCTAATTGAGATTTAGATACATTATGATAACCATGCAATTCTAATAGTTTTAATTCATAATTTGATTTTGATAATTCTGATTTAATTGTATTAGCAACTCTTGGTTCTTTCAATTCTTCAATAAACAAATAATGAGTGTTCGCTGATTTTATCTGTTCAATCATTGCTTGAATTTGGGCACTTGTAACATCAGCATCTGGCTGATATGAATCTTGGAGTGATATAATATTGATATGATATCGCTCTGAAAATGATGATAAAGCATTATGACCAGCAAAATAGATATTAACTGGGCCAGTATATCCTTGGACATAGGCATCTAATTCATAATGGATGGACTGGATTTCTTCCTTATATGCCTCAGCATTATCTCGATAAAACTCTTCATTAACAGGATCTATATTGATTATTGTTTCAGCAATTGCATCAATTAATTGAATAAATATTAGTGGATCAGTCCAATAATGAATATCATGGTCATGATCATCTATTATAGGACTTTGCATATTTTCATGATAATGTGAATGATCATGCACAACATCCGTAAACTCTTTTGATAAGTCCAGGACGATAGTATCTTCACCACCTAATTTACTTGGATCTTTAATCCATGAATCCATTTCTAAACTAGTATAAATAAAAAGTTTTGATTTCTTTATCGCTTCAATATCCCTACTGGAAGGTTGATATTCATGTGATTCTGCTCCAGGAGGAGTGAATAAACTAACTGACATTTCATTTCCAACAATTTTTTTAGAAATGTCATATTGAATATACATTGAAGCTATTATATCTGCTTCTTTAGTAGGTACACATCCTACTAATAATATTAATAACAAAAGTAAGGCTATTAGTTTCTTCATTTCCATCTCCTTAATTGCGAATCGTTCGCATTTACTTATTAATAGTATATGATAATTTATAATCATTGTCAAGATTTATGTATTTTAATTTTAATATTTATTTAAGAATTGGTTAATATTTTCTTGTAAATATAATTAATAAATGATAGACTATTATCATAAATCATTATGGAGGTTTAAATGATTAAAAAAGTTACAGTGACCAGAATCACATCTATTTTTATTGTTATCATTTCCTTGTTTAATTTGATAAATAATATTCTTATGTTTCAGCCTTCCTTGGTAATTATTGCATCTATATTTTTTTTCTTACTGTTTTTAATTGGAGGAATATCCTTATTTGTTTATCCTGATAATAAAACATTATTATTATTTATGCTAATCTTTAACTGCGTTATATTGTTATTTGTTACTATACGTAACATAGATAATGCCATCACCCTTTGGAAAAATTTTACTGACATCGGTATTAAATTTTCTTTGAACCAGCTTTTAGGTGTAATCAATATTCAATTAACAATCACTTTAGTTTTATTGATTCTAATAACTATTGAGTCTAAAGTCGGAAGCAATTATTAATAATTATTTTTAATAAGAAAACTGGTTATATTGAAAAATATAACCAGCTTTTTATTTACTTTTTAACTTTTTACACTTTTATATCATTTAGATTTTTTATCAATCTTACAATATAAATAAATCAATCCTAAGAACAATGAACTTAGCATAACTGATTTTCCTAGTCCATTAATAGAAATAGCAATATTCTCTAATGAATTTGCATTACCAAATTCTCCATTGACAAAGATCATTAGGATCATTAGGATTGCAATTAATACTAATGCAACAGCAATTCCAATTTTTAAATACTTCATAAATACATAAAACTCCTTTTATATTAACTTTTAATGATTCTAAATATATTGATGATCTAAATAAATTACTTGTTCACCAAATATACTTTGTGTGTCTATATACCATCCTAACCAAAATGAATACCTAAGGGCTCTTACTTTAAAATCAACTGTAAAGATATATTTCCCATCAACAGCAGCTTGGTATGGTGCTTTTTCGACTTCTATAAGCATACCTGGAAATACTGTTACTGAAGTATCCGGCGAGTTAGAGAAGTTTGTATATTCCCATCCTGCCCCCTCTTCTAAACTTAATTCCATTGCATTCATTCTAGGAATTTGGAATGTTTCTGAACTTTGATAAAAATATGATAATCCAATACTGGACTCTAATTTTGCGCTTCCTGAAATACCAAATCCATTATCTCCACCGCTAGCGCCTACTTCTGTAGTTCTTCCTAGGGTTAAACTAAGATTTATCCCTGAAGTTATAGTTCGATATCTTGGAGCGTTCATTGGAAAATAATCTACTAATTGAGGTTGGTTGCTATACCATGTACCATAACCGTATACTACATTCTTTTCTAAAACACCTTTAATTAGTGCACTATAACTATTATAACTAGAATTATACCCTGTCTCAACCGCTGCATCCCCTGATGTTAGTTGAACACGTGATTCAACGCGATAGAGGTAGAAATTTTCAACTTGTTTACGGAAAAGTAGGGACTTAATAATTATATAACCATATTTATTACTATGAATAATAGTATTATCATAACTTATTTTTGGAATATTGAATTCATCTGTAGAGTTTAGGCCAATTGCTTGAATACCCTGAGTTGCCTCTTCTACATCCTTTGCTTTCTCTTCAAAATAATCATTTGCTTTCTGATAATAATAATCTTTAATATCTTTATTTGTTAGTTTACCATTTGGTCTATTAGAACTTTCTGAGTATGTTAATGTACAAAAGTTTAAAACACCTTCACTATCTAAGTAATAAGCTAATGCATATGTATTGTCTAACTGTTCATTATATAGATAATTGTACACATTTCCATTACTATCATAATTAAAGACAAACTTACCACTTTGAATTTGTTCATATATGTCATTAACATCTTTAATGTTATTTGTAATGAACAAATCCTTAGTTTCATATAAGAAATTACTGTTCCCAAAATTAAGTGTCGGAACATTTTTTTTAACTCCATTATTCAGATTATTTAGATTTTGTTTGATAATCTGATCACCGGAATTGCCGTGAACACTTGACATATCGCCAAGCACTAAAGTAGCTGTTACAACTACTAGTAACATAACCAACAACTTTTTCATAAAATCCCTCCTACAGGAATGTATGTAATTTTACATGTAGAAATTAAATTACATACAAAGTATTTATAATCACTGACAAAGTCAGTTGACTATCTCCCATAATGTTGCATATCATTTAATTGTAAGGCTTTTAAAAAGTAGTGCGTATCCTATATTGTTTTTTTATGTTAACCATTTACTAAGCAAAATAAAACAATATAAAATTTTTCTAATTAGGTTATCATAACAAAATTATAACAAATTGTTAATATATGTCAAGTAATTTAAGTGGCATTTTTGAAACTTTTTAATCATTACGCTTGATTTTAGTCATAAGGCTATTTTAATTAGCATTATTTAGCGCTTTATATCGATATAAATCGCATAAAAAAACACTCAATATGAGTGTATAAATGTTAATATATTTTATTTATTAATCGATAATTATATCATTTTCAAATTTTTCGTTTGTTTCGTCTTTATTTTGACTTTTTTCCTTCTTTTTCCTTTTGAATAATTTCATAAAACGCAAAAATATTTTCTTTAGAAACTTAAAAATAAATCGAAAGAATTGATATGGAAATATGACATTATAAATTTTTTTACTATTGCGATGATATCCAGTTTTAATATCCTTTAATAATTTACAATATGATTTCTTTAAGAAATAATAATAGATTGAATATCCAATTAGAAAAAACAGAAATGTATAGATTGGTAAATAACCACTTGAGATTACTAATACGGCTCGGCAAATGATAAAAGTCATAATAACCCAAAATAATAATTGGACAATAATATTTGGGATTTTCTTTTTGAAATTCCAAATATAAGAAGCATCTAACATTATTCCAGCAAACATTCCCAAAACAATAAATTTGACGCTCATTATTACTTGTTCGGAAAAGCTATAAATCATTTAAATAGTTTTGCGATGAAACTTGAATCGCTCTTCTTTGTTTTAATATTATCAGAATATTCAATCGAACTAACATTTCCAGTAATTATTAATATTCCTTTTTCAATATCTAACTGATGCATTTCAAGATCAGTTCCGCCAACTTTCATTTTTCCTAAGCTTGTTTCTACAATAAACAAATCGCTATCCAATGAGTATAACTTTCTTACCCCTGTTACTTCTAAGTCTGTCCGGTTCTTTAATATAATTTCTTGACTATTATCATTCATACTCACACCTCAAGAAATCATATGATTATTAACGTGATTTTATGTTAATAATTGTATCAAAGTCTTGATCAAATTTATTAAAGTTTGTTACTTTATAACCATATGGTGTTTTATCTGGAGTAATAATCTCTAATTCACTTTCGTTTATATAACGAAGGATTTTCTCTGTATGGGGATAAATTAAGATGAGTTTTATTATTGTTTTATCTTCTCGATAATCTGCTTTTATAAAATCAATCACTTCGGCCATGAATCTTTCATTAGGATATGATCTTCCAAGTTTATTGGGATCTCCTCCCCATGAAAGGATCCACGTTGAAACATTATTTATCGTAATTTGAGAATTTGTTGGAACAGTTATAAGTTTTATGAATAGTGCTATTTCCTCATTTTCCAAAATGTAGTCATAGTTATGTTTATTACCAATACTTAGTTTATATCCTTTTTCTTCATATTTAGATAATAGCTCTTCTGCCTTTTTCTTTTTCACTCTAGGCATTACTATTGCTTTTACTATTATATATATTATTATTAAAACTATTATTATATATAAAATATAGTCCATAATTCCTCCGTTTACTTCTAAATTATCTCTTAATAATCATATCATTTAATATACATTTCCGCAAGTTAAAATTTATTCACTTATAGATTGCCTGAAGACTTGGTTTATGATAAAATAATTATATTGGGGGTAAACATATGTTTCTATTAACTGCACATCAATTAGTTGTCATATTATTACTAGGAATCATTTTTATATTTGTCGTTGCAATAATTATCCTAATCTTTTGGGTCTTACGCTATATTGAAGATTCAAGTGAAAACAAAAGACATATTTATACAATTTTAAATGAACATGCTAAACATAAAAGTATTGTTTTCTTAGGTGACTCTTTAACTGATTTCTATCGTATTGATGAGTTTTTTCTTAAAAAATATATTTATAATCGCGGAATAGCGAGTAATACAACTGATGATGTCTTGGAGCGAATATATGAAAATGTTATTAACATTGCTCCTCGTAAAGTTTTCCTTCAGATTGGAACTAATGATTTAGGCAATAAAAAGAGTTGTGAATATGTTATTAATAATATTAAGAAGATTATATCAATTCTAGCAACGGAGGTTCCTGGGGTTGATTTAAATGTTCTTTCTCTATACCCAGTAAATGCGAAAGCAATGTTAACATCTAAGATATCAGTAGGAAGAAGAAAGAATAAAGATATTGATTATATCAATTCTCAGTTAATTCTTCTATGTGAAGAATTAGGGATTACTTATATCGATGTTAACTCATCATTGAAGGATGAGAATGGGGCTTTGAAAAAAGAGACGACTGGATAGTACCCACATATTAGTTTATCTGGGTATATTAAAATTACGGAAATTTTAACTCCATATGTATTTTAGAATTTTATTGGAAATAGTAGATAATTATGGTATAATAATAAAAGATTATAGAGGTGATAAGCATGGCTGATGATTTACATCTAAATGACCAGGAACTGGTTAGAAGAAAGAAAATGGAAGAATTAAGGGAGCATGGAATCGACCCTTTTGGCCAAAAATTCGAAAGAACTGCGTATTCCGAGGACATCCTTAAAAAGTATGAGCAATATTCTAAAGAAGAACTCCATGAAATGGGAGTTGTTGTAACTATTGCTGGAAGAATTATGACTAAACGTAGTAAAGGTAAAGCAGGCTTTATGCATATCCAAGATCGCCTTGGTTTAATGCAAATATATGTGCGTCAAGATCAATTAACTCCTTTAGAGTTTGAAGTATTCGATAAAGGGGATTTAGGAGATATTGTTGGTATTACTGGGGAAGTCATTAGAACTAATACTGGTGAAATAACTGTTAAGGCTAAAGAATATACCCATTTATCAAAGGCACTTAGACCGCTTCCTGATAAATTCCATGGACTTCAAGATAAGGAAGAATCACGTCGTCATCGTTATGTTGATCTAATCGTCAACGAAGAATCTAAAAAGATTGCTTTCTTACGTCCAAAGCTAATTAGAGCTGTTCAAAAGTTTTTTGATGGTCGAGGATTCGTGGAAGTGGAAACACCAATTCTACAACCAATCCTTGGTGGAGCAAATGCAAGACCATTTGTAACTCATCATAATGCTTTAGATATGGATTTCTATTTGAGAATTGCCACTGAATTGCCATTGAAACGATTAATCGTTGGCGGGATGGAAGCTGTATATGAAATTGGAAGATTATTTAGAAACGAAGGTATGGATGCAACTCATAATCCTGAATTCACAACTGTAGAAGCATATTTAGCTTATTCAGATATGGAAGGGATGATGGAGCTTACTGAATCCTGTATCGCTTTTGTTAGCCAAGAAGTATTAGGTAAAACCGAAATTGAATATCAAGGTAATACAATTAATTTAGCACCAAATTATCGCCGTGTTCATATGGTTGATGCTATTAGAGAAGTGACTAATATTGATTTCTTTAAAGTAACAACATTAGAAGATGCGTTAAAGTTAGCGCGGGATTTTGATATCCATCCAAATAAACATGAAGAGTCATATGGACATATCATTAATTTATTCTTTGAAAAGTTCGTTGAAGAAACATTAATCCAACCAACATTCGTTTATGGACATCCACTTGAGATTAGTCCATTAGCTAAGAAAAATAAAGATGATTCACGATTTACTGATCGTTTTGAATTGTTTATAAATAAAAAAGAGTTTGCTAATGCCTTTACGGAATTAAATGACCCTATTGATCAAAGAGAAAGATTTGAAAATCAATTAAAAGAAAAAGATCTAGGAAATGATGAAGCGACGGAAATGGATCATGATTTCGTCGAAGCACTTGAATATGGAATGCCACCTACAGGTGGAGTTGGACTTGGAATTGACCGTCTTGCAATGTTATTGCTTGGGGTTGATTCAATTAGGGATATTATTCTATTCCCCCATATGCGAGCTAAATAATGGGCCAAACTATTGTTCTATCGATTCTGGTTGCTCTTGCGCTGAGCGTTGATGCCTTTGTAGCATGCTTTGCTTATGGAACAAATCAGAAATGTTCTAAAACAATTTTAAAAGCTCCTATTCTTATAGGAGCTTTTCATTTCATATTTCCGTTAATAACTTTTTATTTCTTTAAATCTATTTCTGTCTTAACACCAATTGGTGATATCATTAGTTCACTTATTTTTGTTGCCCTAGGATTGTTTTGCTTTTTGGATAAAAAAGAAAATGATAAAACGGTTTTGAATATCTTTGGCTTAATCCTTTTAACAATTTCAGTTAGTATTGATAGTCTTCTTATCGGGGTATCCCTAGCATTCGAAGTAAAAAGTATAATTCTTCCTGCAATTATCTTTGGGATCATCACAGCAACAATTAGTTTTATTGCAATTAAATTTGGATCATTCATTGCTTGTAAGATTAAATATAATTTAGATTTTCTTGCAGGCTTGTTTTTTATTATCTTTGGAATCATTAATTTCATCATTACGATTATTTAATAGGACGATAAATCCTATTTTTTTTGCATATTTGCATAAAAAAAGAGCCAACTACTTGAAAAGCTCTTTTTCCATTTTTACAAATGTTTAGGTATTTTGTGATCTCTCACACTAATATTGTATAATGTTTTAATATATATGTCAATACTATTTTGATAAATTAATAAAAAAATTTTAAAATTGTTGTAATTTAACCCTTATTTTAGGCATGAATAGTTATTTAATTATATCAAAAATGGATTTTAATAGATATTTAGCTCTTCTGCGACTCTAAAGAAGATCTCAGGGATAGTCATATAGTTTATATCTGCTGGAATGCTTGCTTCAAGAATTGTGTTAAATTCGGTAATTAAATCATCGGAATACGATGATTTGTTTGTAATGATTCCATCGATTGTTGTTAGGGTTTTTTCGAATTCTTCTTTGATATCTTCTGTATATTTATCATTATCAATTATTAATAGTTTGATTTCATCTAAGTAGAAGGCAAAGAAAATTAATTGCTCAAATTCAAGCATTAGATGTAAGTCATTATTAAATGTATTAGTTAGATATAATTTTAGTTCTGTAACGATATTATTTAAATATGCATATCCTGTATCGAGGAATAGTTTTGTATCGATTTCTTTTGGTATTTTTTTATCAGAATTTAGATGATTCATTACTTTAATTACATCGTTGATATTATCATATAGTAATGAATTATGTTTTGCTAGGTGATTTAAAAACTCTTTATTTTCTTTTAACCATGCATTATAATCATTTATCATTTTTGTTTTTTTCTCCTAGGGTATTCTTTATAATTAATTTTGCCCCTACGGTTTCGTTTCATACATTTTTCAGCGATTTTTCTTAGTGATTCAACATCACCTTCAATGATGTCTTCTTTTACCATAAAGATTCCTTGGTTTTGTCCTGTATATATATAAATGTATTTTTTGTTTTCATGGATTGCATCTACTTGATGCCAT
>ENA-UOOK01006725-UOOK01006725.1-fermentation-metagenome-genome-assembly--contig:-NODE-6725-length-10836-cov-2.688433_pt1 | contig 10836 bp, 7 predicted proteins | sample MGYA00245777_ERZ724023 | MGnify/ENA primary metagenome ERZ724023 (study PRJEB28704, sample SAMN03018312) | fermentation metagenome | biome: anthropogenic terrestrial biome; feature: soil; material... | reverse complement strand
CTTTTAAAGAGATAAAATATATTCTTTAGAATCCACACTCTTTTTTCATATCGACTATGGCAGCGGCGGGATTTTCGGCTGAAAATACAGAACTTCCTGCAACAAATGCTGTTGCTCCGGCATCATAAAGCCTTTTGATATTATTGGCGCTGACTCCGCCGTCAACCTCTATGAAACAGTCCGCCCCACGTGATTTAATCAACTCGGCAAGCTGTTTTACCTTATTGACGGAATTGTCGATAAACGACTGCCCGCCAAATCCGGGATTGACCGACATCAGCAGCACAAAGTCGCAATCGCAAATTATATTTTCAAGCAATACGACAGAAGTGTGAGGATTGATGGCAACACCGGCTTTCATTCCGTTGCCGTGAATATTCTGGACAGTTCTGTGCAAATGGGTGCAAGCCTCATAGTGGACACTCAGATATTCCACCCCCATTTCGGCAAAACGCGAAACATATCTGTCCGGATCGACTATCATAAGATGGGCATCGAGCGGCTTTCGGGCATGTTTGGCAATAGATTTGATTACAGGAAACCCATAAGAAATATTTGGAACGAATACGCCGTCCATTATATCGAGATGAAACCAATCGGCCCGACTGTCGTTTATCATCTCTATATCTCGTTCAAGATTACCGAAATCGGCCGAAAGAAGCGATGGTGAAATGATACAGCTCATTATTTGATATTTTTTAGTACGTCAATCAACAATTTCCAGAATTTATCGAGAGAAGCAAGGTCGAGCCTTTCGCCCGGTGCATGAACTCCCCTCAATGTAGGGCCGAACGATATCATGTCGAGGTCGGGATATTTCTCAAGGAACAGACCGCATTCGAGACCTGCATGGATAGCTCTTACCACAGGCTTGTTGCCAAATAGTCTGATATACGATGCAACACATATATCTTTAATTGGCGAGTTCATATTCGGTTTCCATCCCGGATACTCCGATTCATGGGTCACTTCGGCTCCGGCATTTACAAAATCGGCCTCAAAGCGCTGAGCTGCAAAATGTCTGGCAGAATTGATCGAACTCCGCTGACTTGAGCCTATCCTTACCGTATTTTTCTTCCCCATTTTGACTGAAGCAAGATTTGAAGAGGTCTCAACCAGCCCCTTGATATCGGCGCTCATCGATAACACTCCGTGAGGTGCCGAATTAAGGGAGGCTATCAACTTCTTGGCAGTGCCCGCATCCATTGCAGGTTTGTTCCATTTGACAGGCTCTGCATATACTTTTATGTCGGGATCTGTGACTTCGTATTCCATCTTGATTTCGTCGGCAAATCTATTGAAGAGAGATACTATCTTATCTTCATTTTTAGCCGAAAATGCTATGACAGCATAAGCTTCACGTGCAATTGCATTGCGTTTATTACCACCTTCAATCTCACACAGGTCTATCTTATATTCGAGAGCTTCATATAGAAATCTCGCAAGCAGTTGAACAGCGTTGGCTCTCCCTTTGTCTATATCGTCCCCGCTGTGTCCGCCGACAGCCCCGCCGATTCCGAATTTGGAAACCACCCTGCCTGCGGCAAGTTGTTTGGGTCTGTATGTGAAAACTGCTGTCGTATCGATTCCTCCCGCACACCCAACAAACAATTCACCTTCATCTTCAGAATCGAGGTTCAGCAATATTTTTCCTGAAAGGAAGTCCGGTTTGATGGCTTTCGCTCCATCAAGTCCCGTCTCCTCCGAAACGGTGAATAATGCCTCTATCTTACCGTGTTCCAATGAATTATCATCAAGTATGGCAAGTTGGGAAGCTATGCCTATTCCGCAATCGGCTCCGAGCGTGGTATCTTTGGCAATCATCCACCCATCCTCAATTACATATTTGATGGGATCTTTTGCAAAATCGTGCTCAATCGTGCCGTTTTTCTCGCAAACCATATCCGAATGACTTTGCAATATCACGACAGGTCTGTTTTCACACCCTTTTGAAGCAGGTTTGACGATAAGCACATTACCTATTTTGTCTGTTTTACATTCCAATTTTCGATCAGAGGCAAACTGCTGCAAATAAGCAATAATCTGCTCTTCATGGCCCGATTCGCGCGGGATACGAACAATCTCGCGGAAAAAAGATAATACCTTTTCAGTGTCCATAATATATATGTATTTGATTTATATTAATTTACAGATACAAGTTGCTTCTCTATATCTGAAACAAACTGTCTGAAACTTCTATCGGTGTCAATCAAATCGCAAACCGTATTGCAAGCGTGAAGCACGGTGGCGTGGTCTTTTCCTCCAAGTTGCGAACCTATTGAGGAAAGGGACGTCTTAGTAAGATTGCGGCTCAAGTACATTGCTATCTGACGTGCCTGCACAATCTCCCTCTTGCGCGTTTTGGAAAGAAACTGCTCGCTTGTTATGCTGAAATAGTTGCAGACGGTATTCTGAATCCTGTTGATGGAGATTTCAACAGGATGGTCTGTAACAATTTTTTCGACTAAATCCTGAGCCAGACTGAGAGTGATGTTCTTCTTTGTAAATGTAGCATTGGCTATCAGTGAGAATAATGTCCCTTCCAGCTCGCGGATATTGGATTTGACTCTGTGAGCCAGCAATGACAATACATCTTCTGGTATTTCCACCCCTTCTCTCTCGCTCTTTGCTTTCAATATGGCAAGTCTTGTCTCATAAGACGGAGGAAGCAGCTCTGCTGACAGTCCCCATTTGAAACGGGACAAAAGCCGATGTTCCAACCCCTGTAACTCTACAGGCGGCTTGTCGGATGTAAGCACAAGCTGTTTGCCTGACTGATGAAGATAATTGAATATGTGGAAAAACGCACTCTGTGTCCCTTTCTTGTCGGCGAACTCCTGTACGTCATCTATAATCAGCACATCTATCAACTGATAAAAGCGGAGAAAATCGGCGATTTTGTTGCTGTCATTGTTATTCTTGGCAGAAAAGGCAGCTGCCATGTATTGGTTTTGGAACACATTGGCATTGACGTACAGTACTATCAGTTCCGGAAATTTCTCTTTTATCTCAATACCTATTGCCTGGGCAAGATGAGTCTTGCCAAGTCCCGGTCCGCCATATAAAAACAAAGGATTAAATGTATTCTTGCCGGGATTCTTTGCGATGCTGATACCTGCTGCACGTCCGAGTCTGTTGCACTCCCCCTCTATAAAATTGCTGAAAGAGTACTGAGGATTGAGCTGAGGATCGATATTCAACCTCTTCAACCCCGGAATAAGGTAAGGATTGCCCTCATAATTGTTGGCAACTTTCACCTGAGAGACTTCATTGTTGGAATATGTCGTCCTCTTCTGCTGTCTCTCCCTTACAAATGCACCCTCAACTATTTTGACATTATAGATGAGGTTGGCTTTCGGACCGATCACACGACGCAAGACACCGCTCAAGAGATCTATATAGTGTTCTTCAAGATATTCTCTGAAAAAATCAGACGGTACTTCGATAGTCAGCACGGAATCCTCAAGGCTTACCGGTTTGATCGGAGCAAACCAAGTCTCAAAACTTGAAGCAGGCACAATATCTTTTATGATTAAAAGACAATTTTTCCACGCTGATGTGTGATTCAGGTCGTTCATTAGTTTAATCGTTTTTCTGTTTTTGATTCTTTGCAAAATTGGGGAAAAAAAAGTAATAAAAAAAAATATTTTCTATTGTTTTTTTCAAAAAATATACAAGTCGCTTATTTTCAATATACTTTTTTTTGCAATTTTATATATTATTGACTACCAACAACTTATATATACGATAAAACTTATGATGCTGATTCTACAAGTTTTACAATTTAGAATAATTATAATATATTACCGTTGCTGTCAACTTTAACGATAAATGCTCCGTTGAATTTCAATCTGTACTTGGAAAGTTCTCTCTGCGCCTCATCTTTAGAGGTATAATTTCCGACTAAATATTTGTACAACCCCTTTACATAAACACAACTGTATTCTTTGACATTTTTAAATTCGGGTGATCCGTCTTTAACTTTTTTAGCTGTTGCAAAAATTTGTATTTTGTATGCAATTTCGGTTTTCCGTTCTACCTTGGAATCCGGCTCTATCCCCTTTTGCACTGTATCGGTGGCAACTATACCTGATGACTCATATTGCTTCTTGAACATTACAAAGGCATCGAACAGCCGCATGGCTATTTCGTTGCGTTTTTTGGCATTTGTCAGAGATTTCCTGTCGGAAGAATTTGAAATAAATCCCACCTCCACAAGAACGGACGGCATGGTTGTCTTCCACAAGACAAGCAAAGGAGCCTGTTTGATTCCTCTATTCTTATATATAGGTCCTTTTGAGAGATTGTCCTGTATCAGAGAAGCAAAAAGGATACTATGCTCAAAATGAGCATTCTGCATCAAATTGAAGAAAATGAAGGATTCTGGATCGTCAGGGTCATACCCCTGATAAGTGGTTGTATAGTCTTCTTCAAGAAGAATCACGGAATTTTCTGTCTTGCACACTTCCATATTGGATTTGCTTTTGTCTGCACCCATAATAAACGTCTCTGTTCCATTCGGAGCAGTTGTCCCCTTTACAGAGTTGACATGCACGGATATGAACAAATCGGCATGATTTTTATTGGCAATCGTACTCCTTTCCGCCAAAGGTATGTATATATCTCTGGACCTTGTGTATATTACATTTATGTTCGGATATGCCGCATTAATCCTATCTCCGAGCTTGAGGGCAATGTCGAGAGTTATGTCTTTTTCTTTTGTTTTCTTGTCGGGCGACAAAGAACCGGGATCATAACCGCCGTGACCTGCATCTATGACTACCGTTTTAAGTGTAACCATATTGTCATTTTGAGCCTGCACCTCGCTAATCACAAGTACAGGGAACAAAAAAATCAACACAAAATAGAATCTATTTAATCCGAATGGCATGTTAGTTGTTTATTTTTTATTAATTTTGCCACTTTGCAAAGGTATAAAAAATTTGTGTTTCCGAAAGACCCCGGTAATGTCATTTAACAGATTTCTCAAAATTCTCACAATATCAGCACTTGTTATAGCAGGAGGCGGAGTTTCCAATGCCCAAATCCTGAAAGATTCCGTTCTGCAGGTCAGGGATACGACAGCGTCGGCACAAGTTGACTCTTCTGCGGTTTTCAATAGGGATAGCACTCTGTTCTCTTTGCGGGACACATCTTCCGTACAGATGCAAAATATCAAAAGCACCCTTGAAAGACCGGCATTCTCGACAGCAAGAGACTCTGTTATTGAAGACTTTTCAAACGGCAGGAAGATTATTTATTATTTTGGAGATGTTACGGTGACATACGGCGATCTGGCTTTAAAGGCCGATTATATGGCTTACGACCTCGATCTGAATGTAGTATTCGCCAAAGGCACGCTCGACACCATAACAAATACAGTTACGGGCAAGCCGGAAATGACCGACAACGGCAAGTCTTACACGATGGACGAAGTATATTACAATTTTTCATCCAAAAAGGCCAAAATCAAGAATATGATTACCCAACAGGATGACGGCAGGCTTATAGGTGAAAAACTGAAAATGATGCCTGACCAGTCCATCAACATATCGGGAGGAAAATATACAGTCTGCGACGCCGATCACCCTCATTACTATCTGAGAATGACAGCTGCGAAAGTCATAACGGAACCTTCACAGAAGACAGTGTTCGGTCCCGCCTATCCCGTCATCGAGGATGTCCCGCTGCCTATTGCTCTTCCTTTCGGATTTGTCCCCGAAATGCCGGACAGAGCGAGTGGAATCCTCATCCCTACATACGGTGAGGAGAATGCGAGAGGTCTCTATCTGAAAGATTTCGGCTACTCATTCGTAATAGGAGACTATCTTGACCTTGCACTGACGGGAGACATATACTCCTACGGTTCATGGGCTGCCCGCGTAACCTCCCGATACAAAAAAAGATATGCCTTTGACGGCTCACTTTCTCTCTCCTATTCCAATGACGTCACAGGAGAGCCCGGAAGCAAGGATTATTTCAAATCCAAAAATTTCGGAGTAGCTTGGAACCATGCACAGGATTCCAAGGCAAGACCGGGGACATCGTTCAGGGCATCAGTCAATTTTTCAAGCCCTTCCAACAACAGATACAATTCGACAGGAATCAATGAAAGTCTGCAGAACCAGATTTCATCATCAATATCATACTCCAAGACATGGAGTGGTATGAGCTTATCTGTCAATGCTTTGCATAGTCAGAACTCAAGAGACAGCTCGTATGCGATCACCCTGCCTAACATTACGTTTTCAGTAAACAGGTTCTTCCCTTTCAAGAGAAAAGAGAGGGTTGGAAAAGAGAAGCTGTACGAGAAAATTTCTTTCAGTTACAACACCACACTGCTGAACAAAATCAATTTCAAGGCGAGTGAAGTCGATGATCCTCAATTTTTCAACAAACTGCAAAATGGCATGAATCACAATTTTGCAATCGGACTTCCGGCATTTTCGCTACTCAAGTATTTGCAGTTCACCCCTTCAGTATCGTATGGAATGAATTGGTTTTTCAGAGAGCAGCTGAAGCGATATAATGAAGAGACACAGCAGGTCGAATCCTATTTTACCGATCAGTTCAGCACATTTGGAGTAACACAGTCTTTCTCGACAGGACTCTCCATGAGCACAAGATTGTACGGCATGTTCAATTTTGGCAAAAAAAGTAAGGTGGAAGCCATCCGGCACATGATTACGCCATCTTTCGGATTCAGTTTCATGCCGGAAATGGGAACTCCCGCAAATGGTTACACCACTCTTACATACACCAATTCAAAGGGTGAAGAGGTAACTCAGGAGTACAACAAATACAGTGGCATGGTCAATTCCCCTCCCGGAAAAGGACGGACTGCCGCCCTCTCTTTTTCGTTCGGAAACAACATTGAAGCCAAAATCAGAAACGAGCAGGATACCACGGGAAAAGGCTCTGAAAAGATAAAGCTCATAGATCAGTTGAATATCAATGGCTCTTACAATTTCCTTGCAGATTCGATGAAGCTCTCAAATATATCCGTGTCCGGAAGTACCACAATATTCGGAAAACTCGGGCTTAGCGGCAATATCGCACTTGACCCTTATGCAGTCAACGAAAGAGGCGTAAGAATCAACAAACTGAATATACTGAATAAGGGTAGTATTGCAAGGCTTACAAATGCGAGTGCCTCTCTGTCTTACGCTCTTACAGGAAAAGGTGCTATAGCAGGGAATGATGGACATAAGGGTGGCGGAGGTGAGGATTATGCACGTATATACTACCATCCCGTCACGGGAGAGTATATTCCGGGAGGATGGCTGTACTATTTGAATCCATCCATACCGTGGTCCCTCAATTTCAGTTACAGCTACTCTTATTCCAAATCGTACCAATACGCCAACGAACAATTGCAGGTGAAGAACAACCATCTGCAGACACTCGGTATTTCCGGAAGTGTAAGGCTCACCAAGGCTCTGAATTTCAACTTCAATACGGGTTTCGACCTGACCAAGCTGAAAATGACCACAACTCAACTCAATGCCACTTATGACCTTCACTGTTTTGCAATCACAGTTTCGTGGGTTCCTAACGGACAGTGGGAAAGTTGGAGTTTCCGAATTGCCGCCAAGGCATCGGCACTCTCCGATTTGCTTCAGTTCAAGAAGGCATCAAGTTTCTGGGACAAATAACACTTATAATATATAGTAATCATGAATAAAAAAGTTATCGCATCTCCTCTGGCCCCAAAAGCAGTAGGGCCATACAGTCAGGCAATCGTAATCGGAAACACAATCTATGTATCGGGACAGATTCCTATTGACGCCAATACGGGAGCTTTCGTACCGGGAGGAATAAAGGAGCAGCTTCACCAGATATTCAAAAATCTGAAATACATTCTGAACGAAGCGGGTTACGACTTTGACAATGTGGTCAAAACCACTGTATATCTTACCGATATGAACGATTTTGCCACACTCAACGAAATATACGCATCCTATTTTAACGAGCCTTATCCTGCAAGAGTGGCCTATTCCGTTGTAGGGTTGCCAAAAGGTGCATTGGCGGAAATAGAAGTAATTGCAGTTAAATAGTATTTTTTTTGCGTATTTGTATTATTTCTTTACCTTTGTGTCAGAATTATCATTTAAGGGCAATATCAATTTGTCCCATTTCCAAAAATAATTAATGTACGATATCATCGAATTAAGCAAAAAAAGTCCGGAGGATTTATATGCTATAGCCAAAGAGCTGAATGTTAAGAAGCCCGAATCAATTTCTAAAGAGGATTTAATCTATGTTATTCTGGACGAGCAAGCCATCCAGAGCAAAGAATCTCCACGTCCGAAGAGGCCTCGCCAGAAAATCAAGAAAGTTGTCAAAAATGACGAACCGGTCGTTGTGGTTTCTCAAAACAAACCGCAGCCGTCCGCTCCGGCCCAAAAACAGTCCAAATCTTCCGAAGCCGCTCAGTCAAAGCCGGCTCCAAAGGGAGAAAACAATACTAATGTCCAACAGGACAAACCGATTGTTCAGGAACAGCCTCTTCCAAAGAAAAGAGGCCGACGCCCTAAGTCCCAGACCCAGCCGCAATCGCAACCACAGGCGGCGCCAATACCAGCACAGCAGGAGCAGACTGCACCTCAAGGGCAACAACCTCGACAAGAGCAATCCGCAATACAGGATAAAGTGCCTCAACAAGGAGACAAACAAATACAGCATGAAAGACGTGACCGCATTCAAAGAACTCATATTCGCAGAAATCAGGAGCAAACCCCACAAGATGCTCATCAGGATGGGGTAATTCAGGGACAATCAGACCAAAGACCTCAGGAACAGAAACAGCAGGAGCAAGGAACTCAGGAGCAGAAATCTCAGGAACAGAAGCCTCAAGATCAGAGACCTCAAGAACAGAAATCTCAAGAACAGAAATCTCAAGAACAGAGGCATCAGGAACAAAGACCTCCTAAGCCTAAATTTGAATTTGACGGGATAGTTGAAGCTGTAGGCGTTCTTGAAATAATGCCTGACGGTTACGGATTCCTCCGTTCTTCCGACTACAATTATCTGAACTCTCCGGATGACATATACGTATCTCAATCCCAAATCAAGTTGTTTGCCCTCAAGACAGGTGACACTATTTCGGGAGAGATCCGGCCTCCGAGGGAAGGTGACAAATATTTTCCTTTAGTCAAAGTGAACAAAATTAACGGACGTTCACCCGAATATATCAGAGACAGGGTTCCTTTTGATTTTCTGACCCCGCTCTTTCCTAACGAGAAATTCAATCTTACCGGAAACGGACACAACAGCAATATATCTATCAGAGTGGTCGATATGTTCACACCTATAGGAAAAGGGCAGAGAGGACTGATTGTGGCACAACCTAAGACAGGTAAGACAGTGTTGCTTAAAGATATTGCCAATGCAATAGCCGACAACCATCCTGAAGTATATATGATAGTATTGCTGATTGACGAACGTCCTGAAGAGGTCACCGACATGCAGCGCAGTGTCAAGGCAGAAGTTGTTGCATCGACATTTGACGAACCGGCCGAAAGACACGTTAAAGTGGCAAGTATGGTGTTGGAAAAAGCCAAAAGACTTGTCGAATGCGGCCATGATGTAGTAATACTTCTCGACTCCATCACACGTTTGGCAAGGGCTTTCAATACGGTACAGCCTGCTTCCGGCAAAGTGTTGTCCGGAGGAGTCGATGCTAATGCACTCCATAAGCCGAAAAGGTTCTTCGGAGCCGCCCGCAATATCGAAAATGGAGGTTCACTCACCATTTTGGCGACAGCCCTTACCGAAACAGGTTCCAAGATGGATGATGTTATCTTTGAGGAATTCAAGGGGACAGGTAATCTTGAACTCCAACTTGACAGGAAGTTGTCCAACAAGCGTATATTCCCGGCAGTCGACGTTACACTCAGCAGCACCAGACGTGACGACTTGCTATATAATCCGGAATATGTCAACCGTATCTGGATTCTTAGAAACCACCTTGCAGATATGACATCTGTCGAAGCTATGGAATTTATGAAATCGCGACTTGAAAGGACGTCATCCAATGAGGAGTTTCTAATCTCAATGAACGGAGATAAACTTAACTAAACTATAAATGGCACTTCTGATTACATATCTGCTATCAGCATTACTGATATCATTCTTATGTTCGGTTCTTGAAGCAGTATTGATGTCAACTCCTCTCTCTTTCGTCACCATGAAAGAGGAGGAGGGGCTGAAATCGGCCAGACTATTCAAAAAATACAAACAATCCATAGACAGGCCCATCGCAGCCATCTTGTCTCTAAACACTATAGCTCATACTGTAGGTGCTGCAGGGGTCGGAGCACAAGCTACAATCCTTTTCGGAGAGGCTTCTGTAGGTATTGTATCAGCCATCGTAACTTTCCTGATACTCGTTTTTTCCGAAATCATGCCCAAAACCATCGGCACATCTTATTGGAAATCACTCACTACATTCACTGCCAATACTATACGTGTATTGATTATCATTACTTTTCCGTTAGTAATACTGTTTGAGTGGATTACCAAGCTGATTGCTCCGAAAGATCAGGAAATAACCATCAGCCGTGAGGAAGTTTCGGCCATGGCAAATATCGGTGAGGAAGAGGGGGTATTTGAGAAGAGCGAGAACAAGATTATTCAAAATCTGATCAAGCTCGACAGTATCAAAGCTTACGATGCTATGACTCCGAGAGTGGTTTCGGCGATTGCTCCCGAATCCATGACTCTCAAGGACTTCTATAAAGACAATACTTATCTGCATCACTCGAGAATCCCTGTTTATGCCGAGACTCCGGAATATATCACCGGATATATACTGCGGGGGGTCGCCCTCGAATA
>ENA-UOOK01006723-UOOK01006723.1-fermentation-metagenome-genome-assembly--contig:-NODE-6723-length-10837-cov-2.780004_pt1 | contig 10837 bp, 10 predicted proteins | sample MGYA00245777_ERZ724023 | MGnify/ENA primary metagenome ERZ724023 (study PRJEB28704, sample SAMN03018312) | fermentation metagenome | biome: anthropogenic terrestrial biome; feature: soil; material... | reverse complement strand
CGTCTATGCGTCCTACAGCGGCCGCGGGCCTTCGCTCGATTGCGTGGCGCCCGGCGGCAACGGCACCAACAATCGCGACAATCAGGGTTCCGACACACGCATATTCCTAAAAGACAGCCTACTGAACCTGGCTAAGGGCAGCTATACCAACGTGTATCTGGCCGACGATGTGGAAAACAACGCTTTTCGCATTGTAACCACCAACGAAGACCGCGATATGCCGGTGGAAAAAGGCAAAACCTCGCTGCGCGTCATCAATCTATGCCCCGACGCGGGGCCATTACTTATCAGCCGCGTATACGACGACGGGCACGATGAAGAAGTGGAGGGCTTTCCCGCCGTATTGCCTTTTGGCGAATACACCGCCTACACTTCGTTTAGCACCGAAGGCTTGGAAGCGGAGCTCAACAGCTTGGTGTTTTCCATCGCCTCGGCACACAACCCCTATGTGGAACTGCTCACCGCCGTTGTGCCCGCCATTGAGGGAGCTATGCACACCCTGGTGATACACGGATTTCAACATCCCGTCACTCGAGGCATCATCAACGGTTACGACCCGTATGTGGGACTGCCCCTCTATCAGAACTACGAATTCACACCCTCACTTAGGACAACGTTGAGAAGAAGCAGGTAATGTCAAATAAACAGATAAACTCTAAATAATTTAAAAAGATGAAAGCAACTAAAAGACTACTTATGTTACTCGTACTGGCAGCCGCAATGTTTGCCTGTACCAATTTAGACGATGTGCACGAACGCCTCGACAACCTCGAAGCAAAAGTGAAACAACTGGAAGGGCTCATAGATGCCGCCAACTTAGACATCAAGGCAAACAAAGCCCTGATTGACGTGGAAGGCAAGAAGCTAAAGGTGTTATCCTACAAACCGCTTGCCGACGGTTCGGGATATGAGCTGACTATGAGCGACAACAGTAAGATTGTACTCAAAAACGGACAAGACGGAAAGGAACAAATTGTGGGCGTGAAGAAAGATGCCGACGGCAAACTCTACTGGACAATCAACGGCGAGTTTATGCTTGCCGGCGGACAAAAAGTATTGGCACAGGGAGCCGACGGACAGCCCGGGGCCACACCCCTGATGACCGTGGACAAGGACGGCTACTGGCAAGTGAGCACCGACGGCGGAACCTCGTGGAAATATGTGCAAGACCCTGACGGAAACAACGTGAAAGCCAAAGGAGAAGACGGACAACCCGGACAACCGGGAAAAGACGCCGCTACCGACCTCAAGATTACCGAATCGGAAGACGGTAAGACTATCACCATCACCTTCAACGGACAAACCTATACCCTACCCATTAGCGGAAGCGAGGAAGTAACCGGTCCAAAATTGCCATTGGAATACGTAGCCGAGTTTAATATCGCCCCCGATGGAGTGAGTTTTGTAACTTCACATGCTAACGATGTGAGTGGATACTTCGATTGGAATACTACGATTGCTAAATTCGCATCGGATAAAAACTTTATGATTGATGGAAAAAAATACTATTTACCTTCTCGTTCCGAATGGAATGGTATTGTTCCTGATGGTTACACCAATTTCAGTTATATAGAAAGATATCAAAATGGAGAAAATCAATTAATTGCTGATGTTGATGAAGTCATCACTATTGCAGGAGAAACAAAAACATACAAAGCAGATTATCTTAAACTTGGAGAAAATGCAGAGCAAGGTAAGTTCTACGAAGGATATGGCACTTCTTATGCTATCCGATTAAAGAGTGATGATAACACACTCTTAAGTGCTTGGCGGTATGAATATAAAACTAATCCTCTTCCTTTGGCAAATTCAACAGCAGAATGGCCAGATGAAAGGAGTAAACCCAAAATATTGGTTATTACGGCTCCCCTATTAGGGCCTGATTTTACCGGCACGGTAGAAGACATCAGCAAACCCGAATTCTGGCAATCTAACAACGAAAAGGATGTTACTCGTATTTTCCCCGCAGCTTTAAAGAATGATGCACCCAACAGAGACCTAACGGATGATGACTTCTGGAGCTGGGGAATTGGCTTGTATCGTTCTTCTGATGAATTAGAAGGAGTAGCATCGTATGGTGTTCAGTTTGAAGGAAAGTTTGGTTCCATAGGTATAGCAGGAGAAAGCGGCGAGTTTATGCACGAATATTCAATTCCTGTACGTCTTTTCTCTATCGAATAAATATAATAACTTACACCTTGCTCCCTTCTCTTTATGGGAGCAGGGTTTCTATCTAATGATATAAATAATAAAAACAATGAAAAAAAACAAAATAACAGTAGCAATACTTGTCTGCCTATTGTTATCGGCCTGGGGTAACCCCGTAATAGCAAAGAAGGTGGAGATTGTCATAAAAACAGGAGACTTCTCCAATATAATGATGGGCACCCCTGAACGCGAAGCGGCGGAAAAGAAAGTTGCAAGCTATAACTTGCAAGCGGGAGACGACCTTGTATTTAAAGGCAGTGCTAATAAAGAAGACATTGATGGAATGAACCGCCTTTTTCCGGCAGGCCCGACGCGATACAATCCTATTGTTTATAACTCTATCGATCTTACAGGGCTGGAAATAACAGAGCATACTGACCCTGACGGTGTGAAACATCCTGCCGGAGTAATTCCTTACCAAGCATTCTCGATGGGTTTGAGTAATCTTATTGCAAAGAAATATATTTTGGGCAACAACATCCTGGGCATCGGAAGGCGCGCGTTTGGTGAGAATACTGTTGAAGAGATCGTGCTACCAACCACCTCGTTAAAAACCATTGGCGCATCTGCCTTTAGCAGGGTTCGTAATCTCAAATCGTTCGCCATTCCCGAATCGGTTACCGAAATTGGTGCCTCAGCCTTTGATGAATTCGTGTGGCCCGGTGGCATCACTACGCTCACCCTGCCCAAAGGATTGAAAAAACTGGGCGCGGGAGCTTTTGGTTATAACCAGCTTACCCAGATTATTCTGCCTGAAGGATTAGAAGAAATGGGAGGCGATGGCACCTTTGCTAATAGCAAGCTCACCTCGTTTCGTTTTCCCGACGGAGTGAAAATAGTGGACTATAAGCCGGCTTACGTTAATCCGGATCCGGTATTAGATGTCTTAGACGGAACTTTTGTAAGCTGTTCCGACCTTACTTCCGTTACCAATATTCCCAAAAGCGTAACCAAACTAATAAGAACGTTTAGCGGTACTAAACTAACGCAAATAGAGTTACACGAGGGAATAACGGAAATTAGCGATCGCGCATTTCCCGAAACGCTCACTTCCCTTAAGCTGCCTTCCACCGTCACGACGCTCGAAAGAGATGCCTTGATGGGGCTCAATCAAATAGAGACGCTTGAACTGCCGGCAAATGTAAACCTGATCGCAAACAGGGGCTTATATGGAATGAGCAAATTGAAGAAATTGGTGGTGCATAACCCCAACCCCGATGTGCTTAATTATTGGTCGCAAGATTGGGGAGAAGATAAACCGACTAAAAAAGAGTCGCAGAATGTGTTTGAAGGCATTGTGAAAGAGGGCGACGGGGCGTGTGTGCTCTATGTGCCTGCCGAAGCGGTGGAAGCGTATCGCAACACCCGCCTGTGGGGTGAGTTTAAAACCATTGTAGCCATTGGCAGCGATGCCAAAGCGCAATCCATCGAAAACTTCAACGACTTTACTGCTTTTGTAGGCGATGAGCCTATTACCCTAAGCGCGAAATCCAGCGCGCCCAATCGTGCAATTACCTACGAACCGGAAAAAGGCAAAGAAGCGGTAGCCACCATCGAGGGCGACGTATTGACCATCAAAGGAGCGGGAACCATCAAGATAACCGCTAAAGCGGAAGGCGACTTTGAGTGGCTGGCAGCCGAGAAAACCGTTATTCTCACCGTACGCGACTATTCTTGGCTACAGGCTCCCGCCCTGGCAGTAAACGGAAACAGCGTATCGGTAGTAGGTCCGGGCATCGGCAGTGGAAGCTACAATTTTCGCTTCACCCGTTATGTTGGCAAAGAGGGCGCCGACCTTACCAACATAACGGGTGAAGCGAAAATTGTAGCTTCCACTGCCGATGGCAAACAAACGATAAGATTGGTTATTAACAGATAAAAGAACAAACAACAATGAAAAAGTTAACACATATTGCATTTATACTATTGATTATGGCAGGGTTTGCATCGTGTAAGGAGGATGAACCCGCATTAGAATTAAAATTAAGCAATACCGAGCCCATCGAACTGCAAAAAAACGGTACGGCGAGCATAGCCATTGAATCCGGCAACGGAGGATATGAGGTGAAATCATCCAACGACAAAGTGGCCACCGCCACCCTGTCGGGGAAATCCGTAGTTATCAAAGCCGTTGGCGAAGGAACTGCCGTCATTACAATCACCGACTCCAAAGGCAAATCGGTTAACGTAAACGTTACCGTAACCTACAAAGTGCCCACAGAGTCCAAGCTGTTGTGGAACGGACAAAGTGTGGAGTTCGACAAATCGGGAGCCTACGGCATTGCCATCCTAAACAACGGTGTAGCCGTAACAAACCTTACAAGCGACAAAAAACAATATTACCTCACTTGGGCAGGCGGGCTGTCGCAAGGCGATAAGTCGGGAGGTAAAATGGTTGTGGCGCAAGAAGGAAAAGAAGCGGAATCGACCGATCTTACTTTGGTAAAAGTGGTTCAATCGGGAGATAAAGGCAATTTTATATTGCTTGAAGGAAACGGCAAAAGCGGATGGATTTTCTTCCACGACAAATAAATTCAAACTCTCGGTTTTTAATTCCAAAAAGCGCTTATAAAAAGCGCATTCACCTTCGGGTTGTTTGTTCAACCCGGAGGTACAATATTAAATAAAAGTCATATATAGGACAATGGTATTTTCGTATCTAAGGTACTTATTTATCAGTGATAATCGTCCGTTGTATCAGCAGATAGGAAAGAAGCATGGCACAACGGGTTGGGAGGCATATCGCATAGCGCACGGAAAGCGTATCCGTAGCCTTAGGGATAGCCGCATTCAAAAGGCCTTGATGCAACATAAAATTATCGGGTAACCACCTGTAATTTGCAAGCAAACAGTCTGAGGTCCGTTGTCAAACAATTAAAACAAATAAATAAATGGAGTTAATATTGCGCGCTTTGGATGGAGTCGGTACCGAGTCACTGATTAACAAAATTATAAAAGATGTAGATTTAATGTCGGTTATAGATAAAATACCAAACGGAATCGAAACAATTTTAAGTCCGGAATTTGGCGGAATAGATTTATCTGCGGGACAGTGGCAAAAAGTCGCATTGTCGAGAGCATTATATCATGACGGTGATATAGTTATCATGGACGAGCCAACCGCGATGATGGATGCTAAAATGGAACACCGAATGTTTCAGATATATAAAGATCTATTCAGGGATAAAACAACGGTGATAATATCACATCGTTTTTCAAATGTAAAAAACTGTGATATTATATTTGTCATGAAGGACGGTTTTTTAATCGAAACAGGCTCACATAACGATTTAATTGAACTGAATAAAATATATAAAGAAATGTATGAAATACAAAAAACCATGTATGACAATTTTGAAAAGCCAGAAAATGCAGAGAATTATAATGAATTAGATGGTTTGTTTAAAAGGGGCGGAAAAATATGAGTGGAAAAGAAGATAAGGTTAAAGGTAAAAATAAAATAAAAACTCTGATATGGAGCGTAAGGTTGAATTGGAAAGTGTCCGGAACATATGTTATTTATTCTTCTTTTACAACTTTATTTTTGAACTTGATTTCGTATATTAATGCCCTAATCAATGGATACTACGCCAATTCTATAAACGATATAATCGAAACAAGAGTTATGAACTTCACGATTATATATATTATTGTAGGTCAAGCCGTTTTGAGTTTAGTTGCCGTTGCGTTCAGAAGTTTCTCGTATAATTTGAAAGAAATAAATGGAGAAAAAATTAGAAATTATATGACATACCGCTTGAGTAAATATATAGAAGACGTCCCTTTAGAAAATTTCGAGAGCGAAACGCATTATAAAAAAATAGAGATGTGTCAGAACGGTATAAATGAAATTTCATGGTGTTATGATAGTTTTATAAGGCTAATTGCAATTGTTGTCACAGTAGTTTTGATGGTTATTACTATAGGCAGATACAGTATAGTCTTGTTTTTTATCGTTGTATTATCTCAGCTACCGTTTTTGTTTATAAAAATCAACGAAAGCAATACAAACTGGGGAATGTGGTTGAATCAACTGAAAGAATATAAAACACTTAATTATGTATCGGGTTTATTCAAATCAAAGTCGGCAATGAAAGAAATGCGAGTTTTCGGCTGTGAAGACTTTTTCATAAACAAATTAGAATATAATAGAGATTTAATTTACAAACGCGATAAAAACAAAGTTATTTTTAACAGTATAAGAGAAAGCATTGGTTTGATCATAAATAATATTGGCAATATTATATGTTATGGTATTGCAATTTATTTGTTCCTCACATCACATTGGGAAATCGGTGACATCATATTTTTATTTTCGCTTATATTAAACTTGTCAGCATATACAAATTCATTAAATTCTACTATTGTGGATCTGACCAATAGAGGCACGAAAATATATCCATGTTACGAGGCATTCAGCAATTTGAATGAAGATACAAAAAACAAGGATATCGATATAGTTTTATATCCTGAAAAGTCATCTTTTGAATTTAAATCATTGTCTTTTGAAAACGTTGAGTTCTCTTACCCTAATGGTCAATCAAAAGTTTTAGAGAATGTATCTTTTACAATAGGCCCCGGAACAAAAATTGCTATTGTAGGTGAAAATGGAGCGGGGAAAACGACTCTTGTAAAATTATTACTTGGGTTGTATCAACCAACAAAAGGTTTTATTTTTTTAAATGGTATAGAACTTAACAAGTACTCAAAAGAATTTTTATATAATTTTATGTTTTCGTCACTTTTTCAAGATTATTCGATATTCGATATGACTTTAGGGGAAAACATTGCATTTGAGAAAAGCGTAATGGAAAAAGAAATATATAAATCAATGCAAGAAGTCGGTGGAAATAATGTTATTGATTTTATGCCGGAAAAACTTAATACGGTACTTGGTAAGATGTTTGGTGATATAGATGTTTCTATTGGCCAAAAACAAACGATTGGATTGGCGAGGACGCATTTTCATAATCGTTATCAAATTACCCTCGACGAACCAACATCAGCTTTGGACGCATATAATGAGAAGAAGATATATGATGTTTATCTAAATATGGTAACTCCAGCAAATAATATAATTTATATAACGCATCGTATGGCGACGGCAAAATTTGCGGATGATATCATTGTATTAAAAAACGGTAGAATAGTCGAAGAAGGCACTCATGCGGAATTAATGCGAATGAAGAAAGAATATTATGATTTATACTCAATACAATCTAGTAAATATGAATAATGAAATGAAGATTAATAAATAAAACAATTAATAATGTTCGATATAAAGAAATATACTTACTTCCCTACAAAAAGGAGTACATTTTTCTGTAGTAATTTTATATAAAACATTCGGAAGCTTTTCACCACTTCCGAATGTTGATCGATTCTATTTACATAGCATTCCATATTGCTTTTGAACTATTTTATTATAATCATTTCGATAACTTCAGCTTATTTGCTCGGTTGTTGAGGATATAAAAGCCTTTTCTGTTTAGGATGTCTTCACGGTTATACACCATATCGGAATCATCCATGTTTTTGAATACGCCTCCGGCTTCTTCTACCACACACTGCATGGCTGCGGTATCCCATTCGCTGGTCAATCCGAAACGATAATAGATATCAGCAATTCCTTTTGCAATCATACATCCTTTCAAAGAGCTGCCGACATTGATGGTATCGCCGAGCCTTTCCTCGTTTATTTCCATAGCAATGCGTAATTCTTCCGAAGGGTGGGATCTGCTTGCCACCATGACCAAACCTTCCGTTCGATCGGATACAGTCAAATTTGAAGTCTTTCCGTCTTTTCGATAGAAAGCACCGATTCCTTTTTGAGCTGTAAAAAACTCACCGGTGACCGGTACCGCCACCAATCCGTACACAGATCGATGCTTGTATGCCAAAGCGATGTTTACGGTGAATTCTCCGTTTCGTTTGACAAATTCCTTTGTACCGTCCAATGGGTCCACGATAAAGCAATAGTCATTGTCCAGCCTGGACAAATCATCTTTGGATTCTTCAGACAATATGGCATAATCGGGAAAGCGTTGTGCCAACCCTTTTGTAATAATGTCATTTGATTTTCGATCAGCCTGTGTCAAAGGACTTTGATCCTTCTTTAGTTCCACATCAAAGTTTGTGTTGTAGATCTCCATAATGGCATCACAAGCCTTTTGGGCCAGTTCTTCAATATATAATCGATCTTGTTCGCTTAAAAATTGCATATGGTTCCTTTTCTTTTTATATTTTTTTACAAAATATATTCTATATCAATCACTTTTCCGGTTTTGATGGAATCAATGGCTGCTTGTATCACTGTTTGGGCCTTTAAACCGTCTAAGCCGGATCCGTCTATTTCATCAGGTGAAACACCTTGATCGATTTGACGTGCAAATGCGGTGATACGGGCTTTGAAAGTGTCAAAGAATCCTTCATACCCACCGAAGACCGGGTTGGTAAATACTCGTTTTTCATAGTTACCGGCAGGATATAATGTGGATTCTCTCCACATGTCCTCAATGACCATTCTTCCTTTTGTTCCGGCTACTTCACACCGTTCCATAGGGTGTCCCCGCTCTATGTCATAACTGCTGGTCAAGTGTCCTACAGCGCCGTTTGCAAATTTCATATTAAAAGAAGCGGTGGACCAGATATCCCTTCCCGGTGCCTTCATGGCAAAACACTGAACTTTTTCAATATCACCGCAATAGTATCGCATCATGTCTACGCTGTGAGGATTTAATGCTTTCAAGTGGTAAAAGGGAGATTCCAATTTTTGAAACTTGCCGATCCAAAGTGCCATATTGACAAACAACAAATCGCCCAGCAACCCTTGGTTTTGCCATTCCTTGGCCTTGAAAGCCGCCGGAGTGAAGCGATGATTGAAATCTACGCCCAAACAAAGGTTGTTTTCTTTGGCTTTTCGAACCATGGCTCTTGCAGGTTCCAACTCGTTGGATATGGGCTTTTCACAAAGTACATGACAACCGGCTTCTAACGCTTGTATCACCGGTAGAGCATGGTCGCTTCCGTATTCATATCCACCTGTTGCCACACTGCAAAAGTCAGGTTGTATTTCCTTTAACATGGTGGGTGCATTGGTATACCAAGGTACACCGTACTTTTCTCCGGCTTTTTTCGCTCGATCCGGCAAAAGATCACACACTCCTGCAAGTTCCACAAAATCCAAACCGGCATAGACCGTTGCATGGGTATTGCCTATAGGACCCATACCGATTACACAACATTTTTTCAATTTAGGTCACCTCTTGTTCTATTCATGATTCAAAAGGAATGTTCATACTCCAAATCAATCAATTCTTCTTTAAAAAATTCAGGATCCACAGGACAGCCCTGTGTTTTCCATCGCCCTACCGATTCGGTTCGAACCGGAATTTTGGCCAAAGGAAATCCTAAGTATTCTTCTAATCGTTTTAATGTTTCATCTTGTTTCAATAAAAAATCTTCAAAGCGGACATATATCCTGTTTTGGGGCAGAGGAGTGGCTCTGACAATTTGACGTTGGTACATCCAACTGATGGCTCGGTTTTTGTAGATATCATCGGATTTATCGTACTTGACACCGAAGTCCTCCAAATCATCAGTCAAATGAGCCCCTAAAATACTGTCACGGGGATCTCTTACCCAAAAGATGTACTTAATATCCGGAAATAGACGAAGAATCCAAGGATAGATCAATGTGGTCTCCGGAATCTTCCATCCTTTTTGTTCGGAATCGTTTTTAAGAACCGAATCCAAATACAATTCCAAATGTTTAATGAACAAAGGATCTATTTTCATGGTATGCAATTTTGAAAAATCCCATTGCAAACCGCCTTTGTATTCAATGTATTTTGCCATAATCCGACAAGCTTCGTACATATCTCCCGGGGGGATCAAATCTCCGGATTTATTCAACTGTGCCCCCATATAGACGCCGCTTTGGGACAATGTATGGGAAATGGCGCGGGTACCAGAGTGCCCGCGCCCTATAACTGTAATCATAGACATAAAAGAATGTTCTCCTTGGTATCGAATGCTTTATTTTTTCTGTAGTTTCACTGCACTGGCAATGCTTCCGATATACATGGAATCATAAGCTTCTTGAGAAGATTTAAAGGGAGATTTTCCGTTGCCTGCCCAATTTAAGTTGGTGTATATGGGAGCGGTATTTCCGGTTTGCTCTTCTCTTAATTTAATATGCTGCTCCATGCGTCCTTTCAAGAAAGCCACCACATCAGGATGTTGTTCTGCCACATTGTTGTTTTCTTCAGGATCAATAATCAAGTTATACAACTCTATTTCAGGTTTGAAGTGGAAGTCCGGCTCCAATGAACAGATGAGCTTCCATTCAGGAGTACGCCAGCCGTGTTTTCTCATCCATGTGCATTCAGTGATGTACATTTCCGGCTCCGGTGTTCTTTCTTTCCCAAACAATAAGGGAACCAAGCTTCTGCCGTCGAACTTCAATTCATGATCAATTTCCATCAAATCTAAAATGGTGGGCATGACATCTTTCAATTGGCAGTAGTCGTCTATTCTCGTATTTGCCGGTACCTTTCCGGGATACTTGAATATCAAGGGTACCACCAATGTGGGATCATATAGACCGTGATGGTCAAAGAAGCAATCA
>ENA-UOOK01006721-UOOK01006721.1-fermentation-metagenome-genome-assembly--contig:-NODE-6721-length-10838-cov-4.325605_pt1 | contig 10838 bp, 12 predicted proteins | sample MGYA00245777_ERZ724023 | MGnify/ENA primary metagenome ERZ724023 (study PRJEB28704, sample SAMN03018312) | fermentation metagenome | biome: anthropogenic terrestrial biome; feature: soil; material... | reverse complement strand
TTGGAAGAACAAGCTATTTCTTTAATCGGTAGAGATATCTACGAAAAGTTGATCAAGGGTTACACTGAAAAGCAGTGGGGCAGACCATGTACTGAACTTCCAGCCTTCATCATTAAACGTCTTCCAGTTCGATTAATTTATGATAATAACTATTTTAATGATGATTACCAGGGCATTCCAATTGGCGGCTATACCAAAATGGTAGAAAAAATGTTGGATGATCCTAATATCACAGTTGAATTGAATACTGACTTCTTTGATAAAAAAGATGAGTATTTGAAGAATTATGACAAGATTGTTTACACTGGCATGATTGATAAGTTCTTCGATTATAAATTAGGCGAATTAGAATATCGTTCACTTCGTTTTGAGACTGAAGAAAAGAATGTAGATAATTATCAGGGAAATGCAGTAATTAACTATACTGAAGCTGAAATTCCTTATACTCGTATTATTGAACACAAGCATTTTGAATTCGGTAAAGGTGATCCCAACAAGACAATCATTACTCGTGAATATCCAGCTGATTGGCATCGTGGAGATGAACCATATTACCCAGTAAATAATAAGTGTAATAATGACTTATATGCTAAGTATGCTGAATTAGCTAAGAAGCAAGATAAGGTAATATTTGGTGGCCGTCTTGGTCAGTACAAATATTACAATATGGATCAAGTTGTTGAAACTGCACTTGATGCAGTCAATGATGAATTTGGTGATTAATATCTATGAAAGTTGTGAGAAATTACCTTTATAACGTTGGATACCAAGTATTAGCGATTATAGTACCACTAATTACTTCAGCTTATGTTAGTCGGGTACTACGTCCGACCGGTGTTGGTGCAAACGCATTTACTAATTCGATAATTCAATACTTTATACTTTTTGCCAGTATGGGCATTGGCTATTACGGCAATCGCCAAATTGCTTATGTGCGTGAAGATCGTAAAAAAATGTCTAAAGCCTTCTGGGAAATACAAATAGTTAAAACTATAATGACACTTATTTCTTATATGGCTTTCGTAATATTTATGATTTTCTATACTAGACAGGCAGATTATATGTGGGCACAATCAATTAATCTGGTTGCGGTTGCGTTTGATATTTCTTGGTTTTATGAAGGAATAGAAAATTTTAAAGTTACAGTTTTGAAGAATTCCCTTGTAAAGATAGTGTCTATGATCGCTATCTTTGTCTTTATTAAGAATCCAAGTGACGTAACTTTATATATTATTGTTTTAGCTATTTCAACTTTGCTAGGTAATTTGACTTTATGGCCAAATATCCGACGTGATTTACCCAAAATAAGCTATAAAATATTAAATCCATGGCAACATTTTTTACCTATGGCTGAATTATTTATTCCTCAGATTGCTACTCAGGTATACGTCCAATTAAATAAAACAATGCTGGGTGGAATGGTTAGTGAAACTGCGTCAGGATATTATCAATATTCAGATAATTTAGTAAAATTGATTTTGGCATTAGTTACTGCCACGGGGACAGTTATGCTTCCTCACGTTGCTAATGCGGTATCAAAAGGTAATATGCAAAAAGTAAATCAAATGCTTTATAAGTCATTTGATTTTGTCTCAGCACTTTCTTATCCTATGATGTTTGGATTGGCTTCAATTTCGTTAACTCTGGCTCCCAAGTATTATGGTTCAGGTTATGAGCCAGTAGGGCCTGCAATGATGATAGAATCAATAGTTATTCTAGTAATCGCTTGGAGTAATGCCTTAGGAGTACAATATTTACTGCCGATTCATCATCAACGTGATTTTACTGTTTCAGTAACGGTAGGAGCATTTGTAAATATAATCTTGAATGTTCCTTTGATTCATAATTGGGGGTTATATGGAGCTATGTGGTCAACTGTGATCTCAGAAATTTCCGTTACTCTGTATCAGTTATGGGCTGTTAGAGGCTTATTAAGTTATAAGAAGCTTTTCTCTAATTCATGGAAGTATTTGATTTCAGGAATAGTAATGTTTATCCCAGTATTTTGGATGAATCAGAATCTGAAAGATAGCTGGTTAATGATGGGAATAGAAGTTATTGTTGGTGTAATTATTTATGGCGTAATGGTTATACTTTTGAGAGCTCCTATTGTTGGACAAGCTAAGGAATTAATAAAAAATAGATGTGGAAAGTAAAATGGTGAAGAAAAAAAGAAATATTGGGATTGATTTATTAAAGATAATAGCCTGTATCTTAGTTATTACATTGCATAGTTTACCTCCAGAGGATCTTATGGTTGCTAATAATGTTTTTAATTTATCTCTTTACTATGTTGGCACATTAGCTATTCCTGTTTTCTTTATGGCGAGTGGATATTTTGTTCTTAATAAAAAATCTATTTCATATGCTTATTCATTTAAGAGAATAAAAAATATTTTAATAGTAGTATTTAGTTGGTTGATACTTTATAGTTTTGCAGTTTTAATTGTTAAACATAAACTTAACTTCTTAAACGAAATAGAAGGATCATTTTTTACAGGAGTAAATGATAGTCACTTTTATCATTTTTGGTTTTTCTGGGCACTAATAATAATGTTACTAATTGCTCCTATTCTGGTGTGGATTCTTCAAAAAAGTTTTAATTACTTTTTAGTCTTAACCATAGTAGTAACCGTAATTTGTTTAATTCAAGATCTTTCTCTGCATATGGGCTATGCATATTTAATGCGTAATACACAGCAGGTTTTTAGAATTAATACATGGCTTGAATATTATTTGCTAGGTGGTTTAGTTGGTAATGCGCATTTTGGTCAAATAAGAGAATTTTTTAAAACTCATTTTATTGCTTTTTCTATTTTAGATATATTCTTATACATTATCTTAATCATCTATTCATTATGGAATCGTCAAATTATAGGCTGGGTATATGCTGAAGCAAATTATAATAATATCTTAGTCATGTTAATTTCCGTGATTAGTATGACTTTGTTTGCAACGTCGCAACCTAGAGCTGAAACCGTAATTGAATATATAATCCCGGCTACAATGGGGATTTATATATTACAATCATTTGCAATTAGTTTCTTAAGTAAGATTGCATTATTTCATGTATATCCGGCTTTATTAATTCCAATTGTCTTTATAATCTGTATGATTGTTGTAGAAATAGCTCTAAAAATCCCGGTCGTTAATAGGCTATTTAAGTTATAAGAGTAATCATGCATTTATAATTTGAATATGGATATTAACTCTAGCCTTGTTGATATAAGGTTAGAGTTTTTATGTTGATGTGAAACGCATAATGTTTATTGGTATAATTTAGATGTTTGTTAAGTTATAGCTCCGTTAATCTCTTGGGTAGAGGTTATCGGAGCTTTTTTGTGATATATATGCCTTTTTAAATGGAATCTTACATGATGATGATCAAAAGGAAAAACTACAAAAACGTTGTGTGGATAAAATAGCAAGTCAAATATGGGATATGGCTTTAAGTTCCATAAGTTTGAATAATATAAATAAATATGATCAATAAATAAATATGATCATGTATTTGATAAGGATGATATTTAAAAAAAATTATTCTTTAGTTGGGTAGTTTTATGACTCAGATACTTTAGTTAATTTTTTTATTCAAAAACGTCCTTCAATTATAAAGCTGTTACAACAATATAGTTTAGACATTAATTATGAAATTACCGATAATTTTAAACATAAGAATCTAGAACTATATAATGATCAAATAAAGGAAAATTGTTTTTATTTAATTCCCATAAATTCTAGTAATAAGAACAACATGCATTGGATCTGCTACAAAAGATGTGATAAAAATCTTGTTATTTTCAATAGTGGAGATGAAGTAACGGAAAGAAGAGCTAAGAAAAATGCTGTTCTATGTAAAAATACTGTATTTAGTAAGCATATTTTAAATACTTATGAGTTATTAGAAGTATGGAAAAACATGTATAATCGTGAGACTGATTATAGAAATGAAAAGAATTTAGAATTATATTTTGATTTTTACAAATGGAAGCCTAAGTTTTTAGTAAAATGTTTCAAAAAACATACTACAAAATATCCTTCAAATTATAGGGATAGAATTAATAAGATAAATAAAGGTTGTGAATATTCTTTTGAAAAAAGTGGTTTTAATATAGTGAAAGTTACTATTAATTAAAGTCAGATAATTAGAATATACAAATCGGTAATTTAATGGAAAAAGAAAGTTTTGAAGATCAGTTTAAGAAACTAACTTTATCTGAAATTGATAATATTGTATCTAAATATTCAGACTATCCAATAGATAGATTGATAAGATTGAATATTTTTTATGATCAGAATAAAGATAAACCAATAGAGATTTCTGTAACTGATCAAGATAGAAAAAATATGAATGAGTTTGCCGAGTTTAGGCATAATGCTTATGCAGCATATTCAATTTTTGATATTGAAAAACAAGCTTTTGATTTATTGATAAATCAGAAGCCAAAATTTCCACCTGAAGCCCCAGATATTAGTAATAAGCTAATATTAGATTATATTTCAGATGCGAGGGTCTTCATAGATTCAACAACAAATTGGGTGAAGAAAAATATTCCAGATTACTTTGATAAATGGGACAATATTAGAAAAGACTTGTATTCAACAAGTGCGTCTTACAGAATATGTTATCATTTGAGAAATTATGTACTGCATAAGATGTACGTACCAACAAAAGCAATATCAGTATTTTCTTCTAATAAAGTAGATTACATGTTGGATATAGATAATTTATTGGATGATAGTCAGTTTATAAATAAAGTGAAATTACCAGATGATTATTTTAAAGATAAGAGTCATGTTTACTTAAAGGGACATATAGTTGAATATCATAATCAACTGCATTATTTATATCTATTGGCAATGAGAAAATATTTTATTGCAAAAGGTAAGAAAGTAAAAGAATGGCATGATTACTTTGCAAAACGAAAATTTCCTAGTAAATTATATGAGCTTGTAACCACTAAAATGGAATTATTTGGTACAGGAAAGGCTCAATTCGATTTGTTGGATACGCATGATACTGTTGCATAATTTATGGATCAGTTGGTAAAATGGGGATTCGTAGATTTTAAAGATTTAGTGTAATGAGATTAGAATTAGCAATTTCAGGAGACGCGATTGAATATTAAAGATATAGAAAAAGATATATTAACTAAAGCAGAAAATAATCTAAATCCTAATACTAGTTCCCAACTTGTTCAAGAATTACAAGAAAAGTGGGGAGTAGGACTTGCTTTTGACGTAACCAATAAGTTGCAAAAACAAGGCTACCTAACTAATTGCGTTTTTTTATGGACGGTGGATTTTTATTGGGTTATCCTACGCCGGCAGGTAGTGAATATCTAAGGGAATTGAATCACGTAAATAAAGAAGCACATTCAACTGTATTTCAAAATAACTTTAATTCAACAGTTTCTATTGGTAATATTCAACAAGGTAACAATAATTCGATTACTGAAAATGAAAATCAGATCGATTACTCTGCTCTACTCAAAATAATTGAGAAAATAAATGAATTAAGACCTTTATATATGAAAGCAGAAAATTATAATCCTGATTTTTATAAAACATTAGATGAGTTACAAGAGGGTGCAGAAAGTAAAGAATCATATGGAAAGTTAAAGAAGATCTGGGATAAATTACAAAGCATTTTAGAATCCAATAGTGTAAGTAATATTAGCAGCATAATTTCTACTATTATTTCTGCATGCCTTTTATTATTTATACATATTTGCCTAGTTTGTAAGTATTATAATGTAATCAATATTTAATTTTTTAAAGTAAGGATATAGTAGTAGATGTTACAAACAGTTTTAGGCATAGTAATAGGCGTGATGGCAACGCTAGGAATGGCGTGGTTTGTTAGAAAATATAAAGCTCAAATTCGAGAAGGCCTTTCCAAATATTTATATTGGATTTTTGGTTTATGTTTTCCTTTGCTGACAGGTTTAGTAATAGGCACTTTGACTCATAGTACTGGAGAAGAACTGGGATCTTGGGCTGATTGGGTGAGTGGTATAGCTACTTCATTAGCATTAATATTTGCATATGCTGAAATACGAAATTCAAGAGAGCAGTTTGAGAAAGAGCATAAGCCTGAACTAACAGTTTATACAGGGTGGAAAGAATCATTAATTTCAAAAAGATTAATGGTAAAACTCACAGCACTTTATTAGGAGTTCAATTACATGCTGTTCCAGTTAATAAAGGAATGGCAGCAGGCATATATCGTTATTTGGGTATATGTAAAAAAAAGGATTTAAATGAAATACTTTCTTTAGTAAAGAAGTAAAAAATAATACTATAGATGCGACAGAAGTTGATGAACTTGCTAGAGTTATATATTACGATTTGAATGATGTTAACCAAAATGAGAAAAAATATGATAAGACAGGTATGAGTCTAATATATCCTGATGATATTAAGTTGTTTCAGACTATAAAATCCAATTCTGTTGGAAAAATTATTGATAAAAATACGAATGGTATAGTAAATAAATTAAATGTAAATATTTTTGAAGATAAATTAGAAGTATTATATATGGATCTAAATATGAAGGTTTATTCTTCCGAAGTAAAACCATATAAACGTCCTAAAAGTACAGTAGAGATAAGAGTGCCAAGTAATAAAATAAATTGAGATATTTCGTATAAAGATCTATGATAAAAATGCGTTACGATGAAATTAGGCGTAGCGGAAAAGGATTGTTGTCAATACCTTGTCATAGACTTTATTAATAAATTCTATGCCCAGGTAGGCAACTTGCAGACGCAGATCTTCGTCCACAGAGAATTGTGACGATAAGAAGATTAAGGTGTTTATTGTTAATAAGATAATGAACATAAGTGTCCCGCCTTTTGACTTCATGATAACATGAATGTTTATCGGCTTAATTGAGCAGTTGTAATTGATACTGCCGTTTGGCTTTAAAGATTATAAGTTTGTGTTTTATACCCACTAGTTAGAGATGCTGCTCCCCGTTGCTAGTGGGTATCGCCAGTTATTGGGGTATTTTATGGATGAAGATAAATGGTTTAGTGATGAAAAAGTTATTCAAAAGAGCAAGAAAGCATACGCACATTTTGATTTAAGAACTAATGCAGTGAAGGCTAGAAAGTACATTACTAATCCAGATAAGATCAAACATCATGGCTTTTATCCATTTATTAAATATGTCATGGAGTATGATCGTTTTCATAAAGTGAATGGAGAGTTAAAAGTTGATACTAAAAAACGACCTATTTGCTATTCAGCACATATTGATAGGTGTATTTATCAATACTACAGTGCATTATTAAATGAAAAGTATAATTTACGTTTGAAACATGATGGGATTAACAATGTGCCTGTAGCGTATCGTACTGACTTACACTGTAATAATATTGATATTTTTAAACAAGTTGTAGATTTTATAAATGAATATCCATCTTGCTATGTTATGATTGGTGACTTTACTAAGTTCTTTGAAAGAATTGATCATCAATATTTAAAAAAGCAGTTGTGCAATCTTCTAGAAGTAAAACGATTGAAACCAGATTATTATGCTGTTTTCAAAAGCATTACTCAATACAGTACATGGGATCTGGATGATATTTTAAAACTAAATAATTTAAAAGATACCAGAGAAAACAGAAGAAAATTAAACTCTAAAAGTAGAGTATTACCAGTATCTGTATTTAAGGCTAATCGCAGTCACATTAAACGCAATGATTCTGGAAAAGGAATTCCAGAAGGCTCAGCAATTAGTGCATGTTTAGCTAACATTTATATGCTTGAAATAGATAAGAAAATTGATGATTTTGTTAAAGAGCATGATGGATCCTATAGACGATATTCTGATGATTTTATAATTATTTTGCCTATGAGAAACAAGGCCTTTGATCATATGAACCAGATAATTAAACTTTTTAACGGTTATCATGATGAAGGTTTATTGAAATTACAACCTAATAAAACACAAGTATTCAAATTAGATGGACAAGGAGCCTTAGATAATATTGGTCATTTTTTTAAACCTAGGTTAAATGAACTAAAACGTAATATTAACTTCCTAGGCTTTAGCTTTGATGGAAAGCATGTCACGCTGAGAGGGAAAACCATTTCTAGATATAATTATCGAAGAAGACATAAGGCAATAGGAATAGCTAAAAATTATAATAAGGCCAAAGGTTTTAAAGGATCAGATAAATTGTACATGCTGTATTCTGAACGAGGTGAAAATAATTTTCTAACCTATGTGCATCGAGTAAAGAAAAAGTTTCCTAATGATCCTGTTGATGCTCCAATTAAGAATAATATGGTAAAAATTCATAGGACGCTTAAGAAGTATCAATCTAAAAGCTAGAAAAAGAAATATAATATAGGTGTTTGTTAATATGACTTCAGTAATCTCAATTTGAAATTATTGAAGTTTTTTATGTGATATGGAATGGATGAAATAAAATGAATGAACGTTTTACAGGAAAAAATTTATTAGAATTACCACAGGACTTTTCTGTTGTGCAAATTGAAACTACTGATTTAAATCCAACAAGAGATCAGATAATAGAAATAGCTGCTAATAAATACAGAAAAAATAAGTTCAAAAAAGCATTTGAATGGGGATTCTGAAGAAGATAAGAATGATTTAAGGGATGCTTTGTCACAACTTAAGTCATTTATAGGTAAGGACACAATAGTAATAAATTGTACGGCATTTTTCCGTCCATTTATGGGTAATGCTTTTGTTAATAACTTAGGTGAACCATTTTCTAATGATATAGTTGATATTCAACGCCTTTTTAGAAAAATAGAAAATCAAAAGAGTGCAAAGTTAAGTCAAATGATCAATTTCTATAATCTTTCTACATCTCATAATCTCAAAGCTGCTGAAGATATTAAATCAGTAGAAGAGATTTACCTTAATTTGCAAACGAATTTTAAAGAACGTTTTAAGAGTGTTAACGAATTACAGCCTAAGAGTAGTAAGTTTACATCACAGGATATTGCTGGTGATTCGACTAAGAATGATAAGAACAATATTTTTTATGATAAACGTGTGTCGGCTACAGGTAAGTTGAACGCATACACTAGAAGAGAAGTAGGACAAATGATCAATGATATTGGTGGTCATTTTCAGATGAATCCAGGGAAGACTACAGACTATTTTATTGTTGGAAAATTAAAGGGAAATACTTCGAACAAATTAGAGAAAGCAGAGAAATTACCCAATGTGAAGATAATACACGAAGATGATTTTTTAGATATGGTAGCTGGATATGAATGGGCGTAGAATAATTTCTTATAATTAAACTTTATTCAAAAATTAACCCCCTAGCATGTTGGTTAAGGGGGTTTTCTTATACAAGGAGAGAAAAATGATAATACAGTATTTTCCATTAATGGGATACTCACTACTTGATGATTTTTCTTTAAAAGTTGGTTGGACTAAATTAGATGAAAATTTTGATCCAATGAAATTGCAAGAAATTAATTACAAATTTGGAACATTAAAATATGGGAATGGAGTAAGTAATCTTGAACTTTTTCAAGGACCAAATTCGAATCATCAAAGTGTATCATCTGGTATGCCATTATATAGAATACCTAATGTTTTAGGTTATATCGCTAATAGCGATAAGTACATATATATTCCCGAAATCTCAACTGATCGAATAAATTGTAGTTCAAATGTTGTGCCTATTATTTACAATACTTGGTATTTAAATAGATTCTCTATTACAAACTTTGTTCCTCGGAATCTGTCTTCAAAAGTATTCAATAAATTAATTTTAGACTTTACGCTATTAAATGATTGGATTACACCAGCTTTTAAATTTGAAGAAAAAAGAAAAGGTATGCAAACAATAGTAAGGTTTGATAAGTCAACTTCATTAGCATATTTTACTTATAAAGGGCAACTTTTTAATGTGGAATTAGTTGGACACATGAAGAAGAGTTATGGTCGGAATAATAAATATATTAATTACAAAAATGATTCATGGATTTCAATTAATGGAGAAAATACTATCCCTTCTGATCAAGCAATTTTCTTTGCAACAGAGTTTAGGAAAATGCTATCAGTAGTATTAGCACGTCCATTAAATACTACACAATTATCTAAAAAAGGCATTGATAAATGTACGCAAAAGCCCCTTACGGAAGATATTTACTTTCTTGAACCAAGATTTAAAAATAATGAAGATAAATTATTTATATATGAAATGTTTTTACAAAATATAGACATTCAATTAAATAATTTAATTCCTAATTGGTTTAATAAAGACGAAAACGTTGAATTGATGGTACAGGATTATTTACTAACAATCACATATAATGAGACTGTGCAAAATAAATTAATTAATCTGACTGAAGGTATTGAAGCATATTATCGTGATAAAGATGAAACCTTATATCGTAAATTACAAGATATGTTATATTCTTTACCTTCATATATATTAGATGTGTTAAGAGAAAATGTGGGCGATTTAGATGCTTGGTTATTAGCAATTAAGGATACAAGAGTATATATAGCTCATGGAATTAGAAGAGTAAATGTGATTGATGATTTTATGAGACTTTCTCAATATGTAAATGCGTTTCAATATCTGACGCAATACTTTATCCTACAAGAATTGGGGATGAAAATAGAGAGTAAGGAAAGAGTGAAAATGAATTTAGACTCTTTCTTTAATACCGAAGAAATATAGTTTTTAATGTTTAAATAAATGCTTCCAATATTGATAAATCCACAATTCATCGTCGAAGAAAAATCAACACCAACCCATTTAGGGGTGTTTTTGTGTATACAGCAATTTTCCTCGTTTTTGAAGGCTCAATGAGGTTTATACTGAAGATAA
>ENA-UOOK01006720-UOOK01006720.1-fermentation-metagenome-genome-assembly--contig:-NODE-6720-length-10839-cov-2.196773_pt1 | contig 10839 bp, 9 predicted proteins | sample MGYA00245777_ERZ724023 | MGnify/ENA primary metagenome ERZ724023 (study PRJEB28704, sample SAMN03018312) | fermentation metagenome | biome: anthropogenic terrestrial biome; feature: soil; material... | reverse complement strand
CTTCATACCTTCATAGCCCATTACATCAGGGTTTTGAGCCATAGTGCAAAGAAGGTGTCCCCCATTAATTAACTCAAGAATTGTATCTGATTTATCAAAACCTACTCCAATAACGGTATCTCCAGCTTCCTGTATTGCAATGCCAATACCAACGGTAGAGCCTTCATTTGCACCAAATAGACCTACACAACCTGAAGTTATATAGTTAGCTGCTATATCCTTAGATTTAGCTGCATCACCTTCACCATATTGTGTTTCAAGTAATTCAAATGAAGTTCCTTCAAAAGCAGAACGGAAACCTTTTTCACGAGCTACACATGATGCTGTTGCTGAATTAACATTAACAATACCAATTTTACCTTCTGTTTTTCCTGCTGCTTTTAGGCCCTTAACCATTTCTTCACCAGCTGTTTTACCTGCTGCTTCATTATCTGTTGCCAGTGTCTGAATTGCTGGATATGCTGCAGCTGAGTCAACATAGATGATTTTTACGCCAGCTGCTTCTGCTTCTTTCAGGGCAGAGGTCACTGCATCGGGACCATTTGCTGCAAGAAGGATAACATTTGCCCCACCAGCTACCGCATTATTGATACATTCAATTTGTTTTGCATCGTCTTTAACATCAGGAGCTAACCATTCATAATCAATATTACTTAGCTCTCCAACCGCTTTTCTACATCCTGCATCTACATTAACCCAATGCTGGTCCATCTGGTCCATAGTTATTAAGTATACCTTTGAAGTTGTAGATTTAGCTTGATCTTTGGTATTAGTTGATGTTTCAGTTTCACTCTTCTTTTCTTTGTTTGTAGTACCCGATCCACTTGTAGTCTTATCTTTAGAACATGCTACGGCAAAAACCATACATAAGCAAATAACAATTGATAATACCTTTCTCTTCATCGTTTAAATCCTCCCTTTATTTTGGTTTTATTATTAAAGCTTGCGCCTTAATCTTGATTTAATATGTACCTAATTTGCTTTTTTTCTATGCTTTCCTGTACGTACAACTACATCTAAAAGCACGGATACTACTACTATGATTCCTATTGTAATATTTCTGATTGCAACTGGTGCACCGGCAAATTGTAAACCATTCTGGAGTACTCCCCATATGGAAGCACCCACTACTGTTCCAAGAAGAATTCCCTGTCCGCCAAGTGTGCTGACTCCACCAATTACAGAAGCTGCTACTGCATACATCTCATATCCGTTACCAGCATCCATAGTTCCCATACCGGTTGTTGCACAAGTCATAAGTCCTACAGTACAAGCACAGATAGCACTGACCACATAAACCTTAATTGTTGTTGAATGAACATTAACACCGGAAAGTCTGGCAGCATCAACATTACTTCCAATTGCATAAATATGCCGGCCTGTTCTTGTTCTGCTTAATAGAAAATTAAATACAATCCATAACACGATTGTTATCCATATTGCATTATATATGCCTGCCGTCTTACCATAATAAAAGAAATTTCGAAATCCTTTTGCTGCTTCTCCAATAGAACCTGTATTGTAATTATTATTGACTATTTGGGCAATACCTCGTGCAATAGTCATTGTACCAAGAGTTGCAATGAATGGTGGTAGTTTACATCTGGAAACCAATTCACCATTTAAAACACCTGCCGCCAGGCAGCAGATAAATGTAACAAATACAGCTGCCCAGGGATTTACTCCCTTTGTCATCATGGTTGCTGAAATCATACAGCTCATACCTATTACTGAGCCGATGGAAAGATCAATATTACCTGTTATTAAAACATAAGACTGGCCAATACCAATAATCAAAATAGGTGCAATCTGGCGAAGCAGATTGGCTATATTCTTTCCCGAGAAAAAGATTGGATTTACGATGCTAAAAACAATGCACAGAATTATGAGCCCTATAGTAACAGTAATTACCTGACCCATACCCCTTACTGCTAATATTCTTTTTATTCTATTCTGTTTACCTATCTTATCCATTATAAATTCTCCTTTATTTGGTTATTTATGTAGTATATTATCGTCAATTTTTTTATCAAAGCTGGTTGCATATTGTAAAATAATATCCTGAGTTGCTTCTTCTACATTTAATTCTCCAGTAATCTTACCATCACACATAACAATAATACGATCACTGATACCCAGGATTTCTGGCAGCTCGGAAGAAACAAATAACACTCCGATTCCCTGTTGTTTTAAATTATTCATAAGGTTATATATCTCAACTTTTGCAGCTACATCAATTCCACGTGTAGGCTCATCAAATATCACTACCCTGGATTTTCTTCTAAGCCACTTTCCTACAACTACCTTCTGCTGATTACCGCCAGATAGGCTGCCTGCATTAACTTCAACATTAGGAAGCTTTATCTTTAAATCAGATACTGTATTGTTTGCCATCTCTTTTTCTATTTTACTATTTATAATTCCAGCTTTTTTACATATAATATCAAGATTAGGAAGTGCAATATTCTCTCGAATACTAAGCTTGGTACATAATCCGTCTTTTTTCCTGTCCTCTGGAACCAATACAATTCCTTGGCTGATAGCATCCATTGGCTCTTCTATTTTTATTGTTTTTCCATCCAGGATTATCTCTCCGCTTGCCTTTGGATCTACCCCAAAGATAGCTCTTGTTGTCTCCGTTCTTCCTGCTCCCATAAGGCCTGCTATACCAACAATTTCACCTTCATATAAATCAAAATTAATATTTCTAACCATTCTTCCTGCATTCAGTTTTCTAACTTCAAGAATTTTCTTACCTCTTTTACAAGTGACCCTTGGGAATTTCTCTTTAATATCACGTCCTACCATGTTGGATATAATTTCAGGTAAAGAAGTATCTTTAAAGTTCATACTATTGATATACTGACCATCCCGCAATATAGTTACCCTGTCTACAATATGTTCTAATTCCTCCAGACGGTGTGATATGTACACAATACCACAACCTTCCTTCTTTAACTTATTTATGATTAGAAACAAGTCTTCTATTTCTTTGGCGGTTAAGGCTGAAGTTGGTTCATCCATAATTAAAATCTTTGAATTAGTGGATAATGCTTTCGCTATCTCCACCATCTGCTGTATCCCAATACTTAGCTTATTTACCAGCGTCATAGGACTTATGTTAAGTCCCACCATATCTAACCATCTTTTTGCCTCTTTATTCATTCTCGTCCTATCCACAAGTCCTGCTGTTTTAATTTCTCTTCCCAGGAAAATATTCTCAGACACTGATAAATAAGGAACCAAAGCAGTGTCAACCTCTTGGAATACAATTTCAATTCCAAGGTCTTTTGCGCTTTTAGGGGAACGAATTTCTACAGGTTTACCATCAACATATATTTCTCCGGTATAATGGGTATTGGCACCAGCAAGTACTTTCATCAAAGTAGATTTTCCAGCACCATTTGCACCGATAAGAGCATGTATGGTTCCACCTGTCATTTCAAAATTCACATTACTAAGGGCTTTAACGCCAGGAAATTCGATAGATATATTTTTCATTTCAAGTTTAATTTCATTCATTCTGCTTCATCCTATTCCTATCATCATACTACTAAAGGCAATCTACTTGATGAACGTAGCCGTCAATCAAAGAGTGAAATATTTACTATCTGTATGGGGCTGTTGCAAAATTGTCATTCTGAGCCTACAAGGCGAAGAATCCCATTTGCAACGGCCCCAATATTAAAATTCTAAATTTAAAAAATTCTAAAAGGTTTAAACTTTGGGAAGTTTATTTATTTTGCAAATTTAGCTCTTAATGCGTCCATCCAGTCAAGATTGAAGGAGTCTGATGTAGTTGCATCGCCCCAGCCATCAACTACTGTATTAAGGTTTGTCATGCTGATATCAGGACTTAATGTAGTTGTTTCTACATTTTGAGCTGCTAAATTGTAGAAATCAGGAGTTTCTTCACCAGCAAATTTCATAGCTAATAATCTCATATCAACGATACCGATTAATTTAGGGTCAACGGCTGCTGTTGATTTCCAAACATCGCTATTAGAGGTCATTAATTGAATATCATCATTAGAAATATCAATTGTGTACATAGGAATATCAGTACGTCCTGCATCGTTTAATGCCTGAAGAACACCTTTTGCTAATTCATCATAGCATCCCCAGATAGCATCTACAGCTCCTTCTGGATATTTAGGAAGAATAGCTGCTGTCTTGTTAGTCATATCACCACGAACGTTAGCTGTATCAGATGGAGCAATTACTTCAACCGTTTTAATTTTTCCTTCTGATTCAAGTTTAGTATAGATTTCATTACGTCTGTCTAGCGGAGGAACTCCAGGTCCCATAAATGTTTTAAGAACTTTCATAGGATATTGTCCACCATTGTCTTCAAATTCCTTCATCATAAATCCTAATGATAACTCAGCTAAAGCATAATCATCTTGAGCTGTTGATGTAACACCTTGAAGTAATTCACCACTGGCATCACCATTTTTAAATGGCATACTATCGAAAGTAACGACTTCAATTCCCTTATCTCTGGCAGGTTTTAACATATCATATGTATATGATAATTGACCATGAGAAAGAATAATGCCATCATATCCTTTGGAGATAACTTGTGCTACAACTTCTTGAGTTTTTGCATCATCACCGTCTGTAACATAAGTATCAACTGTAAATCCAAAAGCTGTACCTTCAGATACACAGCCATCAAGGAATTGTTGGGTATGATCTCCAGCTGCTAAGTTACGAACAACAGCTACTTTCTTACCCTCAAGTCCTTCAGGAATTGCAGCATCAGGAGTCCCTGTTGTTGCTGGTTCTTCAGTTTTTTCTTTTGTAGTGTCTGTTGTTTCTGTTTTTGTTTCTGGCTCTTTTGCTGTATCACTAGTATCTTTTTTCCCGCATGCTGCAAGGGATAATATCATAACTAGTGATAATAGTACTGCTAATACCTTTTTCATAAAAAAACCTCCTCTTTGAATTATGTTGTTTTTGTGGAATCTGACCACATTTTTATGGTTTTGTTTCCTAAGCAACTATATTGTAACACTAACACAAAAAAATTACAACATTTTTATAAAAAAATTTGTCTTTTTGATGTTTTATACGAATTTTTTTATCTAATTTTATATAAAACCTACAAAAAACTTAGAATAAATGTCAAGAAATAATGACATATACTTACTTTTTTCGTTCTATATATAAAATTTAGGTCTGATTTTTCTTATAAAAACCCATACTTTAATTGTTTCTTGTTGTTTTTATGCTTTGTTTTTTTGTGAACTTTTGTACTTATAGATAAAAGTTCTTTACTTTAGTATTTTGTTCTTTATTTTAGTATTTTGTTTCTTTGTTTTAAATTGAGATGTTGCAGCAGCCTCATAAAAGATGGAATTTCTAAGATTATAGAGAATATTATTGCGATTTCAGAAAATTGTGGTTATAATTAGTAGGTATATTAGTATAGTAAGTTATTGTAAAATTCAAAGTACAATATATTATTACATAGAAAAGAAAGGAACTTTTTATGATTTACAAAACTTCCGGTGTCTGTTGCTCAGAAATATCATTTGAAATTGAAGATAATATTATAAAAAATGTGAATTTTAAAGGTGGATGTTCGGGAAATGCTGCTGGAATTTCAAAACTGGTAGTTGGCATGTCTGTAGATGATGTAATTTCCCGTTTGGAAGGTATCCAATGTGGATATAAATCAACATCGTGTCCTGACCAATTAACAAAAGCCTTAAAGGAATGGAGGAAATAAGTAATGAAGCGCATTGTCTTAACCGGTGGTGGAACTGCAGGACATGTTACTCCTAATATTGCCTTGCTTCCAGCACTTACAAAAGAAGGCTTTGATGTACATTACATTGGTTCCTATGATGGAATTGAGAGAAAACTCATTGAAGATCTTGGTATACCTTATTACGGAATATCCTCTGGTAAATTAAGACGATATTTTGACCCAAAGAATTTCAGTGACCCATTTAAAGTAGTAAAAGGAATATTTGAAGCCAACTCATTACTAAAGAAATTAAATCCTAATGTAATCTTTTCCAAAGGTGGATTTGTTGCCGTTCCTGTAGTATTAGCTGCCAAAAGAAGAGGTATCCCAGCTATTATCCATGAATCTGATATGACTCCTGGTCTTGCCAATAAAATATGCATTCCTTCTGCAAAAAAAGTATGTGCCAATTTCCCCGAAACTGTAAAATACCTTCCTGAAGGAAAGGCAATTTTAACCGGAACGCCTATCAGGCAGGAGTTGTTCTCAGGAAATAAACTAAAAGGATTAGATTTTTGTGGTTTTACCACAAATAAACCTGTAATCTTAGTAATCGGAGGCAGTACAGGCTCTGTTGTAGTAAATGAAGCCGTTCGTGGAGTCCTTCCTACTTTACTTGAAAAGTACCAGGTAGTTCACTTATGTGGTAAAGATAAAGCAGATCCAGCGTTTAATAACATTCCTGGATACATTCAGTTTGAATATATTAAGAAAGAATTAAGTGATTTATTAGATGCAGCTGATATTGTCATCTCAAGAGCAGGTGCCAATGCAATCTGCGAACTGTTAGCCATAAGAAAGCCTCATATTCTAATCCCTTTATCTGCTGCTTCCAGCCGTGGGGACCAGATACTAAATGCTGAATCATTTGAACGTCAAGGCTTTAGTTATGTTTTAAAAGAAGAGACCTTAACTGCAGATTCCTTATTGGAAGCTGTAAATAATGTTTATAATAACCGAAAGACCTATATAGATGCTATGAGCAAAAGTAATTTAAATAATTCAATTGATACAATTGTGAGTGTTATTAAAGAAGTGGCTTTGTAGTAAAAGTGATTTAGCAAAAGTGATCTTATAGCAAAAAAGGCAGTAAAAAAAATTGTCATTCTGAGCCGCAGGCGAAGAATCTTATTATATATATGAGATTCTTCGCGAATTCAACTTCGTTGAATTTTTGCTCAGAATGACATGCTTTCATAGCAATGACAATTCAGATAGCCAAAGCGGATATTTACATCCGCCATCATTACTTACTCATAACCTTTTACGTATTACATCCCCCTATCGCTACCTACACATACCTTTTACGTATTCCATCCCCTATCGCTACCTACACATACCTTTTACATATTCCATTCCCTATCTCTCCCTACTCATAATCTTTTACGTATTCCATCTGCCAGTGCTGCCGCTTCTCCCTCACCATATTTTCCTTGTTTCCAGGTTATATTTACCTGATCGTCCTTATATCTTGGTATTAGGTGAATATGAAAATGGAATACAGTTTGACCTGCTGCTTCACCATTGTTTTGCAAGATGTTTAGACCATCACATCTTAATTCTTCCTTCATGGCTTTTGCTACTTTAGATACAACTACCAAAGCTTTTGAAGCAAGATTTTCATCTAATTCATAAATATTAGGAACATGCTTTTTTGCCAGCAATATGGCATGTCCTTTAGAGGCTGGAGAAATATCCATAATAACACAAAAATCTTCATCTTCGTAAAGTGTTGTCGACGGAATTTCTTTCCCAATTATCTTACAAAATATACAATTATCATTCATTTTTCTTCCTCCATTTTTGTCGAATTTGGTTTTATTATATTTCTATTACAACTATTTTACTTTTTTCTAAGGTTTCATTTCATTTGGTTGTCGTTTCTTGTATATGAGTTTTTATTGTATAAAATCTTATATTCTGCTAAGATTACCCCTAGGAGGTGAAAAAAATGTACACTAAGGAAGAAGAACTAAAATTACAAGAATTAATAAAATCCAATGAAGAATTTTCTTATTTCATAAATAAGTCTAAGGAAAATAGTAATTTACTTATTTCCCAATTTTCCCATGAACTAAGAAATCCTTTAACCTTAATTAAGAGTACGGTACAATTAATTGAATCCATGCACCCCGAGGCCAGGGACTTTAAATACTGGACCCAGTTAAACGAAGATATTAACGAATTAGAAGTTTTATTAACAGATCTTAGTTTATATAATAATAGTGAAAAAATCTCTATTGAAAGGCAAGATTTTCTTCTATTACTTAATTCAGTATTAAGTACCTTTTACCCTCAAGCAGAACAACGCGGTATCCATCTATCATTAACAATTTCAGATACTGATAAACCTTATTTTACCCAATTTCCCCATGATAGAATTAAAATGAAACAAGTCCTGATTAATTTAATCCGTAATGCATTTGATGCAGCCAATGAAGGAAATTATATCAATGTCGAATGTAAGGCTTATTCTCCAACACATATCACAATAGCAATTCATAATAACGGACAAATGATACCAGAAGACGAAATATCTACTATTTTCGAACCATTAGTTACATATAAAACTGGTGGAACAGGGCTTGGATTAGCAATTGCTTCAAGAATTATCAATGCTCATAAAGGTACAATAAATGTATCTTCTACTGAGGAAAAAACCAGTTTTATCATAACATTACCTTTATAGGTGGCTATGATTATTAATCAAATCATTATCCAATTTGCTTACTCCGCCGTCTATATAGTATCCAGATTAAGGATACCTTGATGGTGGGTAAGCAGCTTACTAAATATTTAAAAAGTTTTGAATTGAAATACCTGGTCAAAAGTACGTAAGGTTTTAAAATTTCCTTTCGCTGAAATATCTCCAGACATAAAAGCCCTTTGAAATGTCATTCTGCCGTTTACCAATTTATTTATTACTTCATGAGTTGTTTTTGCAATTACCTCTGCATCATTTTTCTCACCATAAAAACATTTTAATTCCTTATCATTTATCTCAATTACTAAGGTTTTATTTAAATCTGTAATTGTTATGGCATAACTTGCTGTAAAATCATTAAGGGGATGAAAATTATCCTTAAAATTCTTTATAAACTCCTGATTGGCTTCTTCACCATGGTTACCTAGCATACCTTTAAAAAGTTGTGATAATTCCTCAATGTCTTCTTTTTGCTTTTTTACATAAGCATCATCAGAGACATATATAGATAATTGCTCACTTTCTTGGGGTGTTAAATCCAAAGCATTGGTCTTTAATAGGTTCTTTTTGATAGCAGAATTACTTGTTGGTAATGTTTTCGCTTTTTTATTTACCCCTTTATAAAAACCTTCCGCTTTTTTCTCTATAATCTGTGAATATGCTAAATTCGTTTCAAAATCCACATGGTCTTCTACATAAGCAGAAATTCCCTCATATGGAATTCCCCCAAGAATCTCCCAAGACTTAATTAGAGTTAACTCAGCTTCTCTTTCTCCATAGGCACTGGCAGTAACCACTGGCATCATATACAACTTACTTAGATGCTCTTTATCACCGTAAAGCCAGCAAGCATCTAAAAATTGCTGCATAAAGCCACCAATACCCAGCCACTCCACTGTAGTTGCTAAAATAACTCCATCTGCTTCTTTTAAAGTCTTAGGTAACATGGTGATACCATTCTTTTCTTCATATAAATTATATCGAACTACATTAACACGAAGTTCATTTAACACTTCTGTGATTTTATTGATTACATAAATTGTAGGATCTTCAATGAAACCTCTTCCACCATAATATATATTTACCTGCATCCTGTCATCCCCTTTCCATGTTCTTCCTTGGCTTTCTATAAAGCACAGCGGCGAATATAATTCCAGTCAGTAAACCTCCAATATGGGCTACATTATCGATACCCTGGCTAGTTAACCCTCCATAAAGGCTTAGTAGTATAAATAATACCATCTGCCCCTGGCTAAAATCTTTGATTCTTCCCTTGTTAATTAAAACAATAAAAGCCATTGCACCTACTACTCCAAAGATTGCTCCTGAAGCGCCAGCAGATACTATATTATTATTTTTTAACATATTATACCCTAAGGAAGCAATCCCTGCAAGAAGTCCAGAACCAAAATAAATGCATATATACTTTACTTTCCCAACAATACGTTCTAACTTGTCTCCAATAAAGTATAAGACAAGCATATTATTTACCAGATGATCAGCACCAAAATGCAAGAACATATAAGTAAAAAACCGGTAATATTCATGTTTGAATTCAATAGAAGGCCAATACAAGGCACCTTTATCTAACATATAGTACAAATCATTGGTAGAGCCTTGTATTTCCATTATTAAAAATACCAATGTATTAATAAGAATGATTAGATTGGTAATGGTAAATATATAACTGGATATGGACCTTTTAGAATAAGCTTCCCCCTGATTATATGGATACCTCCTCCCTGTGTTGTTATTTCCTGTGTAATTGTTTCCGGAGTTATTATTTCCTGAGTTAATATTTCCTGAGTTATTATCACTGCCTGTATTATAATCAGCGTTTTCATTATTGATTTCATATAAAATATTATCAATATCTTTTTGAAGTCCTAAAAAGTTATCCTTATGATTTTCATAAATAATTAATCTTTTGCTCCTATTGTCCAAATACCAGACATTGTTATCCATTCCTGACATTTCACGGGCATTTTCTATCATATCAGAATAGATTATAGTAAGAAAATGTAAAGTCTGAGCCGGCTTACTAAAGTTATTATAAATCTGACTTTGGATATTACGGAATTGATCCTTCGCAAATTCTTGCCCAGTTACTGATGTGTATAACGTTAAAAGATATGACTCTTGCTCCATATCCTTATAATAAACGTAAATGTTTTCTGTATTTACCCTAAATTTTTTAAAACCTTTTTCAATTAAACAGGAATCTACCTTATCTAAAATCATATTTAATAATCCTTTAATATTCTGTGTTTTCGTTAATATTGTGCTTTCAGTAATATTGTGCTTTCACTAATATTGTGCTTTCACTAATATTGTCCTTTAGATCGGAAGAGCACACGTCTGAACTCCAGTCACTTAGGCA
>ENA-UOOK01006717-UOOK01006717.1-fermentation-metagenome-genome-assembly--contig:-NODE-6717-length-10847-cov-17.858784_pt1 | contig 10847 bp, 6 predicted proteins | sample MGYA00245777_ERZ724023 | MGnify/ENA primary metagenome ERZ724023 (study PRJEB28704, sample SAMN03018312) | fermentation metagenome | biome: anthropogenic terrestrial biome; feature: soil; material... | reverse complement strand
CCTACGATCAGCGCTTCCGAAATCACCCACGAAACAGGGGTAAAGCCAGGAAAGCGGATAAGAAAGTGAGAACCATAGCCGGACGGCTGGTACGCGATGTGGAAAGGAAGCTGGGTACCATGGTTGATGGTTACCGGAATGAACTGGACCTGTACAAGCGGGTACTGGCCCAGAAGAAGAAAGACAAGAACAAGATTTATTCACTGCACGAGGTGGATGTGCAATGCATCAGCAAGGGGAAAGAGCATAAACTGTACGAGTTTGGAAACAAGGTATCCATCACACGAACCGGCAGCGGTGTAATTGTTGGAGCACTGAGTTTTAGAAATGAATTTGACGGGCACACGCTAGACAAGGCTATCGAGCAAGTGGAGAAGTTGACGGAAAGAAAACCCCGAAACGGTATCTGCGACAGGGGGTACCGGGGAAGAAGTAAAGTCAGGGATACACTCATCCACATCCCCAAATCCTTTTCAAAGGCTCTAAGCACCTATAGGAAGAATAAAGAGAGAAAGTACTTCCGCAAGCGGGCAGGTATTGAGCCGGTAATCGGACACCTGAAAGAAGATCACCGTCTCTCCCGCAATTACTACAAGGGAATCACCGGGGATGAGATCAATGTTATGCTCGCAGCTGCCGGATTCAACTTCAAAAGGATGATGAACAAGTGGAAGTCATCTTTTTGGCTCTTCCTGGAAAAGATAATTGTGTTCCTGAACAGGCAACTTCACCCAATCAGGGGAGGTGAAATTTTACAAACCAGAGAAAAATGGGCTTTTTAAGGCTCAACTAATTATTTAAAAATGCTAATCTTTAAGTTCCTTTAAAGTAGAACAGAAAATGTTTAAATCTTACACTGTCAACGATAATCTGTTACTTCCGCCCAGTTTTTGGAAAATGATCCTGCAAAACGATCCAGTACGGGTACTTCACTGTAGTATCATCGTGTAGATAGATTTGAAGAGTTTGTACAGAAAGTACTCTTAGCTTGGCAGTCATGCCTATCATCCTCACTTTGATACTCAAGCTGATTATCTACGTCTACCTTCACAATGTATATTCTTCCCGCCGCGTCGAAGAGCTATCGCGCAACGATATCCGCTTCCTGAGCCTATAACCTAGTAATGGTGGCATCATAAGTCCTAAAACAGGTTGTTTTTTCCTTTTTATATAGTTTTTACCCTCCAAATAGCAGAAAGTATAGAAACTTGTATTCGAAATGTAACACTACCTTCGAAAACAGATGAAATCGCTTCTTGGGGAAAAAGCAGGACAGAATCGAGTAGGTAGGGGGATTACTCCCCCGCCCTCTCACACCCCGTGCATGCTTTCGCACACGGCGGTTTCTTTTAATTGTTTAACCTGTCGTAATTTAGCGTGAGGTTGTAAAGACCTACTGTATCAAACCATTTGTTGTCAAGAGCCTGACGGGCTTGAGGGCATCCTGACTTGCACCGACGTCCTTTTCCGGAGAGGGCTAATATCCAGCTTTGCCAGCTTTCAACTCCCTGTCTTTCAAGAAAACGTTGCAGGGTAATTACCCTCTTGCACTGCTTTAATCTGTAGCACCGGAGTTTCCTGCGTATCCATGAATCGAGATTCTTTAATAAGCCTTTACATCGGGTGTGGTGGAAGTAGTTGAGCCAACCGCGCATCTCGGGTACGGGTTCTGAAATCACTTGTTCGAGCTTCATTCCCCTGTTTCGCCCGGTTATACTGCGTACTTTTTCCTTGAAGCGTTCAATGCTCTTCCTTGCTATGCTCGGGTTGCCATCCTTTTGGATGGTGTAGCCCAAGAATTCGGTTTGATTTACCTCGCAAACCTGATTTTTGTCTTTGTTGACAAGCAGTTTAAGTTTTTGACAGTGTTGACTAGTCATAAATAAGCGTTACATGTTTATAGAACTAGTCATAATTACCAGTGTTCAACCCTACGGGTATTCTATGGGTTCTGACCTTCTTGGAACCAATACTTCTTCAAAAACGGTAGTGACTGGTGACGCCGCTGTTGTTATACGCATTTTGTACAAAGAAAGTATTCCTGTTGCCAAATCTAGTGAGCTTACGTTATCTCCGCTCCTATTACTGTTAAAGAAGTTCATAGAAGTACCCTGAAATCCACTGACTGTTACTCCATAGTCACTTTGTATTTTCATAAGAAACACGTTCTCAACAAAATTCGTATAAAGTCCAAAATTACCAAAACAGTTAGCTTGTAACGTTTCTTTGGAGTTTAGTCCTGTGTACCAGATAAATTTAGAAATGTCCTTGTAAGCTATATTTTCGGTTACACCTCCCTGCGCATTATATGATGTACGTTTACCTTCCCTCACTTTGTAATGGCAGCCTTGTATCATATAATCCGGTGTACGCAGCGTATCGATAGAGTTTATAGGTAAATATAGCGCCGAAGCATAAATTATATCATCTGCATGCCATAACCGGCTTCCTGTATAAGGCAACTCCAAAGATAGAAATTTTTCCAAAATGAAATGTTTTTCCCATTCACCGGTATTTATATTCCGATATCTTACCTCTACTCCCAAGCGGTTTCTATTCGGTTGAGTTTCCCAGTTAAGTTTAACTCCTGCCGTATCTCTAAGCAGTGTGATGCTACTCAATGGGCGCATACGCAAAGAGCCTTCATATATTTCACCATACGACTGGGCTTGAACTTCCTGCTTTATCGAAACTTCACCGTTTTGACCCCTGTTTACAACTTCAAAAGTGTAAGTGCCTTCCGAGACAGAAATTAATACGGAATCTTTTTGCCTTTCAGGATTTGTCCGGACAATGTTCCTAACAATAGAATCGTTTCGCTGGTTCCAATATATGATTGTCTGCTTTATCCGTGGATCCGCGTTTAGATACCACGTTAATTTCACTCTTCTTTTTCCGCTATAAGCGATTAACGAGTCGGCAATACCTAAATAGGCAACCGGTTTCTCATCCAGATATTTCTGTTGAATATCGTTTATGTCACCACATGCCGAAAACATGAAGACAAAGACAAAAACTAAATATATAAATCTACTATTCATAATACATTATAATTATTTTAAAATGTAACCTTATCTGTACCCCAGAATCTCAATTCAGCTATTTCCCACATAGCATCGGTAGACGGGCTGCCTTTGTCTGTTTCGAGAACAATAAAGCGGATATATCGTACAGGTTCGGCATTGAATTGTATTTTGAATTCGTTACCATCAAGAGCGCGTTGTACAATGTCGGCATCGGATGCGCCCATCAGGTCGAGCCGGTCTAGTTCATATCGCCCCAGATATACCCATTCGTCGGTGAAGTTGGGTGAACCCACATTGACCCCATCATGAATAAACGATGTCGCAGTGAATGGTTCTAGCCAATAACCTTTGTCATTCAACTTATCCACCGGAAATTCTCTAATTCCGTACATTTCAAAAGCCAACACATTATTTACAGTGTATGGCTGCTTGGCGTTCCAAGGTTGGGAACCTCCCAGGTTTCCCTGCATACGTGGCCATATCTTCATCCGGCTCAGCTTGTAACTCTTTCCGGTTTCGTAACCCATATCAATTGTAAAAATAGGACTTTGCCGCTTATCGCCGACTGCAGTTAACCAGGCTGAGTATAAGGCAGCACTGCTTGTGCCTAATATGTGAGTTACGTTATCGAACAATTTGCCGGGAGGCAATGTAGAGTTATAATAAGCGGAACTATTGCCGCTATCGTATGGAATAGCTGTCTTTATTGTGGGATGATATGGAGATCCTACCTTCCATGGCCAAGATGCAGTGGTACTCTTTATTGGTATTTGTGCTTCTGGCAGAGGCGTTACTACGAATCTTAGGGTATCAGAAACATTGCCATATTTATCTTCAAAAGTAAAGGCAAAAGTTGTCTCGACGTCCTCATATTCACGAAATGGATGTGATTCCGGAATAGACGAAAAATACATCTCTTTATCAACCAATACGCCATCTTCTTCCATCATCAGCCGTATTCCAAATTCTGCTAAAGTGGGATTTTCCCACGTCGCCAGTACTCCTCCGAATTCAGCTTCTACTTTCAATGAGTTAAAAGCTATCGAAAGAGGGGACTCCAGGGGTGTGAATGTTACTGTTACAGGGTTTGATCGTTTTTCATAGTAATTGACAGTGTAAATCTGGGCTTTTACTTCTTCGATTGTATGAAATCCCTGAATAGTCAAGGAGCCTTTATATATAGAAGAACGTTCTGTCCATATTTTCCCATTTCGTTCATATTCCACCATTACATAAAGGATATTATCATCATTATGTACAGGATAATTAATTCTAACTCCCCCATTTATAGATGTAACGGTATAATTTGTCAGCGGTTGGGGTTCTATATCCTCCTTACTATTGTCTTTGCAGTTTACTAAAACAATTGTTAGCACCAACATTATCCACAAAAAAACAATTTGTTTCATATTAATTAAAATCAATAATTTATACAATATTTTATATTTACCATCCATACGTTTGAACAAGATTATTGTTAATCCTTAAATCGTTTGTACTTAATGGCCACAGATAGTCTTTCTCTGAAAATTTGGAAGGTTCTTCAAAATTCAGAAGCGTATAATAGTCATTTACAGTCTTTCCATTATAATTCCAGCATTTAGGAGTATCTTTGAACCATTGATCAGCTTTATGCCAACGGCGAACATCCCAAAAACGCTGGCCTTCAAAAGATAGTTCTATTAACCGTTCCTGCTGAATAATTTCTCGCATATCATTTTTATCTTTCGGGCTGTCAGGGTTGTTAGAATGGTTTTGCCATGATTCTACCACACCTCTAAGTCCAGCATTTTCCCTCACTAAGTCAATCCAGTAGTAAACTTCTTCATCAGGACTGCTCTTTACTTCATTCAATGCTTCGCTGTACATGAGATAAAGGTCAGCCAGTCGGAGCAACGGGAAACGGTAATTGTCTCCAACATAGTTATTGCTGGCATTGCCCATTGATGTACGGGATTCGAATGAAACCAGTTTTTTAACATAATATCCAATAAAATTACACAAGTTTGCTGCTTCGCCAGCACGTAATCGAAGATAGGGGGCGAAACTCAGTCCTTGATTGTTTGTGCCAGCAGATAACTCATAATAGCCGCGGTCAAAACCAAGACTGGCATAGAAACGGTATTCGCGGTCGAAATTTAAACCGGCTGTTTCCTGGCCTTTAGCGATAAAAAATCTGTGTTCGTCACCTGCGATGCGGGGTTTGTAAATGTTTTCATAAGAGTAATCCTTATCTTCATCAATGGGTATACCGTTTTTACTATAATAGAGTTCTGCCATTTCGAATGCGGCAGGAGCATAGCCCATCATGAGAGTAGCATCTTGGGCATACAATACTGCACACAAATCGCGTTGCATATTTCCCAAAGGCGGTTTAGAACTCAATCCTCCTTTTCCTTGTGTAAAACTTTCAGTACTTGACCAGATTACACCTGTATTCCATCTTTCGGTGACACCTTTCCGTATAGTCATCAAATGCAGAAGGCTATCGTTCATGTTTATGGTGTTCGAATTCATGTTTTTGTTGTATTCATACAAGGCATGTCCGGCAGCATGTGCGACATCAATGGCTTCTCTCAACGCAATTGCCGCATTCTCCCATTTACCATTATCCGGTGTATCGGAAATTAGTTTTATTCCTCGCTTATCAACCCATTGTGCATAATATGGATTGCCATTGAAAAGTGGACTGGCTTTCCAAGTCAACGCTTTTGCCTTTATTGCCAACGCAATAGGACGGGTGATGCGTCCCAATTCTTCAGTGGTATTTGCAATAACTAATGGTAGGTCGGGAGCAGCTTCGTCGCAAAGTTGCACGATGTAATCAATACAATCGTCTACAGGTTCACGGTACACTCTCATTTCTTCAGGAGAAGCCGACATTGGCAGATTTTCCTTTACGATAGGTATAGGACCATATAATTGTAAAAGAAAGAAATGATAATAAGCTTTGAGAAACTTAACCTCGGCTATCCACTGTGTTCTTTCGAATTCAGAGATATCCTGTGGAACATGAGCGTTTTCCAAGAAGATGTTACAGAAGCGTAAAGCCTGAAACATGGATGATCCGCCATTGCTTCCGCTCCAGTAACTCAGAAGCGGACTACTGGTATTTTGGTTTCCTTTGCTAATCTGCGGTGAAGGAAGATTTTGGAAATGCTCAGAAATACTGTATGAAAATTCACCCTTATGTGTATGATAAGCAGGATAATAAAAAGGATCCGTAGGGTCAGGCAAATAAGAATAGCATGTAAACAAGCTTTTTTGTAACATAGCTCTGTTTGCGAAAGCATTGTCGATTGAAGGGATATCATCCGGAACAATATCGAAAAAGTTGTTACAACTACAAAGCAAGACTGTAGCGAATGCCAATACATATATTTTTTTAGTCTTCATAGCACTTAAAATTGAATATTTAAACCCAAATTGATTACTTGTTGGATAGGATATCCCAGACCTCCATCGTCCATCTCGGGATCCCACATATTAAAATTAGACCATAATAATGCCAAATTCATACCGTTAGCATAAATACGTGCCATTTTTATATGAGCTTTTTTTGTAAGATTTTCAGATAATGTATAACCTATCTCCGCACTTTTGAGACGAAGAAATGATCCGTCACGTAACCACCATGTACTGGGTTGTGTGTTATTATTGTTTTTAGCTTCAGAAAGACGTGGCCAAAAAGCATATAGATTACGGTTATTTTCTGACCAGTAATCATTTGCTATGGCCTCTAATAAACCAGACTGCCCTCTGGGGGTTAGGTCATTATTGACAAAAGGTTGAATCTTTTGTGGGGCGATCATGAACGATGTACGTGCCTCTCCTTGAAAAAAACAAGAGAAATCGAGACACTTGTATTTCAGCGTAAATCCTATCCCATAGTTAATTTCGGGAGTAGTGGGAAGGCCTATTGGTACTTGGTCATCTGAATTGATCTGGCCGTCGCCGCTAATGTCCTTGTATTTGATATCTCCCGCGCCATATTCACCAAAAGTTTGTTTAGGTGAGTTTTTCACTTCTTCTTCATCTATAAAATGACGTTCGGCGATATATCCGAATGGTTGCGAAATCTTTTGGCCAATACGCGAACGCCATGGAATATCACTGAAATCAGGTTCTTCATATTTGAGATATTCACTTGATGCATAAGTGAAGTTGCCATTAATGATCAATTGTAGGTCTTTGTTGAAATATTTTTGATATTTTAGTTCCGTTTCGGCACCAACCCCTTTGCCCACGCCCACATTGTGTTGAGGTGTAGTAACCAATCCCAACGTGGTTGGAATATCTGTCCGGGTTAATAGAATATTAGAACGCCTTTCCGTGAAGTAATCAGCGTTAATGGTGAGGTCCTTAAACAACGTCATTTCGATACCGATATTCATTTTTTTTGCCTTTTCCCAGGTAATCAGATCATTTGCATAACGAATAAGAGAGATACCGTTTTGGTAATAATTTAATTCTTGTCCGAAATAATATCCTCTATTGGCATCTCTTAAATTTACCTGCGATAGATAGAAAAAGCGGTCTTCCAGCCGTCCTATTTGGTCATTTCCGACCAGTCCATAAGTTGCTTTTAATTTCAGGCTTGTCAGTGCTTTTTCGACACCTTTCATAAACGATTCATTTGTTACCATCCATCCGGCTCCTATTGATGGGAAAAACCCGTATCGGTGTTTCTTGTCGAAACGTTCGGAACCATTGTATCCGAAATTACCTTCGATAAAATATTTGGAATCGTAGCCGTAAGCTAGGCGTGCCGCAGTAGATATGTTTCTTTTTGGCAAGGACTGCTGGATCGTTGTTACCTCTGTATTGGTTTCGTCCCGCAATGATCCAACCAGTGTGATGTTTATGTCATGCCTATCGACAAATAATCTCTGATAGCCTGCACGAAATTCTCCATACATGGTAGAAGTAACAGATTTTCTGCCAAATGTATAATCCAGATATTCCGTTCCTCCCTCCGGATTCAGATTGAATAGTTGATAGTTACCGTCGGCATTTTTCACAGGAGTGTAATAGAAGGGCTTATAACTACGGGTAAGGTCGTAATAGGAGTTACGTTTAATGTTGTATGTTCCTTTAAGAATAAGCCCTTTGAGCATATTGTCGAACCGATGTTCTACTTCTATCTGAGATAACATCATGGATGTTTTGGCGTCTTTGTATCCACTGGCTACTTCGGCTAACGGATTGTAATATGGGTCTAATTTACCATACATAATATGATTGATATATTGGGTACTTTCATCTTTAGGATAATAAGGCATAAACATGACAGGATTAGCACTACGTGTTAGCATAAAGACTTCTTGTCCTCCTTGTATAGGACCGTGCTGGTCGTCAAACGCACCGTATGACCTGACAATGACTTGGGTATTCGGCGTCAACTTGATCGTTATATTTGAACGAAGCTGAAACCGAAGCACGTCGATATTATTGCTAAGCATATTATTGGCGCTTTCTTTAAGAATACCCGTATCATGCTGGAGATTACCCGTGATGAAATATTGTACAGCTTTACCTCCACCACTAATCTGGGTATTGAACCGCTGGTTGAAAGTCCGATCCTTGATCATGTAATCATACCAATCAACTGCCGGGTAAATAAGCGGGTTAATTCCACGTTCGGTATTGTATATCTTTTCCGATGAATAAGGAGTGCTTACCATAGGATTCCTCGTCTTTACGGCTTCATTGTGCAGACGCATATAAGTAATAGGGTCTGCGAGTTTAACCAGTTCAGAATTTCCGGATGATGATAATTCCGCGCGTATATTGATGCTCATATTATCGGCGATTCCTTCTTTTGTTGTCACTAGGATAACCCCATTGGCTCCTCTCGATCCGTAAAGCGCGGCTGAATTGGCATCTTTCAACACAGAGAAGCTTGCTATATCGTCAGCATTGATCCTCGCCAGATCAGTCGGTTCCATTTCTATACCATCAATTAGAATTAATGGATCTTTTTTCCCTCCCGTACTGAAGGTTGTAACCCCTCGGATGAAAAACTCGGCATTATCTAATCCCGGTTCTCCCGAACGCTGATAAGCGATGACTCCGGCTAATCGCCCTGCAAAAGCTGTTGTAAGATTGCTTGAAGGAACGATCAGTTCACCAGGGTTGACAGTGGAAATGGAACTGACTACACTTTCTTTTTTTTGCTTGCCGAAAGCTACTACTACAACTTCATCCATCGTTACGGTGTCTTCTTCGAGTGTAATGGCTACACCATTGATGTCTTTTGCTATCATTTCCATTTGTTTATAACCAAGCATTGAAAAAATCAGTATTTCATCGGGATTACATTCGATAGCGTAGCGTCCTTCAACGTCAGTTGCAACTCCAAAATTCTTGTTGCTTTTTATTACAACATTTACACCTGGCATTGGAAAACCATCTTTATCAACAACACGTCCGGATATTTTTATTTTTTGTTGTATTAACACAGCATCATTGGTATTCTTTCCGTTACTGGAAAAACATATCTCTGATGTTATCAGTCCTAAAAGGACTATCATGACAATTTTTGCCATCCAAGAATTCTTCAATCCTTCTTTTTTCAGAAATAACATTTTCATATTAAATTTTATATAATTTGGTTAAGTATAATTTGCTCCGTTTTTAACCCAACTTTCACCCTTAAAGAAATCTTTATAAATCATAGTGAGCGTTTGGCGAAAATTAATTTATCAACATATAGATAATCAATACGTATAAACTATAAAAGAAGCCATAAAGCACATACTATACCTATATTATAAACTAGGATTTCAATGGAATTTTATTTATATGAATAACAAATACTAAGGTATATTATAAAAATATTATAAAAGGATAATTTGCGCTTGACAATCCTCAAAAAACGTCAATTACGGTTATTCTATACATTAATCAAAAAAATAGCTTAACGGTTGTTTTTCCTAACTTCTGAAATGATTTTTTCTTCCACATCCAAAGGAAAGGTATCGGGCATTCCATACCAGTAAAAGGAATCCATCCCTTCATAATTCCGCTTTTCGATATGTAAGTGAGTAGGTAGATAACTGGAAACATCGTTTGTATAACCGGTTACAGAGACCATTTGGCCTGGCCACATCTTCTTTACATGCAAACTGTAGGGTGTAGTTGTTTCCCGCGAGAAGCCCACCAGTTTCCAGTTCCCGACATTCAGTGTATGCACATAGACCGGCATCGGAAATTGCTTCGTTCCCCGTTTCAGGTAATCCAGCATGATCTCACCCCAGGTCTGGTTCCTTTCGGCAAGCATGGCGTTGGCATTGATTTTTTCATCCCCTGTATAGGCCAGGATCTCATCCCTGCTTTTCACCGGTACATCAAAAACAACGCTGTCGAGAAAAAAGGTGAGAGGCCCACCGATCTTTTCCATTGGACGATTCAGCACAGCCATCACTTCGTTGCCCAACTTTTCACCCGTCGTATATTCTGAATTGTCTGTCGGATTGATGTCCCCGGCGGTACCCTGTAAAAAGAGAGTACGGGTGATGCCGCTTTTTTCTTCGATCACTTTTCTCGCTACCCCCGGGAAGTTGGCAGAAAGTGTAAAACGATCCTCCGGTGAACTGAATACTGGATGGCACGCAGCAATAAAGAGACATCCTTCGCTTTGATCATGCAGATAACGGAAGCGAAGTACATCGACGGCATTATCATAGATCTCCGGATGATCCCTGAGGCTCCTGTTGTAGCCGAGCTGTGCACTGCCTCTGCCAATGAATAGTTCGGCTGGCTTAGCATTGTCTATCGATTCTTCCACCGCCTTTACAATTGCCTCACGTACCACTGTAT
>ENA-UOOK01006715-UOOK01006715.1-fermentation-metagenome-genome-assembly--contig:-NODE-6715-length-10849-cov-3.845192_pt1 | contig 10849 bp, 6 predicted proteins | sample MGYA00245777_ERZ724023 | MGnify/ENA primary metagenome ERZ724023 (study PRJEB28704, sample SAMN03018312) | fermentation metagenome | biome: anthropogenic terrestrial biome; feature: soil; material... | reverse complement strand
GAATAATTAACCAAAATAACATGAAGAAGGTGGAAATAAATTTATAATACCATCTTCTTTCTTGAATTTTAATAGGTCTGTTTTTATTTGGGCAAGGGCTTTTGATGAAGACTACTGTAATACTAAATAAAGCTGCAGTATAATACACTAAAATATTTAATTTAGGTATGAAAGGGCCAATTAATGAAGTAATTTCATTCGCAGATATTTCCATATTGACATTTTTCAGCCACGTGGTGTTGATATAGGGGTTAAAGTCCACCGCAGGCGCTTCCAGAGCATAAGGAATGGAATAGATATGGCCGTCCGGCGTGGTCATGGTATCGCGCACGCCTTCCAGGTCAAGAACTTCTTCGATTTTCGTGCAGTATTTTTCATAATACTCGTCCAAAGGAATGTAAACGCCCTCGTCCATTCCATGGGTAAGAATATCATTGGAGGAAAGGGTCCAGCCGCCGATGCAGTCGGCATAGTCGCCGGAATTAAGCTGAAGCGACAGCTTTTCCTGTGCTACGGCGTAAGGGTACTTCCAAAGATCCACCTTAACACCGGTCTGTTCTTCCAAAATCGGGAACATGACATACTCGTCGTCTTCTCCGGCATCGTCGACAAACAGGCTGAAAGTGTAATCGCCTTCATCCACAATCGGCAGTCCCTCGGTATACATGACTCCTTCCTTTGTACGGTTTCCCGTATTGGAAGCGGCGCCGCTTGAAACCCCGCCGGAACTGCTGGAAGAGCTGCCATCTTTACACGCTGACAGCATAGAGGCTACCAGCAGCAAAGCGGTAACGCCGGAAAGTATTTTTTTGACCTTCATAAAAAAACCTCCTTAATATAGTTATCCCTTTACGGAACCGATCATAACGCCCTTGACAAAATGTTTTTGCACCAAAGGATATATGATCATTACAGGGATACTGGATACAATAATCAGGGAATACTTCATCAGCTCCACCAGCTGCCTTTGCCTTTCCAGCTCGATCAGCTGCTGAGCCGTAGATGCACCGCCCTTTTGAAGCTGCGCTTCATTTAATACCAATATGGAGCGCAAAACCAATTGCAGCGGAAACTTTTTGTTGTCCGACAGATATAGCAACGCAGAAAAATAGGAATTCCAGTGGCCTACCCCATAATAAAGAATCAGGATGGCAATAATAGCGCTGGAAAGGGGAAGCGCTATATGGAAAAAGAACCGGGTATTCCCGCATCCGTCCAGTTTTGACGCTTCCAGCAATTCATTGGGCAGACTGGTTTTAAAGAAAGTACGGGCAACAATCATATTGTAGACACCCAAAGCACCCGGAACAATCAGAGCCCAGACGCTGTCCAGAAAACCGCAGGATTTAACCACCAGGTACGTCGGAATCATACCGCCGCTGACAAACATCGTAATCAGGTAAAAGATCGTAACAAACCGGTTTCCCATAAAATCGCTGCGGGAAAGCGCGTAAGCCGTGGGAAGAGTAACTGCTAAATTTAAAATTACACCCATAACGGTATAAATGATGGAGTTCACAAAACCACGCATAACACTGTCGTTCTTAAAGACCTCTTCATACCCTCTGAAGTTCAGACCAACAGGAACCCAGATCACCTTTCCTCCGGCCACCGCAGACGGATCGCTTATAGAAGAAATGATCACAAAATAAAGCGGATATGCCACGATCAGAAAAATAAAGGTCAGCACAATAAAGATAATGGTATCAAAAATAGCGTCGCTTTTTGCCCTGTGCATTTTTAGTGTTTTTATCATCTTCCCGGCCTCCTTACCACAGACTGGTGCCAGACAGCTTATCGGCAGTCCAATTCACGATAACCAGCAGCACCGCATTAATAACAGAGTTAAACAGACCGATGGCCGTAGAGTAAGACATATCGTTCTGTACCAAACCAACTTTATAGGTGTACGTAGATATTATTTCCGAAACGCTGAGATTTAAATCATTCTGTAAAAGGAATGCCTTTTCAAAGCCGACCGACAAAATGCTGCCGCAGTTTAAAATCAGTAAAATAGTGGCGGTAGGCAGAATCGTCGGCAAATCAATATATAAAATTCTCTGGAACTTGCTCGCACCGTCCACAATAGCAGCTTCATGGAACTCGGGACTTACTCCGGCTAAAGCGGCAAAGAAAATAACCGAGTTCCAGCCGGTGTTCTGCCATACTCCCGACCAAACGTAGATGTGCCGCCACAGCGACTTTTCAGCCATAAAATTGACAGATGGGATACCAAATACGCCCAACAATTCACTTACTATACCGACACTTGGAGAAAGAAATAAAAGAAGCATGCCGGCCATAACCACGGTGGATATAAAGTTCGGCGCATAGGTAACCGTCTGGATCAGTCTGCGGTACCTTTTATGCCGGAACGAATTGAGCATAAGGGCAAGGATGATCGGAATAGGAAATCCGGCAATAAGGGAATACAGACTTAACAAAAAAGTGTTTCCCAGGGTTGACCAGAAATAAGGTCCCTCAAAATACCGGACAAAATGATCCAACCCTACCCAGGGGCTTCCCCAAATTCCTTTTTTTGCTGAAAACCGACGAAATGCTATTTGCAATCCGTAAAGAGGAACATAGCTGAATATAAATGTGATCACCATGCCTGGAAGCACAAAAAACCACAAATCCAGGTTCTCTCTCCATTTTTTTGCAAGAGACTTCTTTTTTTTAGGCATTTCCAATTGGCCTGTTCTCATTAGTGTGATCTCCTCCTTATTTCTCAGCGATTTAACGTTATTTAACATTAAAGAGCTAAATAGTTAAATAAAATTTTAAATCTGATAAAAAAATTAACAAAAATAAAACGTTTTGATAATGGTGTTAGTATACAACCTCTTTTTAATGTTGTCAATAGTGATTATAAATCATTCTTCATTTTTTTAATTTTTATGCTATAAGCCAACATTTTTAAGCCTTTTTTGTGCTGTATAATTTATATGTCTATTTTTTTAGTATTTTATCGCATTAACACATATAACTTATTAATGTTAAAATGTTAATTGTTAATGATAAATATATATTGCATTATTTGTATTTATTTGATATGATTGTGAAGAAAAAAGTTTATTGATATCTGAATTTTGAATTGAAGGGTTTAAAGGAACTATGAAAAAAATTGCGGTGCAATATCTTGCCGATTCCCTGAATTTATCCCGGGTGACCGTATGGAAAGTGCTTAATAACCGCCCTGGCGTTGCCCCTGAAACCGTTCAACGTGTCAGAAGCGCTGTTGAACATATTCAACAAGCTGATAAAGAGGCTGGCGGCAATGAAGAATTTCCTTTTCAGCCTAACGTGCAAAATATAACGCTGCTCGCTTCCCGGACAGACACTTCCAGCTTTTGGGTTGGGATCGTAGACCAGATTGCAAGCGAGCTGAATTACCGTCATATCAAACTAAATTATCTGCCGCTGGACGCTATGCGGCTTTCCTCTGTGGACTTAAGCTCTATGCTTCAGCCGGAAAAAACCGATGGGATTATTATCATCAATATATACAGCGAATCTATTATATCCATTTTACAGGAGCTTACCCTTCCCAAAGTTTATTTTGATACGATTCCGGGGCATACGGCTGTTGATTTGCAGGGAGATTTGATTCTCCTGGAAGGGGAGCATACCGTTAAAACCATTACCGAATATGTGGTAAGCCAGGGACGCAAACGGATCGGGTTTATCGGGGATATCCAGTACGCACACACCAATCTGCTGCGATGGAAGGGCTTTCTGGAAGCAATGAACAAGCGCGGCCTGCCAGTCGATCCCTCTATTTGTCTTACTAAGTCTATTGATAAAGACACCTACCGGGAAGACATTGAGGAATTCATAACCGGTATTTCCGAGATGCCCGACGCCTTTATATGCGTCAGCGACTTTGTTGCCTTTGTAACCTTTAATATCCTGGAAAAAATCAGCTACCGTGTTCCCAAAGATGTACTTCTGACCGGATATGATGATACAAAGGAATTTCTTTTGGATCACCATCGTGTGACTACGGTCCACGTGGATAACGGACTGCTGGGTGCCAGAATGGTAAATCAGCTGCTTTACCGTATCCAGAACATTCAAAGTGACTTTGAAGAAATAAAAATTTACCCAAAAATTCTTTTTCGCAACCAGTCCAAAGAGTGATTACGATCAATATAATTAGGAGGCGTGAATGATATGGGCGTTTCACAGCAAGATGATATGGTTTTGGAAGGAATTCATAACTACAGTAAAGAAGACCGCTACATTTCTCCCCCGGACCCTCTTTTGCAGCAAAAACTGGAATGGTTTCAGGATCAGAAGCTGGCTCTGATGATCCATTGGGGACTTTACTGCGAACTGGGCATGGTAGCCTCCTGGGCTCTCAGCGATAAAGACGCTGATTGGTCAAGGCATCAGGTTAACTGGACAAAGGACGGAGACGAATTTAAGAAACAATATTTTGCACTGAGCCGCTCCTTTAATCCTGTACGTTTTCAGCCGGAGGAATGGGCCGACATGGCTGTTCAAAGCGGGTTTAAATATCTTATTCTGACCACCAAGCATCACGACGGCTTCTGTCTGTGGGATACACAATATACGGACTATAAAACCACTGCGCCCGATTGTCCTTTTCATGAGCATAAAAACGCAAATATTGTAAAGTCTATGTTTGAAGCATTCCGTTTACGGAATTTAGGAATCGGCGCCTATTTTTCCAAGGCGGACTGGCACTGTCCTTATTACTGGAACGAGGCGCTGAGAGCAGGAAAGCCTACTTCCAGAGGGCCGTCCTACCCTCCCTCCGAGCATCCGGAGCTCTGGCAGCAATTTTGCGATTATACAAAGAATCAGGTTTTAGAGCTTTGCCGGGATTACGGGCACCTGGACATTCTCTGGTTTGACGCAGGCTGGGTATGCAAGGCGTCCGGGCAGGATATCAAGCTCGGAGAAATTGTAGAGGAAGCCCGCAGGCTGCAGCCCTGGCTGCTTTCGGTGGACAGAACCATCGGCGGTCCTTATGAAAACTACGTGACGCCGGAACAGTGCATTCCGGATAAGCCGCTGGGAATCCCCTGGGAGAGCTGCCTTACTCTGGGCGGCGACTTTGCCTACCAATTCGGGGACCACTATAAGACCCCCCGGGAAATTATTAATCTTCTGGTTCAAATTGTGGCCAAGGGCGGCAACCTGGCTTTAAACGTCAGTCCCCAGCCTGACGGCCGGATTCCTGTAGAGGCGGAAAGCAGCCTGAAGGGAATAGGAGAATGGCTGAAAATATACGGAGAAGCCATTTACGGCACCAGAATCTGCGCTCCCTATCAGGTCGGTAACGTGGCCTTTACGCAAAAAAGCGATCTGATCTATGCCATCCGGCTTTTCCCTGACACCGCAGAGTCTGTTCCCTCCGAAATAGAAATCCCCTATGCGGGAAAAATATCAGAAATCTCTCTGCTGGACAGTTTTGACAGCAAAGAGCCCCTTGAATTTGCCCGGCAGGAAAACAGCCTGCTTGTGAAAGTTCCTTTACAAAGGCAGACCGGCCTTGCGCCGATAGCTATGGTTTTTGTCTTAAAACAATAAATATAAAAACAATAGGAGAATCAGTATGTCAAGCATTATTGGAAATCCGTTATCCAACATTCCGTGGCAGAAAAAGCCGGAAAACTGCATTGCGCCCGTATGGCGCTATTCGGAAAACCCCGTCATTAAACGTCACGATATGCCCTACGCCAACAGCATCTTCAACAGTGCGGTGGTTCCGTTCAAGGATGGTTTTGCCGGCGTGTTCCGCTGCGACAGCAGGGGGCTCAGCATGGATCTGTACGCGGGCTTCAGCAAGGACGGCCTGCACTGGGAAATCAATACCCAGCCGATCTCCTTTACCGGGGCCGACCCCGAAATTCTTAAACGGGAATACCGTTATGACGCCAGAGTCTGCTTTTTTGAAGACCGATATTACATCACCTGGTGCAACGGGTATCACGGCCCCACCATCGGAGTAGCCTATACCTTTGATTTTCAAACCTTTACCCAGCTGGAAAACGCCTTTTTGCCATACAACCGCAACGGCGTTCTGTTCCCCCGTAAAATTGACGGCAGTTACATGATGCTCAGCCGTCCCAGCGACACCAGCCACACCAAGTTCGGCGATATTTTTGTGAGCCAGAGCCCCGACCTAGTCTACTGGGGCAAGCATCGGTTTGTCATGGGGACCTTCCGCGGAGACGCATCCGCCTGGCAGTCCACCAAAATCGGACCCGGGCCGACCCCCATTGAAACTGATGAAGGATGGCTGCTGCTTTACCATGGCGTTTTAAACACCTGTAACGGCTTTGTGTACCGCATGGGCGTTGCCCTGTTGGATCTTGAACAGCCCTGGAAGGTGCTTGCCCGCTCGCGGCATTATGTCTTGGCTCCTGAGGAGCTGTACGAGTGTGTGGGCGATGTCCCCAACGTCGTGTTCCCCTGTGCGGCCCTGGCCGACGCTCTCACTGGACGTATCGCCGTCTACTACGGCTGTGCCGACACCGTGACGGGGCTTGCCTTTACCACTGTTGATGAACTGATGAAGGAATTGCGTGAGAATTCGCTGTAACGAACCCGCTATATTAAGGGAGGTTATCCTGCGTGCATTTTTTGGATAAGCGAGTCAATGTCATCTGCAATGAGTTGAAACGGTTGAGCATAAAACAAACCGTTCTGCCGGAAACAGTCGAATATAAGCCGGGCAGATACCTCTGCCCGGCTGAGGCCGACTCTTCTGCCGAAGCCTGGAAGCCCTTCGACAGCAAAACAATGCACTGGTATGGGCCGGATCAGCATTACTGGTTCCGGTCCGATTTTACTGTGCCGCAAAATTTTGACGGAAAAGCGGTCTGGCTGCATGTGCGCACCCAGATAGAGGAATGGGACGACGGGCGAAACCCGCAGTTCCTGCTGTTTGTCAACGGCGCCGCCACTCAGGGGCTGGATATGAATCACCGGGAAGCTCTGCTCTTAAAAAACGCTAAGGCAGGCGACCAGCTGCGGCTGGAGCTTCAGGCTTATACAGGCATCCTGCATTCCGAGTTTATCCTTGTCATGGAGATACAGGAGATTGACCCGCAGATTGAAGAGCTGTATTACGATCTATGGGTGCCGATTTCCGCTTTTACCCGCATGAATCAGGATGACAAGAACCGCAGTGACCTGGAAACGGTGCTCAATAACGCCGTGAATCTGCTGGATCTGCGCAAAGCCTATTCCGACGAGTTTTATGAAAGCGTCAAAGCTGCCGGTGCATACCTGGAAAAAGCTCTCTACACCGATATGGCCGGCTACGGCGACGTGATCGCCAGCTGCATCGGCCATACCCATATCGACGTGGCATGGTGGTGGACGGTGGAGCAGACCCGGGAAAAGGTTGCCCGCAGCTTTGCCACCGTATTAAAGCTGATGGAGGAATATCCCGGATACCGGTTTATGTCCAGTCAGCCTCAGCTGTACCTTTTTTTAAAGGAACGGTATTCCGAGCTTTACGAACGTATAAAACAGCGGGTTAAGGAAAACCGCTGGGAGCCGGAAGGCGGCATGTGGGTGGAAGCCGACTGCAACCTCACCTCCGGAGAAAGCCTGGTCCGCCAGTTTGTTTACGGCAAACGGTTTTTTAAAGAGGAATTCGGCGTCGACTGTAAAATTCTCTGGCTGCCGGACGTATTCGGTTATTCCGGCGCACTGCCCCAGATCATGAAAAAATGCGGTATCGATTATTTTATGACCACCAAGCTGTCCTGGAATCAGTTTGACAGGATTCCCTATGATACGCTGCTGTGGCGCGGTATCGACGGGTCCGAGGTCTTCACCCATTTTATTTCCACCCTTGGCGTAGGCCAGAAGGTATCAAACTTTTTCACCACCTATAACGGCATGCTTCACCCCGATGCTATCATGGGCGGATGGGAACGCTATCAGAACAAGGACATCAACAACGATATTCTGGTTGCCTTTGGCTACGGCGACGGCGGAGGAGGACCCACCCGGGCTATGTTGGAAACCTCCAAACGGATGGAGAAGGGCATCAAAGGGATTCCAAAAGTCCGTCAGGTCTTTTCCCGCACCTATTTTGACGAGCTTTATGAGAAAGTGAAGGACAATAAGCGCCTGCCTGTCTGGGAAGGTGAATTCTACTTTGAATACCATCGTGGCACCTATACCTCCATGGCAAGAAACAAACGGGCCAACCGCAAAAGCGAGTTCGGCCTCATGGACGCCGAGCTGCTGAGCGTTTTGGCGGCAGATCGGCTCGCCTATCCGCAGGAGGAACTGGCAAAAACATGGTATACCGTGCTGCTTAACCAGTTTCATGATATTCTTCCGGGCTCGTCCATCCACGAGGTATATGAGGTCACCAAACAAGAGTATGAGGAAATTGCGGAAAAGCTTCACAGGCTTATTAATGAACGCCTGACAGCGCTGACTCCGGCTGGCGACGGTGTTACGGTATACAACACTGTAAATGGCGTTCGGGACGACATCGTCAATCTGGGATATTGTGAAGCGGCTGCTCTGACCGACGGCGCTGCCGTATATCCTGTCCAGCAGACCGGAGACGGCACTGTGGCATACCTTTCCGGCATTCCCTCCAAGGGCTGGAAAACCTTTGCCCCCTGCAGCGAACCTGTCGGGGAGAATCCATTCAAGCTGGAGCAAAATATCCTCCACACTCCGTTCTATCAGATAACCTTTGACGAAAACGGCCTGATCTGCGGGCTGTTTGACAGGGAAAACGATCGGGAAGTACTGCAGCCGGGCAAAAAGGCTAACCTCATGCGGATGTATGAGGATAAGCCGATCTACTTTGATAACTGGGATATTGATATTTACTATACTGAAAAGTACTGGGATATTACCGATCTTAACCGGTTAGAATGGACTGAAATGGGTCCGGTAAGGGCTACGCTGGTTCTGGAGCGTCAGGCAGGAAGCTCCGTATTCAAGCAGAGGATTCATTTTTATGCCCAGAGCCGCCGTATCGACTTTGTGACGGAGACAGACTGGAAAGAGCACCAACATCTTCTGAAGGTACATTTTCCTGTTCTTGTCCACTCCGACGAAGCAACCTTTGATGTGCAGTTCGGCAACCTGACCCGCAAAACCCACCGAAATACCAGCTGGGACGAGGCCCGTTTCGAAAGCTGCGGACAAAAGTGGATCGATGTTTCCGAGGGACATTATGGCGTCAGCCTGCTCAATGACTGCAAATACGGACATTCCGTACATGACGGTGACATGGCGCTTACGCTGATTAAATCCGGCATCGAGCCGAACCCTGTCGCCGATCAGGAACATCATGTATTTACCTATGCCCTGTATCCCCACGCCGAAACTTGGAAAGCGGGGAAAACCGTAGCGCAGGCTTACTATCTGAACCAGCCTGCCTATGCAGTGAACGGCGGTGTTCCGTGCAAAGCGTATTCTCTGGCTTCCGCGGATAAAAGCAATGTCATAATCGAAACCATTAAAATGGCAGAGGACGGCGACGGCGTTATTGTCCGCCTGTATGAATGCGAAAACAGCCTGACAAAAGCGCGTCTTACCTGGAACGTTCCTTTTAACAGAGCTGATGAATGCGACCTGCTCGAGCAATTCCAACAGGCTCTCAATATACAGGACGGCTCCATTTCCTTTACCATCCAGCCTTATGAGATTAAAACCATCCGGATAAGATAACAACCCAAAGGGGGAAAACAGTGATGACAGATTTTATGGACACTTCCCTGTCCCCAGTGCAGCGGGCCAAACTGCTGCTGCCAAAGCTCAGCCTAAAGGAAAAGGTCGGGCAGCTTAATCAGCGCCTGTACGGCTTCCACGCCTATACGAGAAACGGAGAAACCCTTGCGCCCAGTGGGGAATTTGTGGAGGAAGTCAGGCGTTTTGGCGGCCTTGGCACCCTCTACGGCCTGTACCGGGCCGATCCTTGGTCTCAGAAGGAATTTCACAACGGTCTTGTCGGCCCTCTTGCTGCCAAAGCCTATAACCTGCTCCAGAAAATTGTGTTGGAGCATTCCCGATTTAAAATTCCCATGCTTTTAAGCAGCGAATGCCCCCATGGTCATCAGGCCCTAGAAGGATATCTGCTGCCGGTCAATCTGGCAGCAGGCGCCACTTTTCATCCGCAGCTTTTAAAGGAGGCGGGGGCGGTCTGCGGCAGTCAGCTGAAAGAGATGGGCGTTAACCTGGCATTGGTTTCCATGTTGGATATCCTGCGCGATCCCCGTTGGGGACGCAGTGAAGAATGCTTTGGCGAGGACCCGTTTTTAGCCGCTGAATTTTCAAAAGCTGTAATAGAGGGAATTCAGAATCAAGGCGTGGGCGTAATCGCAAAGCACTTCTGCGCCCAGGGGGAAACCACGGGCGGCGTAAACGCAAGTGCCGCCCGTATCGGCGAAAGAGAATTGAGAGAAATCCACCTGCCCGCTGCCGAGGCCTGCTGCAAGCAGGGTGTTACCGGCTTTATGGCTGCTTATAACGAAATAGACGGCGTATTCTGCCATGCAAACAAGCATTTGCTCACCGATATTCTGCGGGGAGAATACGGCTTTGATGGCGTCGTTATGGCCGACGGGTGCGCTATCGACAACCTGCTGGCCACCACAGGAGATCTGGAACATGCCGCCGCCGCAGCCCTTTCCGCCGGCGTGGACATCGGCCTGTGGGATAAAGCCTTTGGACGATTGGAAAACGCCGTTCAAAGCGGCTTAGTCAGGGAGCAGGATATCGACCAGGCTGTTTTGCGCGTCCTGACCCTGAAATTTGCCCAAGGGCTGTTTGAGCACCCCTTTATCCCGGAAAACGCCTCCGAAACTGCATATTCCTATACCCGTTATCC
>ENA-UOOK01006714-UOOK01006714.1-fermentation-metagenome-genome-assembly--contig:-NODE-6714-length-10850-cov-12.984437_pt1 | contig 10850 bp, 11 predicted proteins | sample MGYA00245777_ERZ724023 | MGnify/ENA primary metagenome ERZ724023 (study PRJEB28704, sample SAMN03018312) | fermentation metagenome | biome: anthropogenic terrestrial biome; feature: soil... | reverse complement strand
TCGCACCAGGACGACACCAGGACGGCCGGCATGATGTCACCCCGGGAAAGGCCCTTCTCCCGCCCGGGTGATCGCCCTGGTCCACCCGGTGACCTGGCAGCCTGCACCGGACCGGCAGATCCCGGGTGTCCGGGATGTCACCGCGGCCGCACCTCCAGGTAACCCTATAGCAATGCCCCATACTTTACGGCGGGACAGTGGGACAATGCACGAGGGACAGCAACCGCGCCATAGTGCGCCACTTGCGCCAGGACACATACCGTGACAGGCACCGGGACACCTGGAGCCCTAACGGAGCCCGAACCGGCCCCTATTAGGCCCCACACGGCCGGGTGCAGCCCGATACTCTGGAAAAAATGACCCGCACACCCCGGGATCACCCTGGCAGGCGGCGCGACATAGCGCGACATTGTGAGACGGTCCGGTATCCTCCGACCGGGACCCCGGGAGAATACGCGCCATATCATACCGGACACCCCGAACCGACGCATACCGACGCATAGCGGCGCACTCCCGGTGTGTCATACCGTGCCATCGCGAGCCAGTACGGCGTGTCACCCCGAAGCGAAGCATGGCGAACCACACCGAAACACCGAACCGACGAAGAGCGACGAGGCCGGCCCGCAACATATCGCAACATTCCAGGAACCCCCCGCCCGGAATACGCGCCATATTACCCGTGGTTCCTCCACCGGCCGGAGGATATGCGGCCGACGCATACCGCCCGGGAAGCGACGAGGGGGAACAATGCACCGGATACAAAGCCGTTTCCCGTGGAGCCCGGGAGAGCGTCACGAGAGCGCGTATAAGTGGCACGTAAGCGACCACACCGCCCCCTAACCGCCCGCGCAGCGCGCCCGGATTCCGGACCCTAACCCGACACGTGCCGGCCGTCCCGGAAAAAACCCGGACCCCCTCCAGCCGGCCGGCCCTCGATGTTTCCGCCCCTAAAGGGAAGGGTGCACCGGCCCGACCCGTGCAGCTCTCGCACCACCTTATCAGATTTAGACAAGTGTCCAAAACCGATAAAGAAGGGTGCAGCGGCCCGACCCGTGCAGCTCTCGCACCCCTCCGGCCGGTGAGGACCTGATCGGATTGATCGGATGTGATCGGATCGGGAGACGCCCAGAACGCACCCGGTTAGGGCTCCACCCGGCCGGATGCGTCCGCCCGTATTCGGGGGACTCTGCAATATTGATCGGATGTGATCGGATCGGCACCCTGAAACAGATCCCGAAACGGATCCCGGAATAATGCGGCGATCTTGTTGCTTTTTGGACACTTGTCTAAATTGCAACATTCTTCCAGACGCCTGTTGACCGTCGCTTTGTCGACACCGACCGCATCCGCGATCTCTTGCTGCGTGTGGCCGGAGAGGTACATGCCGACTCGCAGCGATCGTTGCCGGCGGCGGGTGACTCCCCGCCGTGTCTGTGACCAGTGTTTCGAGGCGACCGGCGGCGTGAGGGCATATCTGATCGGGAAGTTGTACCGGGAGACGAAGAAGGAGCAGTGCGGCACAGGGGCGAACCAGTTCACCGCTGAGCAGAGGGGAAATTATTTCCCCTCTGCAAAAACTGCCGAGCGTATCGCCGAGCAGTTCAACGTCTCTGACCGGGAGACGAAGGTCACAGACACCTTCAAAGGAAACCAGTACACAATGGGAAGAGGAAACAATTTCCCCCTTCCAAAAACCGCTGAGCGCATCGGGGAGCGGTCAACGTCCCTAACCGGCCGGGAGACGAAGAAAGCGCCAAGCGGGAGAGCAGATCGCGAATTTGGGGGGCAAATTGTTTGCCCCCCAAAACTGCCGAGCGTATCGCCGAGCAGTTCAACGTCTCCGAACGGACCGGGAGACGAAGAAAGAGCGCACAGATACACTCATTCAGAATGCCCCGATAGCAAATTGTTTGCCAACGGGAAGCACCGCCGACCGCACTTTCACCATATGGCATTTCTCCCGGCCGATATCGCCCGGGTGATCGTGGGCGAGTAAGGGATGTGAGTAAAGGCGGTGAGTAGGTATAGCCTGGCACCGGCCCGACTCATACACCCGGCCGGATGGAACCGGGTAGGAAGCGGAACATAGCGGAACGGGATTCCGTGCCGGTCACCGCACCCGGCCCGCCCTCCCGGAGAAACGGCAGGAGAGGCCCACACAGTGAGGCATAGGCGGCGGATCTCCCCCCGCCCCATGTATCCATACCCCCCGACACCGACCATAACACCGCCCCGCACCGGGAACGGATCGAAATGGTGATACGACGACACCGGGAACGATCACCCTATGCGGTTTACCCTTACTATGCCGGACGACCTCGTAGAGCAGATCGACGAGGAAGCAGAGCGGACCGGGAACCCCCGGGCGGAATGGATACGGCAGGCCTGCACCGATGCCCTGCACCCCGTCGCACCGGGACCGACACCGGAGGAGCACCGGGAAGTGCTGGCAGAGGTGCAGGCGATGAAGACCCGGGCGGACTACCTGGAGCGGACGATCGCGGACCTCCGAGCGGATAAGGATTTCCTCCGAGGTGAGATCGCCCGGGTGCAACAGGAGAACAGCTTACTTACTCACCGACTCCTACCCCCGCCCCGTGCCGGCGCACTCTCCCGGTTCAAGCGGTGGATAGCAGGAGAGCCGGATAAGTGACCCGTTAGGGCTCCACCCGGCCGGGCTCCCGGGAGACATTCCGGCAATATTGCCGGGAAGTGCCCCGCCCCGGAGGACCTCACCAGGCGGGCGTGTAGCGGGCATGTGATCGGGACCGGGATCCGGCGCGACCCCTCCGGCCGTCTGCCTATCGGCATGTAACCCGGTCACCGGCCCGGCACCACTTCCGCACCTGCACTTTTGCGGGGAATATTCATTTCCCGCAAGTCACCCCCGAGCCGATCCCGGCCGGAGCCCTAACCACACCCGGATAGGGACCCGTTCGGACACCAGGCACCCCGCCCGGCATGGTGGAAACAGTGCGAGAGCAACGCCTCAAAAGTGGCGCCCAGGCACCCCGCCCGGGAGGGCTCGATACCGCACCCTCACAGATGCGCTATAATCGACGATCTCCCCGGCACCCGATGAGAACTATACCCGCTAGAAGATCGGCCGAAAAAGGGACAGTGGAGGCGGGACAAAAGAGGTTAGCGGTCCGGCACCCCTTTCACCCGGTATGTGGACTCAGGACAGTTGCCGCACCCGTTCCGTTCCTCGATGCAGGCCGGCCGGTCTTCCTTGACCAGGTGATGATCGATCGGCCGGTCGAAGTGCCGGCACCAACTCACGCCCTCGATGCGGCCCGACTCAGGCACCCGGTTCATGACAACGCCCCACACCTCGACGGCCGCGAGCCGCACCCGGTCGCTCTCTCCCGGGAAGACCTCTCCGATCGCCTTCTCGATTTCCGGGTATAGGTCGCGGTCAACCCGGGACCACATGACCGGCGACGGTCGCCCCGACTCAGGCATCAGGACCGCCCTGTTAACGGTTCTCCGCCGAACGACTCCAGCTCATCCGGGGAGAACCAGATCGGATCACCAAGATCCTCGCTATAGTCCAGTACGACAAGCAGCCCCGGCGGATCGAGCCGGCAGCGTGTAACGAGCCCCTCCTGGTGCGGCGAAGCTCGAAGCCGAACAGGAAGCCCGACCCATCGCGCAAGACCGGCCGGATCAAGCATCGGGATCGCCCCGGTCCGGCGCGACCCTGGAGATCCGGATCTCATCGCCCTCGATCTGTATGGTCACTCTCTCATCGTCCGCGAACGGAAACGCGGAATCGCCCGCGACACTGGCAGGGATGCTGACAAACCGGGTTCGTGCGGGACCTTGTGCAAGGATCTTGCCTTCTCCTATCTTACTCATACAGAGTATATTACATGGTAAGGTATTTATAGATATACGTTGTAGTATGTAGTATACAAAGTAAATTACAGGGGAGAGACAAGAACCATGACTCAGTTTGTTAAGGTGGGAAGAATCGTTAAGGACCGCCGAGCCCTCAGAATCGAGATTGACGGCCGGGAGGCGTGCGGGGAGCAGGTGATCGGATCGTCGGCCGTTTCGGATCTCTTAAGCGGCCGGCGGGTGGATGTCTCATTTGTGCAGACCCCGACCCCCGACCGGGTGTTTATCGGGTTCTCCGGTGAGGCCTGGGTAAGCCGGTCCGGGAAGGCGATCACCCTCCGGATCGGTGGTGCGCTCTACACGGCCCCACTCGTGCAGGTGAAACAGGTACTCGCCGGGACCCGGGCGGCGGCGATCCTCTCCCTCCCGATGCAGGCGGGGATCATCGATGCGGACGGACGGCAGGCCCGGCCGATAGACGAGGGACTTACCCACTCGTTTTGAGCTGCCGACCGTAACCACGCGGTCCGGAGGAGGTGCAAGGCCTCCCGGTGGCATGCTCGTGTGAAGGGCAGACTCACACGGGCGATGAGATGATATTCATGACAGATATCAGATTTGGAACCATTGTTTCGGCGGTCCTGGAGAGCCTGGACTTCGCCGAATCCGACCTGACCGGAGACGAGCGCCACTACTCCCGCAAAGCCCTGGAGCGTTACAAGGCAGCGGTTGCACAGGCGATCCGCGAGGTCTTCGACGAGGCGGACGCCCCCGCCCCGGTCCCCCCGGAACTGGCGACCTGCTCACATTGTGGCGCACCTGTGGAGGCGGAATATCGCTTCTGCACCCGGTGTAGGATGCCACAGACCCCGGAGGCGGCGGCCGATATTCTGGAGAGGTTGCTTGTGAAGGACCTCGGGCATGAACCAGGACGATCCTAAGGTACTGGCGGCGATCGCCCGTGTCCGCAAGGAGGAGCCGGCACTGTGGGATGGCCTGATGCAGAAGATCGCCGTGCCGGTGAAGGCCTTCGGGGAAGATCTCGAGGAGGCGTGAGGCACCGGCCGGAGCCGGCGTTTCATGCGTCCGGATGAAGATAGGATTTCCCATTTGTCATTATGGCAGGGGAGGACCGCGCAGAAAAACGGGTGTCAGTTTGGGCGGATCTAGACCCCGTGCCGCACCCCTGATCCGGCCCTCCGGCCGGGAAGCGGCGGCCGGTATTACTTAAACGTTCCGAAGTATGCCCATATGCGGAGCATGTCGGAGCATGTCAGAACCTGTCTGAAAGCACGCGAGCGAAACACCAAAAAGTGTCTTGTGTCGCGTCATAACTCGTAAAGAAGAGATTATAACGTTAGCGCACGAATACAACTCTATCGATGAGTTGACCCGGCGCAAGGGGTTCCCAACCGGGAAGTTTCGAACCCCCGCGCCCATTACAGAACCGCGTAACATTTCCTATATTGGTGCCTTCCATATTAACTTTGGGGGTCCTCCGGGGAGTTTCGAAGAAATTCGAAGAAGTTTCGCGGAATTCTGTTTTTAGGCTCACTCATCCGGAGAACGAGCAAATGCGACAAAGCGAAACCCTCAACGACTTCGAAGCGGCCGTGATTGCGGCCCTGGTAGCGTCTCCCGAAAAACCCCTCCTCGCGGCCGACCTGGTGCGAGGATTTTCAACCCGTGCTAGCCGGTCCTCCTGCATTGCTAGAATCGAGCAGATGGAGCGACGCGGACGGGTGCGGACCTCTCGGTTTGCCGGCAGGATCCTCGTGCACCCCCCGGTGGAGGATTGAGACGGTGATAGGAACGAGCGGGGAGGCCCGGGCAGAGGCCCCCACAGCAAAAGATCCGGACTCGATGAAGGATCTACCAATTATATCTACGGGACAGAATATAAACGAATCGGAATCGTGCGACGAGGCCTTACCGCCCGTATGCTGCACGGATCCGAGCCGGTGCGGATCGTTCCTCTCTTCCGATGGCCCGTGCGCCCGGTACTCCCGGCGGGGGTGCGTTCTCCGACACCAGGCCGGTTACCAGGCAGTGACCGACGCGACCCCGGCGACCCGGACGCCCGGCCCGGCCCCGATGTTCACGAGCAATACCGGCGACTGGTACACACCCCCGGAGATCGTCGAGGCGGTCCGGGATCTCTTCGACGGCCGGATCGACCTCGACCCGTGCAGCAACAGCCACGAGGCCCCGAACGTGCCCGCCCTGGTGCACTTCACCCGGGAGGATGACGGACTAAGCCGGCCGTGGTCCGGCCGGGTTTACCTGAACCCTCCGTATGGGAAGGGGATCGGACCGTGGATCGAGAAGGTCCGCGAGGAGCACGAGGCCGGCAGAGTCACGGCGGCCGTGGTGCTCGTGAAGGCGGCAACTGATACGCGGTGGTTCCGGGTGCTCTCTGAGAGATACCCCCGGTGCGAGGTGGCCGGCCGTCTGAAGTTCTCCGGGTGCAAGGACCCCGCCCCGTTCCCATCCGTGCTCTTTTACCTGGGTGACGAGGTGCAGCGGTTCGCGGATGTCTTCGGCCGGTTCGGTGTGCTCGTCGCTCCACTGCCGGCGGCCCGGGGAGCAGGGGAGGCGATCGCGTGACCGGCGACACCAAGACCCCCGGCCGGGAGCCGATGACCTGGTATCAAGGGGAGATGATCCCCCGGCGTGAGGTTGAGCGGATCACAAGAGCAGAGGCGGCGGCACCCGTTACAGCCCCGCCCCCGGGACCGGCACCGATGCCCGAAGCGGTCCGGGTGGATACCCCCGACCCGGCAACAGTGCGAAGCGAACGAGGACCGGGAGAGGACCCGGCCCCGGCACCCGTAACGCCCCCGAGGATCCGATCTTCGGTGCCCCCTACCCTGATCGGGATCGAAGATATCGCCTTAGATATCGCGTCTGATCGCGGGATATGGTATATCGGAATATACCGGCGTGGAGAGAAGATCGCGGACGACGCGAGCCGGAGCAACCCCCTTATCACAAAGGGGACGGCGAAGCGGATCGCGGACCGGGTGAAAAAGGAGTTCTCGCACCTCGACCGGAAGGCGGTACAGGACGCGGTAGATCGATTCTTCGAGGCGGTCCGGGAGGCCGACGAGACGATTACCGCTGATGCAGTGTGCCGGGTAATCAGCTCGATCGCGCGGGTGGAGAAGGAGACGAGCGATCCCCCGGCGTACGTGGTGCACCTCTCCGGCGGGAAATGCCTGGAGTTCTCAACCCGGGATCTTGCAGCCTTGCAGCCCGTCACCCTTAACGAGCGATGGCTAGCCGTCCGGGATGACCCCCTCGACGCGACCGGCCGGGACTTCAAAGAGATCAGGGATCACCTTCTGGCCGTGGCCGTGCCGGTGGATCCTCCGGGTCCGGCGTCACCGTGGGAGCGAACGATCAGCAAACTGGAAACCCGGATCGCACCTCTCCCCCTGGAGCCGGACCGCAGCGGGTTGAAGCGGCACGGGATCAGCCTGGAGCCGAACGGGATCCTACTGATCCGGTCCGACCTTATCCAGGATGTGATGGTCGAATCGGGACAGAACCCGAATGACGGGAGTTTTGCCCGATATCTTAAGCGGGTGGGGGTCCTGCTCGTGGAGTCGAAGCCATACCGGATCCCGGGTGTGAAAAACCAGGTGCGAGCGTGGGGAGTCACCCCCGATATCAAAGACGACCCGACCGGCGGCCTAGAGGGATCCTTATCCGAGGATCCGGTAGGTGACTGATGATCCGATCGACAGTGTGTTACGGGTTCCCCCTATGTTACGCGCGAGGGAGGCACCTTTGCAAAAGTTGCAGAGTAGCAAATATACCCGTAACACCCGTAACACCCGTAACACCCCATACAAAACATGCTCCTTTCAGGATAACACGCACGATCCGTGCTCCTTTCTGTTACGGGATAAAATCACTAACCCGTAACACCCGTAACAATCCCCTCTTTGACGGGATAGGCGAAGCAAAACAGCCCGATCAGGATCGTAGGATCTCACGTGCGCGATCAAAGGGGAGGCGGTCCGCATGAGTGCCGACCTGATCCGGTGGACCGGCGGCCCGGGGAGCGGGAAAACCTATCAACTCCTGGAGGACGTCCGGCGGGAAGTGGAGGCCGGCCGGACCCTTGACGACATGATCCTGATGACCTTCTCCCGGAGTCAGGCGGCCGACCTGGTCGAACGTCTCGCCCGATCGGTCTTCCCCGACGAGGACCGAAAGGATATCCTCCGGCGGTGCGCGACGGTGGACGCGATCGCCCTCCGGGCGGTCCGGGAGGCCGGCCTGATCTCACACTCTCCCGATCAGATCATCGTACCGGGTGCGAAGAAGGCGATCCCGGTGTACCGGGAGTTCATGCAGGCGAACGGGATCCCGTATACCCCGAACGCATACAGCCCCGAGGACGGCGACCCCGTAGCCCGGGCGGCCCTGCCGGCGGGGAATCAGATCCTTGAGATCAACGCATACTTGAGCGCGACCATGCAGCCGGCGGAGGCCTGGCAGTATGCAGCGTCAGCCCTAAACCTACCCTTCGACGGCGCGACGTGGGGCATTTGCGACCTTCTCCCGGCCTGGCAGGAGTTCAAAGCGGCGAAAGGCGTTTACGAACACGCGGACTATGCCCGGCTGGCAGTAACCGACCAGGTAGAGCCACAGGCCCCGATCCTCTTCGTGGACGAATACCAGGACGTGAGCCCGTTACAAGACGCCCTGATCCGACAGTGGATCGACCAGGCCGATCGGGTTTACGTTGCCGGCGATCCCGACCAATCGATCTATGGGTTCCGAGGATGCAGCCCGGATCTCTTCCTCAGCCTGCCGGCAGAGGACCGGGGAGCCCGCGACGGCAACCGGCCCGTGTCGAGGCGGTGCGCTATGCGGATCATGACAGAGGCCGAACGGATCTTAGGCCGGTCGGCAAACGTGGCCCCGAACTCCCGCCCCGGGAGGTATGGGCGGGAAGTCTACACGCACAACCCCGACGCCCTCCCAGCCCGGATCGAGGACGCATTAAAGGCCTATCCCGGCGGCCCGGTCTTCGTTCTCTCCCGGTTCCGGAAGCACGTATCGAAGATCGCCCGAACCCTGGCAGCTATGGGTATCCCGTGCAGCGGGATCCGGACGGACACCGGCCCGTGGGGAGCGGCCCCGATCGGGAAGCACAAGAACCCCCTTGAGCGGGAGACGGTGAACCTATGGCAGCTCACCCGGGCGGCGCGTCGATACATGGCCGGCGGCGATATCGAGCGGATCCCATACGAAGAGGCGGAGGCCTTGATACTGGCAACTCTCCCCCCGGCCCGGCGACAGTCCGCCCTTACCGATCTGAAAGCGAAGCTCCGACAGCACCCCCCGATCCGGGTGGGAGACGTTGCCCGGTGGATCCCCCTTACCCCCGGCGACCGGCGGATCCTGGCCCTCTTGAACCTCCGGCCGGCCCTCGTGGAGCAGATACAGGTCTGTATCTCCCGGGAGGACCGACGCGGGACGGTGATCCCCCCCGAAGCGGTCCGGGTGGATACCATCCACGCGAGCAAAGGCCTCGAGGCCCCGGCCGTTCTTCTCCATACCGGGTATCTTCCCGGCCTGGTTGCCGGCCTGGCCGATCGGGATCGCCTGGCCGAAGAGCGGCGGATCTACTTCGTGGGTGCGACCCGTGCAGCTCACGCCCTGATCCTCTTCGACTACATCGCCCCCCCGTGGCCGGTCTTCGGGAGCCCGACATAATGACCGATTACAGCGCCCTCCTGGAAGAGGCCTGCCGGTTCTTTGAGCGGCACTTAACCGACGAGCACCGGCGGCACTTGTGGACCCGTTACGGCCTGGAACCGGCCTTTGTGGAGGCGATGCGGATCGGGTATGCCCCGGCGGACGGTTCCGCCCTCCTCCTGCACCTTATGGACCGGGGATACTCCCGGGACGAGATCATCGGGTCCGGCCTGGTGACCCGGTGGGAGGCGAAAGACGGCACCGGGTCCGGCGTGGGGGATCTCCTCCGAGGCCGGATCGTGTTTCCGTACCTCTCCGGCAGCCTGGAGCCGGTCTACTTCATCGGTAGGATGACCGACGAGACCCCCGCCCGCGACGACACGACCCCGGCGAAGTACAAGAAGCAGCTCGTGACCATCGACGGCCCCCGGGAGCCGGTTTGTGGTGTGTGGTCCGTCTCTCCCGGCGACGCCCTGATCATCACCGAAGGGATAACGGATTGCCTGGCAGTCTTGCAGGCCGGGCGGCCGTGCATCAGCCCCGTAACAACCCGATTCAAGCGGGAGCAGGCCCTCGAAGTGGCCGAATTGGTCCGGCGGTCCGGCGGTCCGGTCTACATCCTGAACGATAACGAGGAGTCCGGCGAAGGTGGGAAAGGCGCGGCGAACATCGCGTATAACCTGATAACTCAAGCCCTCGACGGCGCCCGGGTCTTCATCGGCAGCCCGCCCCGGCCCCCTGGTATCGAGAAGGTGGACCTTAACGACTTCCTCCGTTCCGGTGGGGACCTCGACGCGGTGATCGCGGCGGCGATGCCGGCGGAGGAGCACCCCGGCGTACTGGCAGAGCAGAAGCGGATGTATGCCCGGATAGCGGCGGATATCAAACAGCAGCGCGACCGGCAGCGGCGGATAGCATCCGGGAAGAAGCCCCGGCGCGGTGAGAGTATCGAGGACTTGAAAGCCCGGATGCCGTCACTATCGACCTATACCGGGATCCCTCCAGGCGGACGAGGCCCGCACCCGGTGTACGGATCTCTTCACGGTGACAACTTCCTGATCTCCGAGGACGGCGAAACGTGGACCTCGTTTCATGGCGGTGCGGAGCCCGGGAAGTCTGGAAACATCTTCAAGTTGATCGCCCTGGAGCAGGGATACATGACGGACGAGCGGGAGACGTTACGCGGGGAGGCCTTCAAGCGGACGATCGAATACTGCCGGGATCGGTGGGGATGACCTCGCACCAGGACGACACCAGGACGGCCGGCATGATGTCACCCCGGGAAAGGCCCT
>ENA-UOOK01006713-UOOK01006713.1-fermentation-metagenome-genome-assembly--contig:-NODE-6713-length-10851-cov-9.569563_pt1 | contig 10851 bp, 10 predicted proteins | sample MGYA00245777_ERZ724023 | MGnify/ENA primary metagenome ERZ724023 (study PRJEB28704, sample SAMN03018312) | fermentation metagenome | biome: anthropogenic terrestrial biome; feature: soil; material... | reverse complement strand
TTAACAATTAAATAGCGGATTATTCCATTTACACTAAAGGATGTTCACTCCCAGGGAGTACCAAAATTCTAAAATCATATCATACCAAACAGCGCCGCCGTGCTGGGAATTTGAAATTCCCTTGTTATTAAAACCAAACTTAGAATAATAATCGATCATATGCTCTTTGCAGGTTAAAATAAGACCTTTTCGATTAGCTGCTCTTGATGCTTCTATCATGTGGTTCATTAATTGTGCTGCAATCCCTTGATTTCGATAATCGGGAATTACATCAAGTCCGAAAATAGCCTGATAATCTCCATTTGGGATGTGCAGAGAAACATCACTGAACAATTCATCATAAATAGTTTTTTCATTGGTTATGCAGCCATTGATCAGCCCGATTATTTTCCCCTCTACTTCAGCCACATAGAAATTTTCCGGAAATGTTTTGATTCTTTTTTCAAACGATGCTTTTGAAGCCGCTTCTGCCTCAGGGAAACATTTTGCTTCCACTTCTGATACTGCATCTAAGTCTTCTATCGATACGTTTCTTATGTTAATGTTCATTTATAATTCCCCTTTGTGACAACAACTCCTGTCCTCATGTCAATGGTGAAAGATTTATGGACTTACTTCAGGTATATGGTTATTGTATTCGGTCTTGATCACAGTGTCAACGCCATTGAAGAATCTCACAAAAACTACTGATGGGTTTAGTTACTGTTCAGACCCCCTTTTAGGCACTTTATGGTAATTCATTTCATCATAAGCAACTTATAACCCCAAAATATAAAATTAGTATTTGCAAAAAAACTTTGAAACTATTGAATTTTCAAGGTTTTTTTGCATTTTCTATTGACATTGATATGGTTATGTGGTATACTAAACACATAACCAATTTTGCCAAGGAGGTTGTGATTATGGCGATTATATACCAGCACGATAAGCGCTCAGGTATCACTTATGCTTACGAGTCTTTTTCCTATTGGGACAAAGAAAAGAAAATGAGTCGGGCGAAGCGCAAACTGATTGGAAGGCTTAACAAAGAAACCGGCGAGATTGTACCAACAGACGGCAGGAACAGAGGCGATAAAGTCAAAGAACCCATTGATAAAGAACCAGACTACAAAGTACTGTATGAGAAATTGATGAAAAAGTATGCAGCTCAGGAAGCTTTGGTAACGTCTATGAAGAAAGAACTTAAAAAACTAAAGAAGAAGGGTGAGTAATGTATGTCGTTTGGGAGATTTGAATTCATAACAGATTTGCAATATAAGTTAAAGCATCTTCAGCATGAAGTAGATGCTTTTAAAGCTGACGACAAATATGTAAAGATGGATTTAAACTTCCAAGCAATGCTCGCTGAAAGAAACCGCAAGATAAAAAAGTTACAGAACAAACTTGCCGACTCCCGCAGCGAGACGGTGAGCGTTCGTAACAACTGGATGCAGGTATTAGAGGACTTACAGGCGGAACACGCTAAGGTAATCCACAATATGGAGCGCCTAAATAAAGCTATTGAAGAACGTGCTTTAGAAGCCGAGAGACGTGTCAATGAACTTAAAGATGAAAACCTATCATTGAAACGGGAGCTGTACGCAATCAAAACTGATTTGGAAGAGGAACGAGGCAAAAATCAAAAACTGACCACCCAGATAAACCGAGATTACGAGAATTCATCCATTCCATCGTCACAGAAGCCGAACCACAAAAAAATAATGAACAACCGTGAGAAAACCGGCAGGAAACCCGGCGGTCAGCCGGGGCACAAGGGTCATGGCCGCAAGAGACAGACCCCGACAAGCGTGGTAGAAATCCCGGCCTCGAAGGAATATTTAAACAACCCCGAATATGAGATAACCGACATCGAAAAAAGGCGGCAGTTGGTTAGCATAAAGCTGGTTCTTAATTCCGTTGAGTATTATACTGTTGTATTCAGGCATAAAGAAACGGGGAAGCTTGTCCACTCCGATTTCCCTGTCGGGGTGGACAACGATGTTAATTATGATAGTAGCATAAAGGCATTTGCTTTTCTGCTCAACAACCATTGCAATGTCTCAATAGACAAAGTGCGTCAGTTCCTTTCCGATTTGACAGGTGGCGCTTTGGAGATTTCTAAAGGTATGATTAACGGGTTAAGTCGTGAGTTTGCTGCGAAATCCGTAACCGAGCAAAAAAAGGTTTTCTCAGATTTGGTTGGTGCTCCTGTTTTAAATGAAGACTTCACAACAGCGAGGGTTAATGGCAAGAATGCCAATGTTTTCATCTGTGCAACACCACGTGAAGTGGCATATTATGCGACAGAACACAAAGGACATAAGGGTATCAAAGGCACACCTGCCGAACTGAATGGCAACATCCATGTACACGACCACGATAATCCCAACTTAAATAAAATCCAAACTTTCTCCTATAAAACACTCCTTTCCAATGAATTCAGGTATAAAAGTTTGGATTTTTTTTGAACCTATACTTTCAAACCACAAAAATCAACAAGAGAACCGTCTGCTTTTTTACATTTTGGAGACAATGTTTGGTCTTTTTCATCTTCAAGTGTCGCAAGTGCTTCTGCTACCTGTTCTGTGGTAATATCCATGTAAATCATAGTTGTCTGGATGTTTTCATGTCCAAGTAAAAAAGATATCTGTACGATGTTTATACCGTCTTCGAGCCAATGAGAAGCTTTTGCATGTCTGAACTGATGAGCATGGAGATTCAGGGGCACATCGGAACACATCGTGTGGCATCTGGTCGCATATTTCTTCAAAAATTTATCAACTGCTGTCTGGCTCATTTTCCCATGTTTTCCGACGTTTCTTGAATAAAAGAGGTATGCATCCGGATCCGGTCTTTCTCCATGAAATTCGTCAAGATACCGTTCTATGTGTACTACTGTTTTGGGAAGCAGATAAAGTGTCCTGATTTTATTTCCTTTTCCAATGATGTTGGCATATGGTTTTCTGCTTCCAAGATGCAACTGTTTTACTCTCATGTCTAATAGTTCGTCCATACGAGCCGCTGTTGAATAAAGGAACACCATGAAAGTCAAGTCACGTTTCCCAATTCTGTCTGATGCATCGGGAGCTTCCAAAAGAATCTTAACTGCATCTTTTGTCAGACCATCAACCTTTTTTCGTAAGGTTTTCTTTCTTGGTATTAGAGAGGCCTCCTGATAAAGATATAAGAAAGAGGAATCGCGGCTTCCAAGGTATTTCAAGAAAGTTCTAAGTGAAGCAAGCCTAATGTTTGCTGTGGCATTAGAACAATTCCTTTCTCCAAGCAACCATTCTATCCACTTTTCGATATTTTTACGGAAGAAACAGTCAAACTTTAAGGATTCACTTCCAACTCCCATGACTGTTTCCAAAAACGTCATGTAAAGGATGAGGGCGATCCTGTATGCTTTTAATGTATGCAGGCTTCCTGTTAGATGGGTTGGTGCATATTCATTTAAGAATACATAAATGTGTTTTGCAACTTCAACAGCTTCTTTATTCGGCTTTTTCATGTCTGTCCACCTCCGGGAAAATTATACAAAATAAAATCCAAACTTTTATGCCTGAATTCATTGGAATAGGTGTTTTATAGGAGAAAGTTTGGATTTTATTTAAGTTGGGATTATCATGGAAATCCAAACCTCTGGATTTCCATGATGTAACCTTCTTTAATTACGGTAGCCTTCACCAAGAGTGCCTCATACATATTTTAAGGTATTTGCTCGATAGTATGGAGAATGAGAAAAACTTAACTTGGAATATTAATATGAGGGAACTTATACAAGAAATGATTCATTATCGGAATAGTTTGGAGCCCGAAGAAGACCCAGATGCCGATAAGGTGCAAAAATTCGAAGACAGATTTGATCAAATTCTTAATATCGCTAAAGACGAGTACGATTACGAGCCGCCGACGAAGTATTACAAAGATGGGTTCAACTTGAGTGTGAGGTTGCGCGAGTACAAAGCAGCCTGCCTCCTGTTTCTTCATGACAAAAGAGTGCCGGCAGACAATAACTTAGCCGAGAGGTTCGGGAGGGTCTTCAAGCGAAAATTAAAGCAAGTCATGACATTCCGAAGCTTTGATAGTTTGGTCTATCTTTGCCAGTGTCTGACTGTGATGGCGACACTCCAAACTCAGAATGACAATTTCTATCAATCTATTGCAAATGTTTTTGGTTAATTTGTGTTGCACAATTATATCCAGCATATGGGCAACCGTCCTATATGCTGTTTTTATGTTTGCAGTAGGTTAATTTTCGTGAACGTTCTCATTAGCTAGCCTACCGGTATCATTAACCTGTTGTCGCGACTAATTAGGTCTGAACAGTAACTGGGTTTATGATAATGTCTCATTATGTCAAATATGAATATGTCCTACCCGAGCATAATAAAACCTCATGGCATTCTCAAAGGTTGATATACGCTTGAGAGTCAAGATGTGTACACCCTTTATTTAAAACAATGCACAAAGCTCCATATATAATTCATTGAATATATCGCTTTTGCGAATCCTTTTCATAGCGATTATACTTCCATAGGGCATGATTTAAACCATCCGCAATAGTCTCTGCCATTTTCATGACAAGCCCCAGCCTGGTGTTTTGCAAAACCATAAACTCCATCCATCCAGAGTAATTAACTATTCCGGTGATATGCATATTACCTGCTGCCGGTAGTTCTTTTTTCAGTCCTGCACCGGGCTTTAAGGGACCGGAACCAACTGATATCTGTCCTATATGACCGGATATTCCAAGGCAAGCGTCTATTGCGATAATATAATTGTTTGGAATTTCATATTGAATTTTGTTGAGCGCATCTTCCAAATTTCCTGCATGAACAGGGTGCTCAAGGGTTCCCATAACACAGGCTCCAAAAGCATTATATTTACTTAAGCGATGACGCACCAGAGGTCCAAGCGAATTCCCTGTTGAACGATCTGAACCTATGCACAAAATTGCAATTGTGGATTGATCGGATATTGGGGGAAATGCTTAAGAACAGCTCTGGATAAATGCCATGCGACACCGGTTAGCAAATAGTAAGCAACATATATCAAGCATACTACTCCTGCTCAAACATATTATACTTTCTCACTCCGCATTCTGGGCATACACACTAGCTTTGCCAACGGAAACCGTTGCCTTTTAACTATAAAAGAGGGGATACAGGCAATTACGAATAAATAAGATGAAGATAGATAACAAAGGGGAAAAAAGATAAGATGCTTTTTATCAACTATCTTTTCAAATGTATGCCATAAAAATGTTTTTTGTGATATATTTAAAAATGTAATTTTGTTACTAGAGCTAATTATTTAAATGCAAAATTTATCTGCAAAAGGAAACTGAATATATTAATATATAGCGGTCAAGAATGATAGGTTGTCCATCAGCTGGTAGAGTAGGCGAATAGATATGAAAAATTAAGAAATGACAGCAATGATACTTCTGATTATTAGCTAAAAAATTAATAGAACTGTTTTAACAAAACTATAATGCAAGGAGTATGTTTATGGAAGAACGTGTATGTGTTGTTTGTGGTTATATTTATGGTCCGGAGAGAGATGATTTTGAAAATAGTATACCTCCTGATTTTCTATTCGTTTCTTGTCCGTTTTAAATTCCAACACACTTTTTATTCATACAACGCTGTAGAAATAAGGTGGATTTATATATTTTTTGGTGTTCTTGACGGTCAATTTTTGATGTGTTACTCTGATTATAGGAAAAGCAAATTCCTATCATACCTATCATAAAAAGCAAATTCCTATCATATCTTGACATGTATATATTTTGCATTTATAATTATTTTGATGGCAATTTTTTCATAATTATGTTAATTGTTTTTTGAGAGGGGTATTTTCATGAAGTATAAAAGATGGACCATGTTTCTCTTATGCACGTTGCTCTCATTTATACCGCTTGTTGACATAACCAATGCAATAACTGTTAAAGAGTACATAGTAAGCTCTGACGAACCGCTAGCATCGCAGTTTAGTATAACAGTACGTTCGGAAGAAGGCGACATAATAACAACCGGATTAGCGAAAATTTTTGATGCTAATTATAATTCTATTAAGAATATTAATGTTTCACCACAGGGCAAGCTTTTTATAAATGGGCTTAAAGATGGTAATTATATTATTTTGGTCTGGGTTTATAGGGATGATTATGCGGGTTCTGAATATGAGCATTTTACCATTTCCGGCGGGCAGCTTACACATTTCAAAGGGCAGGAATGTAAAGAAGATTCTATTGTAATAATTGTAAAATCAGTTCAGTTCCAGCTTAGTATTTTAACACCTGATGGGAACCTATTTAACAATAGGAATACAGAAACTGTATACCCCGGGCTTAATGGAGCAAAAAGGGCAAGCTATTCTTTTGAAGACGGAATTTACAAACTCTCATGCATCGAAGACGGAGAGAATAAAATATATGCAGTCGGAGGTAGCCAGTTTTCTATGTCAGATCCTGTAACTCTTTTTGTCGAAAATGGTAAGGTTATCACTGTAGATGGCAAACCCTACACAGGAGAAGTCATTAGACTTACCCTGAAAAAACCTGAAGAATCAACTCCGAAAGCTGAAGATATACAAAACATACTTGATGACATCATCGGCCATTTGGAAGGAACTACAAGAGAACTGGTGGGAGAGAATGATGAAATAACAAGATGCAATATTTTAAGCGCAGTACCCTCAATACAGAATGCTATCATTAGCGCTATTAACACGCAATTCAAAGAAAATGCCGATAGTCTAAAAACAGCTTTAAGTAATGCTATGAGCAGAATTTCAGATGCAATGAAAACCATTACAAATGATGATGATTTACATGAAATAAGTATCGCTTTGATTAAAGCAATTCTAAACGTGGTTGAGTTAACCCCACCTGAAATTAATTCTCCAAATGGGAAAACAGTAGCCGAAATGGTTAAATGTATTATAGAAAGTGTAGGTGAAGCAATTAACCAGGTAGGTGATATTAGCAAAGCTGATGATATAGCCAGAACTGTCGTTCATTCTATGTATTTAATACATAAAATGGATACCAGGACAGTAGAGAAAAAAATCTCTGATATGCTAACAACGATTATGGAAAGTGTTATTGAAAAAGCCGGCAAGCAATCCATTGAAATTGAAAAAACCGGAGATGCCGCAGTTGTATGTTTTAGTAATACACAGCTTGAAGAAACAATCAAAAAGATGAACAGAATTTCAGAGATAAAGGAAAATTTGCAGAAAAGTTTACATTTAGTTGACATTAGGGATATTCTTATATCGAAAATAATAATTGATGTTCCTGTTGATACGGTTTTTGATTCTATAATGGTTGAACTTCCGGAAAAACTGTTGAAAGCAGCTGTCAGTAAAGGTATTGAAAGAATTGATATTGCGGCTGGAGATATAAAAATCAGTATACCGTGGGATTTTACAGAAAATGCAGTTTCTCAGCCCTGTATCCTGAATATTGGAATAGATAAAATCATCAGTGAGATTCTTTCCGGAATGACCGATAAACAAAAACAGGTGCTGGAAGATAATACCTCAATATTCAGCTTCAGCATTGTGGCTGGAGATAATAAGGTTACTGAGTTCCAAAAGCCTTTCAAAATTAATATAAATTATGAGTTAAAAGAGAAAGAAAATCCAGATCATATTGCAGTCCTTGCTCTTGCGGATGATGGGTCCATTCGGAACATGACAGGAAAATATAACGAAGCTGATTGTGAAGTTATTTTCAACACAACATACTCCGGCAAATATATTGTTAAAAACCTGGTAAGAAGCTTTTCAGATGTTCCTGTTTATTTCCGGGGAGCGCAGTATATTAACTCCATGGCTTCAAAAGGAATTATTGATGGATATGGTGATGGCAAATTTCATCCTGATGATTCCATAAGCAGGGCGGAATTTGTTAAAATGCTGACAGTTGCATCAGGTTTGTTTGACACTGCAGCGGCTATTCCTTTCACCGATGTGCCTGAAAACAAGTGGTATCATAAATACGTATCTATTGCTTATAAGGTCGGGTTGACAGACGGCATTAATAATCGTGAATTCGAGCCACAGAAGAAAATAACCCGGATGGAGACGGCATCCATGATCGCAAAAGCGATGCCAACCTATTTTGTCACTGCTTATGAAACCGAAAAAATTATGGACAAATTCAAAGATAACGGTTCACTAAGTGGGCTTGCAAGAAAGGAAATGGCTTTGGCAGTTAAGGCTGAGATTATTTCCGGTGACACAGAAATGAAGTTGTATCCTGATGGATTAATCACAAGAGCTGAAGCAGCAACTATGATATACAAATATTTCAATTACTATAAGCCACTATGGTAGTTTAGACTGCTATTATGTGCATGATTCCCTGAAAGCCAAAGCCACTACAAGATCTCCCTCGCCGTTTTTGGTGAGATACACCGGCTCCCCGGAGGACTTGCACAACTTCGCAATTTCATTGTAATTCTGCCTTATAGTTGCGGATGGTTTAATCAGCATTGCATCATCTCCTTGTAGTAATATTCTAATTATACTTTACCCTTTTAACGCTATCAAATCAATCGGTTTTTGTAGTGTTTGTATCTTCTGCACAATTGTCATCCCACATAAAGTATCCCTCAGTCTCAATATGTATTCTGAAACGTACACCAGACATTTTCTTTTTTTATGTAAATATGCCAATGTGATACGTATGTTCCGAAGCTTTTATTGACATTGAAAAAATATTATAGTATATTAAGCTTAATGAAATAGTAATAATCGATGAAGGGAATAAAAAAATGAGTGTTTTAAAGAGAATGAGGCCATTAGCTGAGAGGTCTCTAAGCAGTAGTTTTTGTCCCACCCCTTTTTAAGATGCGATTTATAATGTCGCCGGAGAAGCTCCGATATAAGCTTTTAAAGTGGGTATTTTATACCAATTTGGGTGGTACCGCGGATAATCCGTCCCTTAGTTTTTAAGGACGGTTTTTTTATTTTTATAAAATAAAAAGGAGCATATAAAATGAGAGTTTCAAGAATATTTATACCAACACTTAGAGAAATTCCATCGGAAGCTGAGACAGTGAGCCATCAGCTTATGCTCAGAGCTGGATTAGTGAGAAAGCTGGCATCCGGTATATATTCATTATTACCAATGGGCTTTAGAACTTTTAAAAAGATTGAGAAAATTATTAGAGAAGAAATGAATAAAACAGGAGCACAGGAATTATTAATGTCCGCTGTTCTTCCTGCGGAATTTTACCAGGCTTCCGGGAGGTGGCAAGCTTTTGGCTCAGAAATGTTCAGATTTAAGGATCGAAATGGAAGAGACTTTTGCCTTGGACCTACTCATGAAGAGATATTTACTGAGACTGTTAAAGAGATACGATCGTATAAATCATTGCCATTAACTCTATATCAGATACAAACAAAATACAGAGACGAAAGAAGACCCAGATTTGGTGTGATGAGAGCTCGTGAGTTTGTTATGAAAGATGCATATAGCTTTGACCGGGATAATGACGGACTTGATGAATCATACAAGAAAATGCACAATGCATATTGTAAAACATTTGATAGATGTGGGCTCGATTATATTGTTGTTGATGCTGATACAGGCGCTATGGGTGGGTCTGGCTCACAGGAATTCATGGTTATTTCAGAAATAGGTGAAGCAGAAATAGCTTATTGCGATAACTGTGGATTTGCTGCAAATGTAGAAAAAGCAGAGTGCATTGCAGAAAATTCCGATGAAAAATCACCCATTGAAGAATGCTGCTGTTTAGTTGAAACACCTGATGTGAAAACTATTGATGATTTAACTGAGTTTTTTGGCTGCTCAAGTAAAAAATTTGCGAAGACTCTAATATATAAGGCAGATAATAAAATAATAGCTGCTATGGTAAGAGGAGACAGGGAAGTAAATGAGACTAAGCTTCAAAATTATCTTGGATGCATTAACCTGGAATTGGCAGATCCCGAAACAGTAATGAAAGTAACCAATGCAGAAGTCGGATTTGCAGGCCCTGTTGGACTTATTAATATTGATATTATTGTTGACCTAGAAGTTGCATGTATGAGTAATTTTATTGTTGGAGCCAACAATACAGGATATCATATTAAAAATGTCAATATAGAAAAAGACTTTAAACCCTCTGGAATTATGGATATCCGAAATATCATACAAGGAGATAAGTGCTCAAAATGTAATGGCACTATAAAAATAGCTCACGGGATAGAAGTCGGACATATATTCAAGCTTGGAACCAAATACAGCAATGCGCTAAATTGCATATATCTTGATGAAAACGGCAAAGAAAAACCTATGGTTATGGGTTGTTATGGAATTGGTATTAACAGAACAATGGCAGCCATAATTGAACAAAATCATGATAAAGATGGAATAATATGGCCTGTATCTGTTGCTCCATATCATGTTATAGTAATTCCGGTAAATTATGCACAGGAAGACCAAATGAAAGCTTCAGAAAAAATTTATAATGAGTTAAAAGCAGCAGGCATTGAAGCAATTCTGGATGATAGAAAAGAAAGACCGGGCGTAAAATTTAAAGATGCGGATCTCATAGGGATACCAATAAGAATTACAGTAGGGAGAAAAATCGGAGAAAACATAGTAGAGTTTAAAATGAGGGATTCCTCTGATGTTATGGAACTCGATGTTAAAGAAGCTATTGATTTGGTTAAAAAAGTTATCAAAAGCCATGACTGCCCAAATGAATAAAATGGTCTGGATATCTTATTTTTAAGATGCTGATGCCATTGAAAGGATTCCGATTACCTTAACACATAGCAAACGCGGGAGCGCTCCCCAACGCTTGCTGTGGCTTATACGGTGAATCGGCGAGTCTTTGGATTCGCCGG
>ENA-UOOK01006712-UOOK01006712.1-fermentation-metagenome-genome-assembly--contig:-NODE-6712-length-10851-cov-23.975732_pt1 | contig 10851 bp, 7 predicted proteins | sample MGYA00245777_ERZ724023 | MGnify/ENA primary metagenome ERZ724023 (study PRJEB28704, sample SAMN03018312) | fermentation metagenome | biome: anthropogenic terrestrial biome; feature: soil; material... | reverse complement strand
GTATTTCTGCCATTTATGATAGTTAATATGATTTAACTTGTAAACTCACGCTAGTACATTAATACATCTTTATTATCTGAAATAAAACCTGTTTCATTGTAATATTCTTTGACATTCTCCTTAGGAACTATATATATATCTAAATCAATATCATATATATCCTTAAATCTCCACGGAATATGTTTAATTAGTCTTTTTACTCTTATTTCAACAGTATATCTTTCAATTTTATTTATGAGCTGTTTTAACTCTGCCTTTGTATCATAATCTCTTTTACCTGCACTAATCAGATGGCAGTATTCATTAATTACTTGCCTTATTTCATTGTCATTTTCTATAATCACCTTACATGCATCTTTCTTATCAATTAAGCTGAATGTGGATATTTTTTCATAGTCTAAATGTTTAATAGCTTCATAAATCTCCGTATCATAAGATTTATCTTCCGATAATAGTGTTTTATAATATTTCTTTATAATATTACTGTATTCGTTCTCCATTATTTCATCTTTTAACACTTCCCTTGTTTTGTTTAAATTATAGTTTTTATATATTAATTTTCCGCTGTCCGTTTCAAAAACATATAATGGTGAAAAATCATCTTTGTCTCCGGCCCTATTGATACGACCAGCCACTTGAACTATAGATTCCAGAGGTGCCAAGTCTCTGTAACCTATATCAAAATTCAAATCAACTCCCGCTTCAATAGTTTGTGTAGATACCAATATAAGTGGTTCTTTTTCTTCACTATCATCAAGCAATTTATGAGCATAATCTATAACGTTTTTCCTGTCAACGCTTGTTAAGTTTGTTGACAGATATAAAATTTTACACTTGTTTTTATATTTTTCACACAGCTTATCATACAGTTCTATACTCTGTGATATTGTATTTACAACTACTAAAGCTGTTTGCTTCGTCTTTTTTGTATTAAAAATGAAATCGACAAGCTCTTCATTATTTCTGATTTTGTCCATTACAGGAACTATTTTTGTTCTTTTTAAATCCTTATAATACTCATCGCTATTTTCCAATAATTCAACAGCATACATTTTATCATTTTCCAGCAGCATATTTGAATACGCGACTATTTCCGGCTGTGTAGCCGTCATAAGTATGAATCTGGTTCCATAATAGTCAGACAACCTTTTTATCACCGCACCTATTAGCGGATAGTATTTACCGGGCAAAGATTGAATTTCATCCAAAATAACAACGCTTCCGCTTAATTTATTAACCTTTAATATTTTACTGTTTTTATTGCTTAATAGCGATTCAAAAATTTGTACGAAGGTAGTGACAATCACATTATCTTCCCAAGCATTAGTTAAAAAAAGCCTGTCTTTTAGCGGAATATTACTGTTATCAGACTCCCCGTAGTCAATCGCTCCATAGTGTACAAGAATATCCCCAAATATATTTTCATAGTCTTTCTTGGTCTGTTCCAATATATTTATAAATGGGAGCGCTGTTATAATTCTTGGCGTATAACCAAATAATTTCTGTATTCTTTTCACAAGCAGCAAGGCGGCACTGATACTTGTCATAGTTTTCCCTGTACCTGTCGGTGCTGTCAATGTAAAAATTTTTTTGTCCTTTATTTCATTATCACTCATATTTTTTATTTTACTTAAAACTGAATTTTTTATTTTTGATCTTTTTTCGTCTATCCTTTTGATCTTTCCTTTATTTTTTTTAGCTATGTATTTATCAATATCCGCTAAATTTTTTTCGGCATTATGTCCATATGAATACAAATCGGCGGAATCAATTTTATCAGCCCAAATAAGCTTAGAAAATATATATTGTAATATAAAGAAATATTCATCTGAAAGCATCCTCTTATTTGTTATATATAGCTTTGTTTTCATAAAGTCTTTCAAGTTATCCAAATCAAAATTATATTTTTTCAAATTTTTGATATGAAAATTATGTTCTTCTATCCCAACAAAGCAATCTTCATACTGATTTGCAAGTCTGTAAAAACCTTGACCTTCTTGGCTTACCGTACTATACATATCTCCGTGATGTTTTGCAATAGCTAAAAATGACAGATATGCAAATATATCATTTTTTTCAAACATTGTACTGAACACAGCCGCTGAAATCAAAGAATGATTCTTTTCGCTTCCGCCTTCTCCTGTTTTAAGGTATAACTGGAATGCAGGCATTGCCTTGCCTATATCATGATACAACCCTGTTAAATAGAGATTGTTTTTTAAAGCTTCTATATCTGTTCTGCTGAAGTTTAGGGCTTCTGTGTCAGATATCATCTGTTTCCCCACGTTTTCAAGATGTTCTATAAGAGGCTGCCCCATATTAGCCGATTTGTCAAAATGTGCATACATTATAAAATCACCCTACAAAAAATATTTTTTTATTTTCAATATCATAATAATTAGCGCCGATTTTGAGCCTAACAAGAATGGGCGCATCAGACAGATTTATTATAATATCTTTTTTGGAATTTTCAGTAATCAATCTGTTTGAATCAAACTCTGTTATTGTCTCTTCTTTAGCAAGAAAAAGATTACCGCTATCTGTCAATTCAATTTTCTTTATTTGTTCCTTATCTATTGCTCCATAAATATACACTGGCTCTCCGTAGCTTAAAAATTCCTTTGCTTCTACACATTTGCCGTTACTTATCCAGCCTAAACACTGAGCAGAACCTAATGCAAAGCTTATGCCACTGCTAAAATAATATTTATTTCCTGTACAAATAAGGCTTTCCAGTTGTTTCATAATATCATTATTTGAGTGATAAAATGTTATATTATAAGAAATCTGTCCATTTCTTATATTTTTAGGTACAACAAATTCCATATTATTTTGAGTCCTGTTTTTGCCTGAGCCATTTAAATCATTTGGTTTTTCAATCTTTAGCAAATTCATAGTTTGAGTTATCTTTTTTATAGGTTCCTCCACTGCAATAGATATCTTACATTTGTTATTCGAAAATAGATCATAATATTCATCTCTTTCAAATCCTATCAATCCTGCAATAATACCCTTTACCGTTGTTACCGGCGGTATAAAATAAGACAGAGCAGTAGAATTACTGTAGTATTTTCTAAAATGAGCCATTTTCCCATTAAGTGAAAAAGAAATGACTTTCATTGAATTCCACCACCTTATTTAATTATAGGTTTTAACAAATCTAATTCTCTTGCATCTGGAAGATTCTCGAATTTTTTTGTATACTGATCTTTCCAAATATAAATATCTTTTATATAGCCTTTACTTTTTAAATCATTTACGGCACTTGTTAACTCTTGGAAATCTACATTTAAATCGTCAATACTTCTTACCGCATTTTCCTTAAGTGTTTCTGTTCTTATAAATCTTCTTAAATCTCCCAAATATCCGTCAAAATCTTCATTGTAAACTATTTCAAGATATAGCAAAGGCTGCTGCCCCTGCTTGCTGTGCGTTAGGTTATTCATCATAGACTGAACTAATGCCCTAGAAAAAATATCTTTATCATTTTCTGTCATACGTGTTTTAGCCGCAGCGAATTTATTGACAGTGCCGCTGTGGGCAACTAAGGCATAATGAACCTTGTACATTTTACCAAACGTAGCATTTACATCATTCATAATAGTTACTATAGTATTTGACCTGATTATATCAACCGGATGCAACGAATATCCCCATGTTATCTGAACAGGACCTGTAAACGAATACGCCCCGCTATTGTCCTCATTTTCACTGCTGTCTGAATCGTCTTTTTTGCCTTTCTTTTTTGTTTTTTTCAGCCCTTTTACCGCCATTGCACTTCCAAAGATTCTCATGTCTATCATGTTGTCAATAATTTTATCAACTTTCTCTTTACTTGGCGCATCATCTTTGATATTGTATTTTTTCATAATTTCATCAAACATATCATCCATAGTAACTTTTGTGTCATTTAAGGTTCTAACAAATATGTCATAACCTTTATTCACTAAAAAATCACGTACATCCCGTTTCCTTCTGACGTCACTTACAAGCAAAGTCTTAGTTTCATTATCCATACGGGGCACATTTTCCTGGTCAGGATCACCGTTGGGATTGCAATTTGTAGCATCAAACAGAAACAAAAAATCACTGTTATTTTTAATCATTATTTTTTTCCTCCTCATTATTATCTTTTCCCGTATTGTCTTTTTTAGAATATTCAACACAATATGCGTATCCCGACATTATGAAAAATACATTTTCCTTCTCATTAAATAATTTAGCTTTTTCTAAATCGCTTAAATTTTCATGGATCTTCTTTTCTAACCTCTCGCATAACCAAATGTTAACATATTTTTTATACTGCCTTGTCTTTTCAACAAGTTCCAAATAAAACTCCATTACATCATAATTTGACATACCAGAGTATGTCATCTTATCAAGTATAGGCTTGTATTTGTGTCCCTGTTTATATTGAGCTACACCGATAATATGCGTAAGCATGCCAATATAGAACAATCCCCTTGCTTCCGTAGAGAATCCCTGCTCATCCAGGAATTTTTCACTTGCAATAATTTTGTCCGGCAAAACTTCTTCCGTCTTTTTTTTATTTTCGTCCATAAAAACCTCCTTGTCCAATATTTTTAGTTTTTGCAGTACATGAAAGAAAGCTATGTACGACATCATAATTTTGTTTATATAAATATCTTTTCCGCTTTCCTTATCTTTCAGGTACATTATTTTGTATAAATTTTTATAGTTATGTACTTTTGATGAATTAAGCTCATTCAACCCTTTTTCTAACGCCTCACAAGCGAGATCAAATATATAATTTTTACTCACTGATTCAGATTTCAAAATTGCCCCATATAAATTTAAAAGTCTCAATATGTTCAATTGTTCACCGTCTTTTGATGACGAAACCGGCACAATACCGTATAAGTTACCCAAGTTGAAATATTTTAGCCTTTCTCCAAAAGTACGCCTTATGCTTTCAAATGTGTTTATTACATACCCAAACCGTATACTGGAAATACTTTCTATTGTTTTTCTTATGTTGCATGACTTTCCGTCGGTTTTATAAAAAATTATGCTGAATTCATATAATTCAGATTGTTGCCAGTCTGTAATTTCATTCTTGAACATTTCCGTCCATTCCTGTGTTTCTTTAGTATTGAAAGCTATGTCTATATCATCTTTTATTTTATAAAAATTCTCTAATTCTATATCTTTGTCTAAACTATTAAATAAAATAACACAGTCCTCCCGTGCAATTTTAATTTTATAGTCGGACATTATCCTTTTTTCGCCAAACATGAGCTTCTCATAGCACTCTCTACAGATGCCAAAGTTTTTTTGGTGGTTTATTTTAGAAAACATGGGAGCATAGTTGACAGTTGTAGTAACAAATATTTTACTAATACTGCTCTTGCTGAAATTTGAGCTGTATTCCTTTGTATTTATATCATTATGTCTTTTACCGCAAATATGACATATTCCTTCTTTACCAGAATTAGAACCATCTAAAGATTCGGATATCAATTTAATATAATCTTCATGAGTTGAAATTATGGTGTTAATGTTATTTTTTGTTATGCTTGGAATAATTAAAACTACTTTTGAATTTACTCCCGTGTCAATACATTTATTTATGAATTTCTCATATGAAATTTTTTGCCCTGACTGCATTATTGAATTATTTTCAAAGTCTATAGACATATCTGATTCTCCATCAGGTAAATTAATCATATCAATATTTATGCCATTATCATCAAAAAAATTTGATTCAATGCATTCTTTCAATAAATTTTTTAATTCACCATCCTTCAATAAATCAAATAAATTTTTAAGCACGCCGCTTGGCCTTCCAAACCAATAATATTTAATACCGCTTACATCTCTCGCTGCATAAATTTGCGTTGCGGCGGCAGGGTTATTGCCAAAATAATTATATCGCTTTGCGCTTTGGTCATCATAAGGCATTATGCTAAATTCGATAGACATTTTATCAATATTGAAATTCATAAAAACATTCAGCAGTTCCTTTTCCTTATCTTTAGAGCTTACAGATATAGGCTTGATTTTTGCTTCAAGAAGCATACTTCCTTGATTTTGTCCGAATTTAGTCATAATATTTGGTATATCCATAAAATCACCTTCTTCCTCCCGGAATTGAAAATTAAATTATAATTTTACATCTAAAACTATTGAAATGTTGTCCAATTTATTTTCTGAATTTTTGATATTAATTTTAATCGATTTTTTACTGCTACTTTGATTAATCCACCTGTATACTGTGTTGCGTGGAATGCAATATTCTCCGCTTATTTTTAATACACTCTCACCGCTATTATATAAATCAACGATCTTTTTCCTAAATTCATATGTATACGTTCTCATACCGTCCACGTCCTTTATATATTATATACCATATATATAATATATTTTTTAAAAAGTCAAGAAAAATTTTTATTGCTTGTTTTTTTATACAATTTCAATTATAGTCTAATTGTAAAAAACTATTATTGCAAATCTGCTTTTTTCATATTATAATAAATGTTAATATATTACCTACTAGGAATTGAAATTTGCTAGTTTGTTTTATTTACTTATTTCACATTATACCTATAAGGAATTTTATTTTAACTTTGGTCTTTCAAATTTTCTTGGATGATCAGCCCCAGGTCTTGGGAATTTTTGCTTCCGAGGCCGGCGCAGAAGAGCATTTCCATAAACTCTTGGTAGCCTTCTATTTCGAAGACACCTGTATATCCCTTTATGATAAAAACTTTGTACTTAATAATTTTCTCCTGTACGCTGCGTTTGGGCGCAATGGAAAAATCTCTGTTTTGTGGCGACTCATTCAGGACCTGATACTTGTTAATCAGGTCCCTTTATATATTGGTCTGTAATAAATAAGAATCTACTAAACAACGTTTATAGAAAAGTATTCTTCGTTATTCCAGAATTATAACAGGAAATCATACTGCTTTTAATAGTATTTTAAATTAATCTATCTTATCAAAAATTTTAAAGATAAAAAAATGAACATAAATAATAACAAAATGTAAAAAACTGTGATTATAATTAAACGTTATATAATAAACAGGCCGCCACAAATGCAGATGGCATGCCTGTTATTATATTTAAAATCTTCTTTTAAAATGTGCTCCGCTTTTAGAAGCTATCACCTTTTCTCCTACCCTCTCATCGCCTTCAGTGCATTAATAATCCTTGGCACTATTTGTTTCTTTCTGGAGACGCATTTGTCTATGTAGATGCCCTGGTATATGGTTTCCTCTTCGAAGATGGCTTTGACAAGTCTTTCTTTGTCGGAGGAGTAGAATATGTAGGAACCTTCATTGACTATGTCGGTTACTGCCATAATCATCAGGTAGTATTCCTTGTCGGCAGTTATTGTGTCAATGAGGCTTATGAACTCGTCTTTTTTGTTCATAATTTGGTTTATGTCCAGGGTGAACACCTGGGAGATTCCTACGTTTTTATATGACAGATTGAATTTTTTGAAATCCTGGAAGAGAATTTCTTCTATCGTGTATCCATCAAGGGCTGTACCTGCTTTGAACATTTCCATTGCGTATTTGTACAGGTCTATGTTCACAATTTTTAACAGTTCATCCACTGTCCTGCGGTCTGCTTCCGTTGTTGTTGGGGATTTGAACAGCAGTGTGTCCGAGATTATACCTGATATCATGAGCCCTGCGGTGTTTTTTTCGATTTTTATGTTATTTTCCATGTACATCTGGTAAATAATCGTGTTAGAGCTTCCTACAGGGGTATTCCTGAAGGAGATGGGAATTGATGTCCTGATATCTCCTATTTTGTGGTGGTCTATGACTTCAAGTATTTCTGCTTCGTCCAGTCCGTCTGCGCTTTGGTTCATTTCATTGTGGTCAACCAGTATTACTTTTTTCCTTTGGGGATTGATTAAATTATTCCTGTTGAGCATTCCAAGGTATTTCTTTTCGGATGATATTATTGGGAATTTAGAGTGTTTGGAGTGTTCTATATCCTCTTTGCAGTCATTCAGATAATCGTCATCTGAAAACATCATAATATCTCTGCCCTTCATAATATCTTTCACATACTTTGACAGTGAAATATTTTTTGCAGTGTAATATGTCTGATAAGGTGTGCTTATTATATTTACTCTGTTTTTTTCTGCCTGCTTAATTAAATCCGGTGAAACCTCCATGTCACCGGTTATGATAATAAGTCTAACGCCGATTTCGATGGCATATTTTATAACCTCACGCCTGTCGCCCATTATAACTATGGATTTTTTGTTCAATATTGCTGATTCTCTTAGGGTTTTGGTTTCAAGGGATGCAACTGTTATTTCTCCGTCGATTATTTCGTCAAATCTCAGTATGCTTTTCCCTATGAGTGTTTCTAAAATATTATCATAGGACGTACAAAGGTGCTGTTGGTCTGTGTTAATCAGACTCATGGCTATATCTTTCATTGTAACTATTCCGGCCAAAAATCCTTCGTCATCAATAATTGGGAGAGTTCTGAGTTTGTTTTCACTCATATTGAAATATGCAAAATGAACAGACTTATTTTTGTTAAAAGGCTTAACTCTGTCATAATCCAAATCCTTTATTTGAATTCTAACATTATCCAGGATATTCGGCACTTCAACGTTGAAATAATTAAGTACAAACTCCGTTTCCTTATTTATATGTCCCAGTATATACGGTACCGAGACTTCATTTAATTTATTTTTCAGTTCTGCCAATGCTATTGCGGCACAAACGCTGTCCGTATCAGGTGTTTTATGCCCAAATATTAAATTATGTTTCATCCTTGTCCCTTTCATTTCGTGTTATTATTTTTATTAAAAGTTAACATCTTTAAACCCCGTCTACAAAATCTCTGTCTTAATTTTTATATCTTAAGTCCTTTCCGTAAAACTTCAGCGGTACAAATCCGTTAAATACTCTTGAGGTAATTCTGTCGGAGTATGTATCTCTCATTTGTTCCAGTGATAAGTTGGTAGAAATTATTATTTTTTTATTTGTTATGAGTCTTTCGTTAATTATATTAAATAATTCTGCATTTGTAAATGAATTGCCTACCTCGGTTCCCAAATCATCTATAATCAGCAAATCGCACTCAAAAATCATATCATAGTTTATTCTGTTTTCCTCGGATTCATTTTGTTTGTTGAATTTATGGTTTTCAATTATCTCAAAAAGAGAGAACGCCGTTTGATACAGCACGGAAATTTCCCTGTTTATCAATGCATTTGCAATACAGTTGCACATAAATGTTTTTCCAAGACCTGCACTGCCGTACAAAAGCAAGTTCATATTTGTGTCATGAAAGTTGGAGCAAAAATCTTCGCTTATTTCCAGTATGTAGTACATATTTTGCCTTGGAGTAAGTTTTTCATTCTTGTAAACTTCGTTGCTAAACACGGTTATGTCAAATGTATTAAAATTTTCTTTATCAAGCATATGCACCATATTTGACATAGTGTATAAATTATTTATAATCTGCCTGTTTAAACAGCTGCACTTCTTTCCGTCGGATAAGTAGCCGGTATCGTTGCATTTATTGCACTCATATTGTATTTCCAAATAATTTAAGGGAATACTGTTTTTTTTATAAATATCTTTTCTTTTATTTTTTAATTCTTCAATTTCCTTTTTCAGGTTTAATACCTGTTCATTTAAATTATCCGGCTTCAATAAGAAAAGCTTTGACAATTTTACATTCAGCAATTGAATTTGGGTATCAGTTTCCACCAGGTCAGGAAATTGTTCATATAGTTTTTGCTTTCTTACATCGCAGCTTCTGGCTGCCCTGAGACGTTTATTGTTATAGTCAGTCATTATATTTTCCAATATCTGTTTATTCACTTTTCCTCCTCATCAGGCATATTAAGACCTAATTTATCGAGTTTTTTCTCAAATCTTTTCCTGGCTATCTGCTCCAGCTCCTCACCTGAATAGTCATCGCTCTGAATAAAGTTGTGAAATTTATTTTTTGTTTTGGAATTTTCTTTAGCTGCTGTCCTGGTCTTTGCTTCAGGTTTAACATCGTTTTTTAGGTCTTCGATTGTCTTGAATCCGTTCTTATACCATTCGCCAAGTATTTTATCAAAATAATTTATATTTGGATTGTTAATTTTAGTGGAATTATCCAGACATTTCAATATCATTTCCATTGAGAAATCCCACTGGTCAATCCATTTGTCGATGGTTTTCATCTCTGCTTCAGTCAGAGTCCTGTTAAAGCCTAAGGCTTTGCTTATCCTTGAATAGACAGAAAATCTATCGTTTCTTTTTTCTAGATATTCAACCATGGTATCCACATCCTTTACACCTGCATCATACCATGCTGAAACAACAGTTTCAATATAGCTGAATCTTTTTACCTTCTTATTATTTACGCAGTAGCTAAAGGCTAATGCCATAATTTCAGGTTTCATCTTATAACTGTTGAGCCAGGAAATTATCTTTTGTTTTTCGCTGATCTTCAATGGTCTGCCAAACATATCCTCAATTTCTTCCATCATTTTTTTGTTTTCTGCATTTCTGGAGGAAGAAATCAGTGTTTCGTTATCTACATAATTCGACTTTTCTTTATTGTTTTTTGAAATATATTTATAAACATTATCAATATATAATTGCTTTAAATTTACAAACTCAACTATATAATTAAATTCATCGTCGGTTTCATGCTTTATTATGATTCCTTCTCCTTCCCAGTAATCCCATGCATTTAATACATCCGATAATGGAAGCTTTAGGTTTTTAGCTATTGTTTCATTGTTGAAATTTGGCTGTTTATCCTTTGCAAACTTATAGCCAATCAAATAAACCTTAACATAGGTTCCATCAGCCACAGGCATGTAATCATTTATAAATATATTCTCAATAG
>ENA-UOOK01006711-UOOK01006711.1-fermentation-metagenome-genome-assembly--contig:-NODE-6711-length-10854-cov-3.636540_pt1 | contig 10854 bp, 7 predicted proteins | sample MGYA00245777_ERZ724023 | MGnify/ENA primary metagenome ERZ724023 (study PRJEB28704, sample SAMN03018312) | fermentation metagenome | biome: anthropogenic terrestrial biome; feature: soil; material... | reverse complement strand
CTTTTTCAGAGTGACTACAAAAATACGAATAAATTATCAAACACGTGAATCTTTCCTAATAAAATTAAATTTTCGAGCTTATTTCTCGTTGTTCCTCTGCCAAGAGAAACTATCTCACTATCAGAGAGCAAGGATATTCCGGGCAGGGGCAACACCTCAACTTTCAACAGTCAATTTCACCAATTCTATCTTTTTCATCGTGTTCTTAATGATTTGAAACTTGAACTTTCCGATCTTAATCACCTCATTAAGTTTCGGAAAACTTTTATATTCATAGAGGATCAATCCCCCCACGGTCATGTAATCTTCACTTTCAGGAAGATCAAGATCAAACATCTCATTCACCTTATCTATCTCCAATCTTGCAGAAAGGATATAAGTATCCTTATCTGTCTGTTTCGCAATCAGATGATTGCTGTCATGTTCATCCTCAATATCTCCGAAAATTTCTTCCACGACATCTTCCAGGCTGACGATACCACTCGTCCCCCCGAACTCATCCACGACCACGCCAAGTGATTTTTTCTGCTGCAGGAAAAGTTGCATCAGTTTCTGTGCTGCCATGGTCTCCGGCACAAATGGCATCGTACGGATACGCTGGTGCCAGGAACCAGGATCATGAAACATCTCAGAGCTATGAATATAGCCTATGACATGATCAATGTCATCCCGATAAACGATGATCTTGCTATTCCCGCTTTCAATGAACATCTGCATCAATTCATCTGTAGAACAGTTCTCCTCAACGGCATTGATTTCCGTTCGCGGGATCATACAGTCACGTACTTTCGTATCCGGGAAATCCAGAGCATTATGAAAAATCTTCATGTCATCCTCCACCTTCCCGTCATCCTTGGCACTGTCAATGCTCGAACTCACCAGATAATCAAGGTCAACTTTAGAGAAGCCCTCATCGTCATTATCTTTAGCCAGCCTTACGCCGAGTATTTTCAATAATTCCTTGGAAAGAAAGGTAGAGAAATTAGATATAGGCCAAAGAAGGATATAGAAGAAGTAAGCTATCGGCGAAAAAAAGGCCAGCAACCGGTTTGCATTACTTTTAAAGAACACCTTAGGGAGGAATTCTCCCGTAAAAAGGATGACCAGCGTAGACAGGAGAGTATCTCCGATCACCCTTGTGGCAGGTCCGAAATCCTTAAAAAGCGTTGCGTCAAAGAAGTTGGCAAAGAGCATACCATAAATGACCAGCACGATATTATTACCCACCAGCATAGTAGAGACAAAGCCATTAGGATGATTATAGAACACGGAGAGAAATTTCTGAACCGGTCCGTTCTTCCCCTTATCCATTTCTGCAAGCATCCTGTTACTTGATACAAACGCAATCTCCATTCCACTGAAGAAGGCGGAGAGCAACATCGTCAATAGTATCCCTGCTAAAAGCGGTATGTTCATTTATATTCCTTTCTCAACAATTCCCTTATTTTCTGGTATTATCTTTATGCAAGTCAATGGGTCAGCGGTATTGAAGTGTTCTTCGGTCTCGGAACAGCCTGCGGTCTTAATTTAGACTTCATCGAATCCGGTGCCGTACGCATTGTATCTTTCCCCCCAGACATCATATCACCCTTGACAAATGAGCCTTTCGTGTTGGAAACAAAATACTTGGTCATCTGCTCATCACTTCTGAAATAGGTCCCCTGCAGCGTCCGGTCTGGGGTAACCAAACGGGAAAACTGATTAGAATAGATTTCATGCTGGTTCTCATCCCAAAAGAGTTCATTACTTGAAAAGCGCAAACCATCCTTGGTCAGGATGCGGACGCGCCCGTGAAGTTCCCAAAGTCGCTTCTGGTCAAAATAGTAAGCCGTATCAGCCTGAAGGTAACTGTAAATATGGAAATGTTCATCAAAAGCTTCCAGAAATACACCCTTATTGAATATCCAGCGGGAAGGCCTGACATTCTGATTGACGACCCATCGTTCCGTAACGATCCGGTATTTGATCACACCCGAATCGGAAATCAACGCATTTACGCCATAAGAAGTCATTACGGGGACAGAATCACGGTCATGAATAGCCGGAGCCGTATGCTCTACCTCCTGCTGGCATGCACCAAGAAGAGAAATGAACACCACACAGACAATGATGAGCCATGATTTCCTCATTACTCCACCTTAAACTTCTGGAACCAGCGTTCATTGAAGGTAATCCCTATATTTATTCTGAAAGTATTCTCATTGATCATCCCAGAAGCCGACCGATGTACCCACTGGGCACTTATATTCAAGAAAGAACGATTATTGAGACTATTCACGATGGGAATTCCGAAGCCAAAAGATGCGGAATATTCCTTAGGGCCGTTTGCACCATTAATAGTGGTATACGGAGTAGCATAGGAAAAACCGGCACGATAGCGCAGACGCCCCAGGAAATGACGGTCATACTCTCCATGGCAATATTCGCCACCGAGTGTCACTTTCTGACGGTCTTTTAAAATGCCACTCTTCAACACATAGCTGGACTGGGACTGGTCATTGTCTTCGAGTTCCGGATAATCGAGTTTGCCCCATTTCTGCAAAGTATAATCAAAGCCTATTTTCAACTGGTTGTTATGATTCCACGTTAATCCGGCCCCAAACATATCCGGAATACTGAGATGTAAAGATTTTCCGCCCAACGTATCCGCTTCAGCCACAGAGGTCTGAGAATTCGTGGAAGTAACAATCACCTTCGGTTCTCCCCCGATGCTATGCCCCGGGGTATAAGTCAGACCAACAGTCAACCAGTCTTTCTTCAACAACTTACAGGTATACTGAAGTCCGAAGTCAAGTTTATAATTCTTAAAAGTTCCGGTATAGTCTCGTGTCAGAGTGTTAACATAAGAATCGGAATAGGCATTGGAGATGGTCCTGTCATAATCTCCCCACAAATAAGATACATTTGCACCCAGGGAGAAACCATTGAAAAGTTCCCATCCTGTACCCAGATATACCTGGTGAACACCTCCGCTGCCACTATACGTATTTGTATAGGTTGTGCTCGTGGCATTCCCCACATTTCCGCTTAAGGTATAATCATATCCTACATTTGTAAAGGGAACCATTCCGAAACTGACTCCCAGATGCCGGAAAGCCCTGAAGCCAGCAACAACATATTCCAGATCGGCATTCTTGGCATTCAGCGTCTTGCCGGCTTCCCGAAAATGAGTAGACTGGCCGGAAAAACCCATATCAAATATGAAAGATAAAGAATCTATAGCTGAATAGGATGCCGGATTAAGGTAGTTGACCTGATTGTGCTCCCGAAAACCAAGAGCAACACCATTCATACCTCTGTTGAAACCGGTAGTTTGATCTGCCAGTTCTCCTAATCCGTATGCACTGTAAGGAGAATTTGTGCCACTCTGAGCCATCACTGACAAAGATATTGCAGTCAGGAAAAAGACTGCCAGAATCAATTTCTTCATTCGTTTTGTTTTTAGGAGTTGGCAATTTGCTCGTCACTCATCGCGAATCTCTTATTTTAACATATTTGTTTGCAAAAGTATTGAAAATTTTTGATATAAAAGAACGATAAGTCAGAAATTAAAGTTATTTTTGCATCGTGAAACGTTTCAAATCTATTTTATGTGTTGCTGTGTCTTTATTGTTAATGAATTTAACAACTGCAGCAGCCTCCACTACAGGGATTCCTCCCGAAACTGCCCTCAGGCACATGGAACAGGTAGACATCAGTCTGCTGACATGCGGTCCTGGGCAAGAAGTATGGAGCCTTTACGGTCACACCGCCATTCGTATCAATGACCATGCTACCGGAATGGATATCTCAGCCAACTACGGAATGTTCTCTTTCAGCCAGAAATATTTCGTCTTGCGATTCATATTCGGACTGACTGACTATCAGATGGGAGTAATGGACACGGAAGACTTCTTGTCCGAATACAGGGAAGAAGGACGTTGGGTAAGGGAACAGCAACTTCGGCTCACGCCACTGGAGAAATGGAACATTATCCAGGCTCTCAATAAAAACAACCTGCCAGAAAATCGCACCTATCGCTATAATTACTTCTACGACAACTGTACGACACGGGCCAGAGATATGATTTTGAATCATCTGGATGCATCCGGACGGTTGATCAATCCGGACACAGCCAAGTCTTATCCTTCCTACAGGGAACTAATCCACAAATGTACGGAAAATCACAGATGGGACCGTTTCGGGGAAGACCTTCTTCTGGGAATACAATCCGACAAGGCACTTCATTTCAAGCAGCAAGAATTCCTGCCGGACCACCTGAGCAAAGATTTCAGCCGTACGTACCGTTACAAGAACAAGTCAAGACTATCATTAGTCAGCAAATCTTCTTACCTTATTTCTCCATCAGCCACCTATCTGCCAGATACAGGCTTCACGCCGAAAATAGCATCCATTCTGTTTGCCCTTCTTCTGATCGCACTCAGCACACTGGAATATTTCAAAAAACGGAATTTCTGGGGGATTGACCTCTTTTTATTACTGGCAACAGGACTACCGGGAATCATCCTTTTCATGATGATCTTTTCCCAGCAGCCTACAGTAAGCCTGAACTTCCAGATACTCATTCTTAATCCTCTGACACTGTTTTTCGCCTATCCTCTCATCAAAAATGAACGGAAAGGTATCCTCCATCCTTTATGGAGAGTATGGACTACCTTACTGATATTCGGTATCATCGGAGGGGTGTTTCAAACGTATGCAGAAGGAATCACAACACTGGCATGGCTGTTACTGCTCAGGTGCATATTCAAGATGAAAATGCTCCGTGATAAGCAAAAGAGCCAAGACAAGGAAAATCAAACTGAAGGCATAAGCATATAATGGGCACAGAATTAGAAAAAGCACATAAAGATTACGCCGTCAACCGCTGCATAGTAACGATGCTGGTCGTACTGGCTGTTACCGGTGTAGATGCCAAAGACTGCCATTCAGCACTGCAACTGGCCCTGTCAAACGCCTCCAACGGAGGAGTAATGGCACCGGAGGCCAAAGCAATAGGAAACGATATTCTATCTGTTCTGCGAAACTTTAAAAAAGCCGGGAAGGGACAGGACATCATCCATACACAACATCTGTATAAAGATGCTTTTTATACCACAACACCCCGAATAATTTCACAGCCGGTACGGAGATACCAGAAGGAAGAAAGACCGTTACCTGAGAACATCAAACTTATTCTTTCTTATTCCATAGTAATCCGAGGGCCCAATCCACTCTCGTGACCTTTAGTCTCCCTATGCTTTTGGCAGACCAAAGAGAATACGGAATCTTACCACTTTTATAATTTAAGAAATAATCAATATAAAATGAATTTAAATAAATTTCTCAAATCTCTATTCGGTGACAAATCCACACGAGATATGAAACTGATCAAGCCTTATGTGGATAAAATCAACGCCGCTTACCCAGATATCAAGAAACTCAGTAACGATGAGTTACGGGCTAAGACAAATGAAATAAAAAAATACGTCCAGGATGCAGCCAAGGCAGAAAAGGATAAAATAGCCCAACTCAAAGCGACGATTGAGGATGTACCAATAGATGAACGTGAGGCCGTCTTCGATCAGATAGACAAACTGAACAAGGATGCAGACGATAAATATGAAGATGCCCTGAATGAAGTCATGCCGATTGCCTTCAGCATCATGAAAGATACAGCCCGCCGCTTTACAGAAAACGAAGAGACAATCGTCACCGCTACGGATTTTGACCGGGCACTGGCTTCCGACCCAAACAAGGACTTCATCACTATTGACGGTGACAAAGCCATCTATCATAATGAATGGACCGCAGGAGGAAACAAGATCAGATGGAACATGGTTCATTACGACGTACAGTTATTCGGAGGTGTAGTCCTTCACCAAGGCAAGATCGCCGAGATGGCTACCGGTGAAGGAAAGACGCTCGTCGCTACCCTGCCGGTATTCCTGAACGCACTGACCGGAAAGGGTGTGCACATGGTAACTGTCAATGACTATCTGGCTAAACGAGACTGCCAGTGGATGGGCCCTCTCTATGAATTCAACGGACTGAGTGTGGACTGTATTGACCTCCATCAGCCCAACTCTCCCCAACGCCGCAAAGCCTATCAGGCAGACATCACATTCGGAACCAACAATGAGTTCGGCTTTGATTACTTACGTGATAATATGGCTATCAGCCCTGATGATCTCGTACAGCGCAAACACAACTATGCCATTGTGGATGAAGTTGACTCTGTCTTGATCGATGATGCACGTACCCCACTGATTATCTCCGGTCCTATCCCCAAAGGTGACGACCAGATGTATGAGGAATACCAGCCACTCGTAGAACGTCTCTATGAAGTACAGCGCCGGCAGGCTACGGAGATGCTGGCTGAGGCAAGACAGAAGATCACCAATGGGAAACAGAACAACGACCAGAAAACACTGGACGAAGGCTTCCTTGCTCTTTACCGTTCTTATAAGGCACTGCCGAAATATAAACCTTTGATCAAATATCTCTCTGAAGAAGGAATAAAGGCAGGTATGCTAAAAACGGAAGAGTTCTATATGGCTAATAACAACCGGGAAATGCCAAAAGCCATTGAACCTCTGTATTTCGTTGTCGACGAAAAGATGAATTCTGCTGATACGACGGACCGGGGGGATGCATGGTTATCTAAACAGACCAACGATCCTGAACTTTTCGTGCTTCCTGATATTGCCAGTGAACTTTCAGATCTTGAGAAAGAGAAAGAAGAAGGTAAATACACGGATGAAGAATACATAGACAAGAAAGATGACCTGCTGACACATTACAGTGTACAGAGTGAACGGGTACATACCCTGCAGCAGCTCCTCAAAGCCTATACCATGTTCAACAAGGATGACGAATATGTCGTCATGGACGGACAAGTAAAAATCGTTGATGAGCAGACAGGCCGTATCATGGAAGGCCGCCGGTGGAGTGACGGTCTGCATCAGGCCATTGAAGCTAAGGAACATGTTAAGGTAGAGGCTGCTACCCAGACTTATGCCACTATCACCCTCCAGAACTACTTCCGTATGTACCATAAGTTGGCCGGAATGACGGGTACCGCCAGTACTGAAGCCGGTGAATTCTGGGACATCTATAAACTGGATGTAGTAGAGATACCGACCAACAAGCCTGTAATCCGCAAGGATATGGAAGATCGTATCTATAAGACAGCTCGAGAAAAATACAAGGCTGTCATTGATGAGATTATAACGATGCGGGACAGTGGACGCCCCTGTCTGGTAGGTACAACTTCCGTGGAAATCTCCGAGTTGCTGAGCAAGATGCTGAAGATGCGTGACATTCCTCATAATGTATTGAATGCCAAACTCCACCAGAAAGAGGCTATGATTGTAGCAGAGGCAGGACGCAGTGAAAACGGGCTGGGGGCCATCACCATTGCAACGAATATGGCCGGTCGTGGAACCGATATCAAGTTGACTCCTGAAGTCAAGGCTGCCGGCGGTCTGGCCATCATTGGTACTGAGCGGCATGAAAGTCGCCGTGTAGACCGTCAGTTGCGTGGCCGTGCAGGCCGTCAGGGAGACCCGGGATCCTCCGTATTCTATGTCAGTCTGGAAGACAAACTGATGCGTCTCTTCGGTTCTGAGCGTATAGCAAAAGTCATGGACCGCTTAGGCTTTTCCGAAGGAGAGCGCATCGAGAGTCCGATGATCTCCAAGAGCATCGAACGGGCCCAGAAGAAAGTTGAAGAAAACAATTTCGGTATCCGTAAGCACCTGCTCGAATATGATGACGTGATGAACAAGCAGCGTACCGTCATTTATGAAAAGCGCCGCCACGCCCTCATGGGTGAACGAATCGGCATGGATATTACAAATGTGATCTGGGACCGGGTAGTGAACATTGTCACCAATAATGATTTTGAAGAAGCTTCCGAAAAATTCCTCAAGGTCCTGGCCATGGAAATTCCGTTTGATGCCGATGAATTCGAAAATGGAAACAAGAATGATCTCGCAGAACGGGCATTCCAGTCAGCCATGGCTGACTTCAAGCGCAAGACGGACCGCATCCAGTCTGTTGCCTGGCCGATCATCAAGGATGTTTATGAAAAGCAAGGCCAGATATACCAGCGTATTATGGTACCAGTCACTGATGGCAAACGAGTCTATAATATTCCTTGCAACTTGAAGGAAGCATACGACTCGGAGGCTAAGTCAGCGGTCAAACAGTTTGAAAAGGTCATCATGCTCCATATCATTGACGATGAATGGAAAGAAAATCTCCGCCAGTTGGATGACCTTCGCCATTCTGTACAGAATGCAAGTTATGAACAGAAAGACCCTCTGCTGGTTTTCAAACTTGAAAGCGTGAAGGTATGGGATTCCATGATTGATGAGATGAACAACCGCATCGCAGAAATTCTGATGCGTGGCCAGATTCCAGAAATGCAACAACAGGTTCAGGAAGCTGCACCAGAGCAACACTCCAGACGCTATAATGAACAGAAAAACGATCTTAACGATGAGGGAAGACGTGTGGAGCGTGAGGCTCAACAAGCTGCAATGCGCCAGGATACCAGAAATGGGGGGGCGCCGACACGCAACCATATCCCCTACCGGGCAGAAAAGATGCCACGCCCTAATGACCCTTGTCCGTGTGGAAGTGGAAAGAAATTCAAGTATTGCCACGGAAGGAACTTGTTTTAAACATAGGTTGGGATTATGAAGATCGAACTCCATCATCTCATTAAAAAGTTCGGGGAAAAGACAGCTGTCGACATCCCCGAACTTTTCTTATCTTCAGGAGGAATCACAGGTATTGTAGGAAATAACGGTGCCGGCAAGACGACTGTGTTCCGGCTGATCCTTGATCTTTTGAAAAGTGATGCAGGATCCGTAAATCTCACGTTCCTGACGGAAAAGGGAAGCATCGACATCAACCCGGCTGAATCTGAAGAGTGGAAGGAGTTCACCGGTGCCTATATTGATGAGGGCTTTCTCATTGATTTTCTTACCCCGGAAGAATACTTTGAATTCATTGCAGAAATCAATCAAGTGCCGCTGGACACACTCCAGCAGCAACTCTCTTCCCTACAGAGCTTCATGGGTGATGAAATAATCGGACAGAAAAAACTTATCCGGGATTTCTCTGCAGGAAACAAACAGAAGATCGGCATTATCGGCGCAATGATCAACCGGCCCCAACTTCTCATTTTGGATGAGCCCTTTAATTTTCTGGACCCATCGGGTCAGAACTGTTTGAAAAGGCTTTTGACTACCTATCAGCAGGAAAGAAAGGCCACCATCCTTCTGTCCAGTCATAACCTCCAGCATACTGTAGAAATCAGCGATCATATTATCCTTATGGAAAAGGGACACATACTCAAAAACCTCATCAATGAAAATGGTTCAGCAAATCAAGAACTGGATAACTATTTTGAAAGATAGTCTTTCTGACTATAGAATGAAGATGCCATCACCTGAAAGCAGGAAAAATCAGAATCAGCCATTCTCGCTTCACCATTTGTAGGTATTCTTAAATATAAGTGTCTTCAGTCAATCCAATTACCATGAATTATACCTACATTTGCAACCAGAACAGGAATAAACGGTAAAAGATGAAATTATCAGAACTTAAAACAGGAGAAAAAGCAGTAATCGTAAAAGTCTCCGGTCATGGAGGTTTCCGTAAAAGAATCATTGAAATGGGCTTTATTAAAGGTAAAACAGTGGAAGCCCTACTGAATGCACCGTTAAAAGACCCGGTGAAATACAGGGTAATGGGATATGAAGTATCTCTAAGGCACAGTGAAGCTGCACTCATTGAAGTCATCTCACTCGAAGAAGCCAAAGCAATAGAAAAAGAAAAGAAGAAAGAAGAAGTAGCTGAGGGGAAACCTTCTCTACGGACTGTTGCAGATGCCAAAGACCCGGATGACCGCCCTTTCATCAATAAGGAATGGGAGGAAGCCGCAGATGAAAAGCACAGGGTGATCAATGTAGCACTGGTAGGCAACCCTAACTGTGGCAAGACTTCTCTTTTCAACTTTGCCTCAGGTGCTCATGAACGTGTAGGCAACTATGCCGGTGTCACTGTAGATGCAAAGGAAGGACACGCAGAATTTGAAGGGTATGAATTCAATCTGGTTGACCTTCCGGGCACCTATTCCCTCTCCGCCTATTCACCCGAGGAGATCTATGTAAGAAAACAACTTATAGAGAAAACTCCGGATGTAGTCATCAATGTCGTCGATGCTTTCAACCTCGAACGTAACCTCTATCTCACTACAGAACTGATCGACATGCATATCAGCATGGTCGTAGCTCTTAATTTCTACGATGAGGCCAATCAACGTGGAGATTTTGTGGACCGGGACAAACTCAGCGAACTACTGGGCATACCCATGGTTCCTACCGTCTTTAAAAGAGGAAAAGGCGTCCAGGAACTTTTTCACCAGATCATCAGGGTATATGAATCCGAAGAAGGAAGTGACCCTCACTTCCGACACATTCATATCAATCATGGTCACGAAATTGAAAATGGCATCAAAGAAATACAGGAACACCTGAAAAAAGAAAAAGACCTCCGCCAAAGCTATTCCACCCGTTACCTGGCCATCAAACTCCTTCAACAGGACAAGGACGTAGAAAGTCTGGTATCGAAATTTCCTGATGCCAAGGAAATATTTGCTCATAGGGATACCGCAGCTGCCAGAGTCAAGGAAGAGACGGGGGAAGACTGTGAAACGGCTATCATGGATGCCAAATACGGATTCATCCACGGCGCTCTGGAGGAAGCCGGTTACCATACTGGAAAGAAAAAGAACAGCTACCAGATTACCCATCAGATCGATAAAATACTCACTAACAAATGGATAGGATTCCCTATCTT
>ENA-UOOK01006710-UOOK01006710.1-fermentation-metagenome-genome-assembly--contig:-NODE-6710-length-10854-cov-6.188629_pt1 | contig 10854 bp, 11 predicted proteins | sample MGYA00245777_ERZ724023 | MGnify/ENA primary metagenome ERZ724023 (study PRJEB28704, sample SAMN03018312) | fermentation metagenome | biome: anthropogenic terrestrial biome; feature: soil; material... | reverse complement strand
AATTAGGTAAACACACAAACGTGTTTATAATAAATTAAATTAAAAATCATGGGTAGCGACCAACGCTAAAGGAGATTAAAAGATGTATCAGTTGAATCAAGAAAATATTGAAAAATTAGTAAATGCATTAGATTACTACATAGAAAAGGTTAGCGACTTAGAAGATTATGAAGTTGCCAAGCAGAACATACTTATCACAGATAATATTCTAAAAATATTAGAAAGATATTCTGGTAATAACGATAATACTTTAACCTATACGAGTGATGGTAGGTAATAAAATTTAGCTTTTATCGTATTAAAATAAACGTTGCAAATACTAAGGTTGAGGACAGAAAATGATACATAATGGGTTAAAATTGCTAAAAGTGTTGATTTTGCAATATTCATAAGATACAACGTTGAAATTTCAACACTTTTCAGACAGTTTTGGGTGATAAAACACACATTTTATCAAGTGTTTTATATATAGAATTAAATTAAAAATAAAAGAGAGGTAAAAGAATGAGTGAAATTAAAGCTTTAAATGGATTTTTAAGTGTAACTGGGAGAATTGTAGGACTTAACAACAAAGCAATTAAAGAATACCCAAGATCAAAGTCGTTGCGATTTGGTGTTCAAACGAAAAAAGATGGTGTTATATTTGTAGAAACATCGGGATTCATTAAGAATGATGATGATACAATATTAGTTGAACACGTGGACGAGAATAAGAAAAGAACAACAGAAAAAGTACCATACGGAGATAGATTTTTCTTAGAAGATGGTAGAACAATAATTGGGACAAAAATTAAAAGAACACCAGAAAGCGAAGTTGAATCAGTAACTGATGTAGATGGCGTGGAAATAATCAAAGATACGTTCCGTGATGGTCAGACTGTATTTTTAAATTTATCAGTAAAACCAGATACATATTTTAAAAATTTGAAATTTAATGTTAAAAAGATTTATGCAAGTTCAAAAGAATTGAATTTTGAAGATGAAAATTTTGTAGCTGAAAATCATGGTAGAATGTGGTTGTCATTTTTAAAAGTAGAAAATAATGTTTTAACTGGATTAATGTTTAATAAAAAATCAGAAGCCATAACATTAAATTTTGATTTAGATACTAAATACATAAATGCTGAAGATTTTGATTTTGAACAGGGTAAAGTGATTCAAATAGAATTCGAAACATATATGATGCCACAATATGAAGATGTTGTAGTTGAAGATAAAAAAGATAATGGTGGTTTTAAGCCTAAAGGAAAATATGCTAATGAGGTAACTGATGGTGGTCGAAAATTTCCACAAATTACTGGATATACAGATGTTTTGATTTGTACAGGAATTTCAAATGCTAAAGATGACATATATGATTTGACACCTTATTTGGAAATAGAAAATTCAGATGAAGAACCTTTTTAACAAATTAAGTTAAATTGGGAGTTGTAGAAGTATAACTCCCAATTAGAAAGGATTGATTAAAATCATAGGTAAAAAATCAAATTTAACTGGAATGCAATTTGGAAGGTTAACTGTAATAGAAGATAGTGGCAAACGAAATAAAGATGGTAGTATTTTATGGAAGTGTCAATGTAGTTGCATAAATAAAACTATATCATATGTAGTAACAAATAAATTAACAGGTGGATGGACAAAAAGTTGTGGGTGTATAAGGAAAGAAAATAGTAAAAAAAGCTTAATTAAAAAAGCAAGATATCCAAACAATAACAATACACGATTGTTTAGTATATGGAAGGGAATAATAGAAAGAGTATACAACGAAAACAGTATAAGCTATAAATACTATGGTAAACGTGGAATAACAATGTGTGATGATTGGAAAAATGATTTTTTTGCTTTTAAAAACTGGGCTGTAAACAATGGTTATCAAGAAAATTTAACAATTGATAGAATTGATGTTAATGGTAATTATGAACCAATTAATTGCAAATGGTCAACAGCAAAAGATCAAGCTAACAATAGAACAAATACAGTATTATTAACTTATAATAATTTATCATTAACAATAAATGAATGGTCAGAAAAAATGAATTTAAATCCAAACACAATAAGAAGCAGAATGGATAAAGAGTGGACGGTTGAAGAAGTTTTAACTACTCCGATTAAATGTATGCCAATATTTTTAGATTATAATGGTGAGAAGAAAACATTAAGCGAATGGTCGGATTATACTGGAATTGATAGGTCTATATTAAAAAATAGGTATGACAGAGGTTGGTCAACAGAAAAGATTTTAACCACAGAACCTATCAAAGATAGAAATATAAAATTGGAGTATAATGGAGTTATTAGAACTATTGAAGAATGGAGCAAAATTTTAGGTATAAAAAAGAAAACTCTATGGGCGAGATATAATAGAGGGTGGTCAGTAGAAAGAGTATTAACCACTCCAGTTAAGAATTAAAATAAAAGGAGAATAATATGAGTGAAGAAAAAGATTTAAAAAAGGAAGTTAAAAAAGAAATCATTGATACTACTAAATTAAATTTATTTACTAAATTACAAATTGTCCGTGCAGAATTATCAAAAATGAATTTAAAAAAGAGTGCAAGAAATGATTTCAGCAAATATAATTATTTTGAACTTTCAGACTTTTTACCATCTATAAATGAATTATGTTTACAGTATCATTTGTTTACATATTGTGACATTAATTCAGACATAGCAAGAATTACAGCAGTCGATTGTGATAATCCAGAAATGGTATTCACATTAACTATGGATTCTGCTGAAGTAGAGCTTAAAGGAATGAATAAGATTCAAGGAATTGGAAGTCAAAACACATATATGCGAAGATATTTATATATGGCTTTGTTTGAAATTTCTGAAAGTGATACAATTGATGCCCTCACAGGAAAAGACAATAAACCAACAAAGGGTAAAAAAGATACTAAATCAGCAGAAAATGATAAGAAAGCACAAATGAAAACTTTATGCACTTCGTTATCTGCTAATGGGCATAAACAAGAAGTAATGGATACATTAATGAAATTAGCTAATGTAAAGAATCCAAATTCAATTACAGATGAAAAGATAATGGATCAAATAATTAAAGAATTGGAAACCCTACAATAAGGGTTTCCTTCAACAAAGGTGGTGAGTGAATGGCTAAACAGGTAAAATGCAATTACAAGATGTGTGACAATTTAGGGGTAGCACAAAATCCTGTTAAGCATAAAGGAAAATATTATTGTAAATCATGTTTGAAGAAAATGCTACGTGAAACAGAATTACGAAAAAAAATCATGGATACTGTGCTTGCAATATTACCTCAAGAGATTCCAAGTTTAATAAATAAAGTCATAAATCAATGGACTGCTTTAGATTATTCAATGGAATATATACTGTATACAACAAAATACATAAGATTAAATAAATGCGTACTGAATCACGTTCATGGTATTCGTTATTACATGAACAAAGATGAAATTAAAAACGCATATAAGCAAGCTAAGAAAAATCATGAAATGAAAAAAGTTGAAACCATAGGATTTGAAATATCAAGCGAAGAAGAAGGATTTTCATATAATTCAAACGATAATTATTTAAATATTTTGTAGGACGGTGGTAAAAATTAGTACGGATTACACAATTCAATTGCACGATGAAACTGCCGAATTGGGTGTTATTGGAACATTATTATTAAATAATGATTATATATTAAAGACAACGTATCTAAAACCAAAACATTTCTATTTTTCAGAAATTGCAAGTATCTATAAATGTTTGACAGATTTAATAGATGAGGGTGTCACGGAATTTGATACACTAAGTGTCATTAATTTAATTAATGCTAACGAAGGGCTAAAAGGGAATTTTTCAAAAGCAAACATAAGAAATATTGAAGAATACATAGAAGATTGTAAATTAGTAGCAAGGAATGATTTTAAAGAATATCAATTATTAACCGAAAGAGTTATAACTTTAGCATTTAAAAGAGATGTCAAAGATAAATTGTTATCATTAGCAAGAGAATGCACTAAAGATAATTCTAAAACTCTAAATGAATTTAATTTTGAATTGCAAAATGCCGTAGCTAATTTAGCAAATGATTATATGTTTGGTAATGATACTCCCTTATTAGCTGAAACAATAGATAAAGTTTGGGCAAATATTGTAGGACAGAGAACTAAAAATGGAACAATAGGTATTCCATCAAAATATTCAAGTGTTAATAAATATTTCACTTATAGAAAAGGAGAGCTTGTTGTAATTGGTGGAAGAGCAAAATCAGGAAAATCAGTTTTTTTATCCAACGAAGCATATTACCAACTGAAAAACGGTGTAAAAGTAGCAATTTTTGATACAGAATTAAGTGATGAAATATGGCTACCTAGATTTTTGGCTAACATTACAGGATTAACAGTACACCAAATTGAAAACGGCACATATTCAGAAGAAGATGAAAGTAAAATTGAAAAGGTGAAAAATTGGATAAAAAAAGGAACGTTAATTCATAAGTATGATCCTGAATGGACAATGGATAAAATATACATAAGAGCAAAACAAATTAAAATACAATACGGATTAGATGTTTTAATTTATGATTATATAAAAGCAGATGATGTAGACTTAGCAGGAATGGGTTTGGCTGAACATTCATATCTTGGGAAACTAACATCATTCTTAAAAAATAAAGTTGCTGGAGAAATGAAAATTGCAGTAATTTCAGCAGGTCAAATGAACGACAATGAACTTCGTTTGGCAGATAGTAGAAAAATCCAAAGATATGCCTCAACCATTGCTTATTGGATGGAAAAAGATTCAGATATAATTGCAAGAGATGGTGCAGAACAAGGTAATAATTATTTATATGTAGACTATAACAGAAACGGGAATAAGCATAAAGCAGATAGTAAGAAAAACCCAGTAACATATTTAAACTTTGTAATGGACGGTGATAGGGCTACAATAAACATGGCTAAAGTTCCTGAACATGTGGAAGAATCACCATTTTAAAAGGAGAGTGAGTAGTTTTGGTAAATGGCATTGACGTAAAAAGAATACTATACAATGAACCAAAATTAATAGAAAGTTTATTAGATTCTCTGGGATGTAAATATATTTATAATAATGGTAGAAAAATATCAAGTACCAGACCAGATGGAGATAATAAAAATTCTGTTAATATAGCTTTAAACGAAACGTTAAATGCTAAAATTTATACAAGACAATCGGAATTTCAGCAATACGAAATACAAGATATAATTTCTTTAACACAATATTTTCTTAATTGCTCACTCTCTGAAGCTTTAAAATACATATGTGAGATTTGTAATATTGATGGGTTGAGTGAATATGTCAAACAAGAAGATTCTCCTACATTATCATTTTTAAAACGTTATAAGAAGATTATAAAAAATGATACTACCACAACTGAAGATGTAATTTTAGATGATAAAATACTAGATTTATTTGTAAATGCTCCATGTAAGATATTTACGGATGATGGAATTGATATTCATACGCAAGAATATTTTGAAGTTTGTTATGATATTATGAGTAATCGTGCCGTATTTCCAATTAGAAACGAAAATGGTGGGTTAATAACTCTAAAAGGTCGTACTCTGGAGAGTGATTATAAATTATATGGAATCCCAAAATATTTCGTTTATTATGAAGTTGAAACTTCTCATATTCTTTTCGGTGAATATCAAAACAAAGATTATATTAAAAATGCAGAGTATATTATATTAGTTGAATCAGAAAAAAGTGTAATGAAATTGTTACAAATGGGATATAGAAATTGTGTAGCTATAGGAAGGAAATCAATCAGTAGGCAACAAAGAAATAAACTTTTAGCATATGGAAAACCGCTTGTAATAGCGTTTGACAATGATGTTAAAGAAAAAGAATTAAAAATCATTTCAGGAATGTTTAAAGGTTTAATTCCTATAAGCTACACTTTAGATAAATTTAATTTATTAAAAGAAAAAGACAGTCCTTGCGATAGAGGTTTATATATATTTAAAGAATTATTAGAAACAAGAATAGAATTTAAGGAGTGATTTAATGGATATAAACATCGAAGAGTTTAAAATGATGTTGGATAATATGGTTTGGAGTTATTCAAGAATTAATGCATTTAAAACGTGTAGATATATGTGGTTTCTCACATATATAAAGAAATTTAAAGGGGAACAAAATGCATTCGCTGTAAGTGGATCATTCTCTCATTCAATACTTGAAAGATTTGCAAAAGAAGAGTTGTTTTTATGGGATTTATTAGATGAGTTTGTAGATAATTATGACGAACAAGTTCCTTATAAGTTCCCTCCCAACAAATATGTAGATTTAGGAGAAAAAAATTATAATGCAGGGGTTGAATACTTCACTAATTTTGAAGGATTTGATGATATTGGAACAATTGTTGGAGCAGAAATAAAAGTTGACACAGATTTAGAAGATAAAGAAAATAATAGAAAATATAAATTTACAGGATTTATAGATTTATTATTAGAAAAAGACAACGAATACATAATATTAGACCATAAATCAAAAGGGAAATTTAAAAGTAAAAAAGAGCAAGCCGAATATGCACATCAATTATATATCTATGCTAAATATATAAAAGAAAAGTATGGTAAATTTCCAAAAAAATTAATATTCAATATGTTTAATGCAGGAGAATATATACATATACCTTTTAATTTAAACGATTATAATGAAGCTATAAATTGGTGTGTATCAACAATTAATGAGATTTATAATGAATTAGATTTTGATAAAAATGTAGATGATTTTTTCTGTAATTATTTATGTAATCATAGAAGTGTTTGCAAGAGAGATTAAATTAAAAGGAGTAATAATGATTGGACAAAACAAATTTAATTTAGATGGTGAGTATGGTATTGGTTACACGTCTAAGGGTGAAGAATTTTATTTTGATTTAGAAGATTACGATAAAATTAAAGATTATACTTGGCATATAACACGTAAAGGTTATGTGTCAACAACTGATAAAATAACACATAAAAAATTTTTTATGCATAATTTAGTTATGAATACGCCACCACAAAATTTAGATCATGAGAATAGAAAGCGAAATGATAATAGAAAATTTAATTTAAGGTTTACTACTTTTAGTCAAAATGCAAGTAATATTACAAGAAGAAAAGATAACACGAGTGGAGTTACAGGGGTAACTTTTCATCAGAATAAATGGCAAGCTAGAATTCAAGTAAACGAAAAGAGAATTTCATTGGGATGTTATGATAATAAAGATGATGCAATAAAAGCAAGACTATTAGGCGAAATTAAATATTTTGGTGAATTTGCACCACAGAAACATTTATTTGAAAAGTATAATATAGAAGATTAAGTTAAAAAGGAAGTGAACGAATGGATAATTATGTTATAACACATTTGCATTCAATGTTGAGTAATGGCACAACCAATATTGATAGTATTACAGATTTTTCGGAATACATAAAAAAAGCCAAAGAAAATAACATGAAAGCAATAGCATTTACCGAACATGGCAATGTATATAATTGGTATAAAAAATATAAAACCTGTAAAGAAAATGATATTAAATTTATATTCGGTGTAGAAGCATATATAACAAAATCATTAAAGGAAAAGGTTAGAGATAATTATCACTGTTGTTTATATGCAAAAAATAATGATGGCATAAAAGAAATTAATAAACTTATTTCTAATGCTGGAAATAGAGAGGATAGACATTTTTATTATGTGCCTAGAATAACCATTGATGAATTTTTAAATATAAGCGGGAATATTATAATATCAAGTGCTTGTCTTGGCAATATATTAGCATCTAATGACGAAGAATTAAAAAAGCAATATTTAGATTATTTTATTAAACATAAGGATAGATGTTTTTTGGAAATTCAACATCATTTAGATAATTCACAAGTTAAGTACAATCAATATCTTTATGATTTACATAAAAAACATAGCATCCCATTAATAACAGGTACAGATACACATATTTTAAATAATAAACATATAAAAGGTAGAGAAATACTTCAAAAGGCAAAAGGTATACATTTTGATAATGAAGATAATTGGGATTTAGTTTTTAAAAATTATGATGAATTGATTAAAGCATATGAAAAACAGAATTCATTACCAATAGAAGTTATATACAAGGCTATAAACAATACTAATATTTTAGCAGATATGATTGAAGAATACGAATTCAGTACAAAACCAAAATATCCGCAATTATATGATGATTCAGAAAATGTGTTCCATCAAAAAATAGAAGAAGGAATTAAATGGCGTGGAATTGATACGTATGAAAATTTTGAAGATTATAAGAAAAGAATTGATTATGAAATAGAAACATATAAACATAATGGTGCAATTGACTTTATGTTGCTTGAAGAAGATTATAAATCAGAAATGCGTAGGCGTGGAATAGAATTTGGTTATTCAAGAGGTAGTTGTTCTGGTTCTGAAGTTTGTTATGTATTGGGAATTACAGAAATAGACAGTCTTAAACTTAACTTGAATTTTGAACGCTTTATGAATAAAGAACGTGTGAGTTTGGCGGATATTGACACTGATTGGTTTTCCGATGACAGAAAAATTGTTAAAGATTATTTATATCATAAAGAGGGGTTATATTGTTGTGACATAGTTACTTTTAATACTATAGCTTTAAAGGGTGCAATAAGAGATGTTGGTAGAGCGTTAGAAATTCCGTTAGAAGAAGTTAATGATATATGTAATAACGTAGAACAAAACGAAGAAAAGTATAGAAAATTATATCCTGAAATGTTTGAGTATGTAGATATGTTACAAGGAGTTATAGTTTCGGTAGGCTCACATCCCTCTGCTACAATAGTTTCTCCTGTACCATTAGACGAATATCTTGGAACATTTACTGCTTCTACAAATGAATATCCTATTTCACAAATTAATATGAAAGAAGTTGACTCTTTAAACTTTGTCAAACTTGACATATTAGGTTTAGATAATATAGGTATTATTAATAAAACGTGCAAATTAGTGGGCATTGATAGATTAACGCCAAATAATACACCACCAGATGATATTGATGTTTGGAATAGTATTATAACAGATACATTAGGTATATTCCAATGGGAGTCACCTTCTGCCACTGCATATTTAAAGCAGTTAATGAGCGAAAAAACCATTAATAAGATAAAAGAAAACAACCCTGATTTTTCTTATATGGATTTATTTTCGATTGGAAATGGTGCTATAAGACCAGCAGGGGCATCATATAGGGATAGCTTAGCAAGGGGTGAATTTAGAGATAATGGTCATTTTGCATTAAATGAATTTTTAAAACCAACACTAGGATATCTTGTCTATCAAGAACAGATTTTGGAATTCTTACATAGTTTTTGTGGTTATACAATGGGCGAAGCTGATATTGTAAGAAGAGGTTTTGCTAAAAAAACTGGAACAGAACAATACATTCCTAAAATTAAAGACGGTTTTATTAAAACGATGAAAGAAAAGTATAATGTGTCTGAAGAAGAGTCAGAAAACTTAATCGTTAATTTTATTCAAGTTATAATCGATGCTAGTGATTATCTATTTTCGAAAAATCATGCTGATCCTTATTCTTGGATAGGTTATATCTGTGGATATTTAAGATATTATTATCCAATAGAATTTTTAACAACTATGTTTAACATAAACAAAGATGATGAAGAAAAAACAAACAGAATAACACAATACACATTTTCACAAAATATTAAAATTAAATCACCAGAGTTTAAATATTCTAAAGGAGAATATTTTTATGACAAAGAAAATAATACAATTTATAAAGGAATTGGAAGTATAAAATATCTTAATTCTCAAGTTGGTGATGAATTATTTGAACTTAGAAGTGGTGTATATGGCTCATTTTTAGACCTATTAATTGACATTAAAACAAAAACAAATTGTAATACTAAACAATTAGACTTATTAATTAAAATAGATTTTTTTAAGTCGTTTGGGAGCATAAAAACCCTACTACATATAGTTGATTTGTATAACAAGTTTTACAATAAAAAAACATTAAGTAAAGATAAATTAGAAGAATTAGGATTAACTTTAAATCAAGTTTTACAATATGGAACAGAAACTAAAAAACAAATTAAAGACTTAGATAGTAAAAAATTATTAAAAGATTTAGTTAAAAATATTGAGGACGAAGAATTTTCAGTTTTAGAATTAATTCAGATGCAAAAAGAGATATTAGGGTATATCGAATATACCAACCCAGAATTAAACAAATCTATTTGCTTAGTTAATACATTAGATACAAAATATGCTACTAAAAGAGCAAACCTTTATTGTTTAAATAATGGGAAAACAGTTGATTTTAAAATCAATAAAAGGTTATTTGAAAATAATCCACTAAAGGAGGGCGATATAATTCATATAGTTGCACAACGTCAGCCAAAACCAATTATAATAGGCGAGAAAGCAAATGGTAAGCCAGAGTGGGGAAAGGATAAAACTTGTCTTGAATGGCATCTAGTTGGATACAATAAAATTAATTTAAAAGAATTATAAAATTAAATTAAAAAGTAGTTGACAAATTACCAGATATGGAATATACTATTAGTAACGGAAGAGAAATACATAAGAATTATATTAAAAAGATAAAATGAGTTTTTTATCGTACAAAATGAAAAATTAGATGTTGAAATTTCAACGATTACGAGAGGTGAAAATGAAAATTAGTTATAAAGATTTTGAAATTGAAACTTTAGGTAGTAAAAAAGAGGGCTTTAGTTATTCTGTAGTTAGAAAAGTGATAATTGGGTTTTAGGTGAAGGATACTATGAGTGTTTCAATACTTTGAAGGATTGTGCTGAAGATGTAAAAGTATTGAAACACTCATAGTATCCT
>ENA-UOOK01006709-UOOK01006709.1-fermentation-metagenome-genome-assembly--contig:-NODE-6709-length-10855-cov-4.381481_pt1 | contig 10855 bp, 11 predicted proteins | sample MGYA00245777_ERZ724023 | MGnify/ENA primary metagenome ERZ724023 (study PRJEB28704, sample SAMN03018312) | fermentation metagenome | biome: anthropogenic terrestrial biome; feature: soil; material... | reverse complement strand
CTGTTTTTGGACAGCGCCATCCCTGCCGGCAGGGATGGCGCTGTCCAAAAACAGGACCTTTACATCGCCGTCGGAACAGTCGGCCGCCAGAATCATACCGTTGCTTTCCACGCCGCGCAGCTTGACGGGCTTCAAGTTCGCTACCAACGCAATTTTTTTGCCGACGAGGTCGGCGGGGGCATACCACTTGGCAATGCCGGATACCACCTGGCGAGAGGTCCCGGAGCCGTCGTTTAAGGAAAGCTTTAACAGCTTGTCGGATTTGGGCACCGGCTCGCAGGCTAAAATTTCCGCAGCGATTAAGGATACCTTTGCAAAATCCTCGATGTTGATCTGGGCAATACCCGCCTTTTCTTCGGATTCCTTCGGTTCGGCCTTTGCTTGGGCGGCGGCTTTTTTCTCGTTGTCCGCGTCAATCTGCGCCAGCATCTTGGCTTCGTCGATACGGGCAAACAGCGGAGAAGCCTCCCTTACCCTGCCGTTTGAAGCCAGGGCGCCGAAAACGTCCAGCGTTTCCAGACCGGTTTGATCGGTATTGATTTGACGCAAGATTTCGGCGCCGGTATCGGGCAGAAATGCGGAGAGCAGAATGCCGAGAAACCGGATGGATTCCAACAGGTTATACAGCACGGTTTTAAGCCGTTCTTTTCCCGCTTCGTCCTTGGCGAGCGCCCAGGGAGCGGTTTCATCGATATATTTGTTGCTTCTGCGGGCTAAATTCATGATTTCTTCCAGCGAATCGGCGATTCTGAAATCGTCCATCAGCCGGCGGACGCTGTCTACGGTTTTCAGGGCGGTCGCCTTCAAATCCGCGTCCAGGCTGTCTTCTTCGCCGGGGATGGGGATAACGCCGTTAAAATACTTGTTCACCATGGCGACGGTACGGTTGACCAGATTGCCCAGCGTATTCGCCAGATCGGAATTGTACCGGGCGATGACGGTCTGGTAAGTGATGGTGCCGTCCTGCGCGTAGGGCATTTCACTTAAGAGATAATACCGCACCCCGTCCACACCGAAATAGCTTACCAGATCGTCGGCGTAAATGACATTGCCCTTGGATTTGCTCATCTTATCCTGACCGGAAAGCAGCCACGGATGGCCGAAGACCTGCTTTGGCAAGGGCTGGCCCAGCGCCATGAGCATAATGGGCCAGTAGATGGTGTGAAAGCGCAGAATATCCTTGCCGATGATATGGGCGTCGCAGGGCCAGTATTTCTGATAAAGGGGCGCATCCTCATGGTCGGGGCTGTAGCCTAACGCGGTAATATAATTGGACAGCGCGTCCAGCCACACGTAAACCACATGCTTGTCGTCAAAATCCACCGGAATGCCCCACTTGAAGGAGGTGCGGGAAACGCAGAGATCCTGCAGGCCCGGTTTCAGAAAGTTGTTGATCATTTCCCTCTTGCGGGATTCCGGACGGATAAAGCCGGGATTTTCCTCGATGTGCTTCATCAGGGCATCCTGGTACTTGCTCATTTTAAAGAAATAGGCTTCTTCCTTGGTTTTTTTTAAAGAAGCGCCGCAGTCGGGGCATTTGCCGTCCGGGGCCTGGGTTTCCGTAAAGAAGGATTCACAGGGGACGCAGTAAAGCCCCTCGTATTCGCTTTTATAAATATCGCCCTGCTCGTAGAGCTTTTTAAACATCTTCTGGACGGCGGCGACATGGTAGTCGTCGGTGGTACGGATGAAATGGTCGTAAGACGTGTTCATCAGATCCCAGATGCGGCGGATTTCCCCCGCCACGCCGTCCACATATTCCTTCGGTGTCTTGCCGGATTGTTTTGCATATTCCTCAATTTTCTGGCCATGCTCGTCGGTTCCGGTCAAAAAGAAAACGTCATACCCGGACATTCGCTTAAACCGCGCGATCGCATCGGTCAATACGATTTCATAGGTATTGCCGATATGCGGCTTTCTGGACGTGTAAGCGATTGCCGTGGTAATGTAGAATTTTTCTTTCATCCAAGTTCCCTCCGAACCCGCAGACAGTTTTAAAAAATTGCCTGCTTTGCTTTTATAAAATTACCTATTTCATTAGTATAGCAAAGTTTTCCCAAAAAGAAAAGGCGTATATCAGGAGTTGTACCATTTTTCGGGGAATATTTTGTTATTAAGATGAGCAGGGGTCTCTTGGATTATACAAAAAGCTTCCCTTTATAAAAGAAAGCCCTTTACTGCTGTTTATACTGCGGATAAGTTCGACTAATCGACAAGATAAGTACCGGAATTCGTTTGCCAGACAGTTCCCCCTTTTTCTCTTATGGTGTTATAATCCCCTTGAACCAATAAATTCGCCAGTTCTTCACATTCTTTAAGAGAATGAATGGTATAGTCTTTATAACGATAGGTTTTATCAGCATATGATTTTACCAAAATTACAAAGAGCACGCCCTGATTATACTGCCTGATTTGTCCCGATACGTTGTCTTCCACAACAAAGCTGCCTTTTTCATCCGATAAGGTAACTTTGCCTCCGGATTGAAAAAGAAGTGTTTTTTCTCCGGTTCCCTCATAATAGGAAGATATCGGTTCCCAGCTTTCCCATGAAGATACTGTTGATCTTTGGGCCAAACAGTCTTTCAGACGATTTTGCTCGTTTATATATCGATTGACGGTTAACGTCAAAAAGACAAGTAAAACGGTATACAGCATAAATATAAATATATAAATTGTTTTTTGCCTAAATTTAAAATTAATTTTCATAATTTTCCCCTCCTGTTAGTTTATTTTAACATAGATGTGATAAAAAGGATACAGCGGCTATAAAATTTGAGCAAGCTGTCGGTTGTAAAGCAAAAAAACTCTTGCTATAATAGGAGTAAGTCATCAATAAAGGAGTACGGTTATGGCCGACATTAAATACGAGATCGCGAAGGAAATCGGCGTGCTTTCAGAAAACGCCAAAGGATGGACAAAGGAACTCAACTTAGTAAGCTGGAACGACAGGGAGCCGAAATACGATCTGCGGGAGTGGGCGCCCGAGCATGACAAAATGGCCAAGGGCATCACCCTGAGCGAGGATGAGGCCAGAGAGCTGAAAAAGCTTTTAAACAGTCTGGATCTGTAAGAGATGGTTCGCTATCTTTCCGCTCAGAAAGCGGAGGTGGATATTCACCGCATGACCCATGACCAGGCTAAGCGCTATCTGGAGCTGTTTTTGAACCGGGTGAACGGAAGCGTGAAGGAGGTTGCCGTGATCCACGGCTACTCCGGCGGGACGGTGCTGCTCAATATGGTGCGCAAAGGGCTGCGGCATCCTAAAATTCAGGGAAAAATTCCAAGTACCAATCCGGGAATTACAATTTTGTATTTGAAATGAAAGGAAGGCCTTCCGGACAGGAAGGCCTTGTTTTGCCGGGAAAGGATGAAAACAGTGGACAGGAATTATCAGCGGGAACTGGACGGCGTTCTGGATGGGCTGCAAAAGCAGGGGCAGGTTCCTTCCCTGCTGCTGCACAGCTGCTGCGCACCGTGCAGCAGCTACGTGCTGGAGTACCTGTCCTCTTATTTCAAGATCACGGTATTTTACTATAACCCCAACATCTTCCCGGAGAAGGAATATACCCGCCGGGTAAAAGAGCAGAAGCGTCTGATTTCCGAAATGCCGCTTCAAAATCCCGCGGCGTTTCTGGAAGGCAAATATGACAGCGGGGAGTTTTACGGCACAGTGAAAGGATTAGAGCAGATTCCCGAGGGGGGAGAACGGTGCTTTGCCTGCTATCGCCTGCGGCTTAGGGAGGCCGCCTCTGTTGCCGCCAAAAACGGATTTGATTACTTTACCACTACCCTTTCCATCAGCCCCTATAAAAACGCAGGAAAGCTCAACGAGATCGGGGTGGAAGTGGGAAAGGAATTTGGCGTGGCCTTTTTGCCTTCCGATTTTAAAAAGAAAAATGGTTATCAGCGTTCCATCGAGCTGTCGAAAGACTACGGCCTTTACCGGCAGGATTACTGCGGCTGTGTATTTTCAAAGAAAGAAGCGGAATCACGCGCGGCGGTACACGAGAAAGTCGAAGCGGATCGGCGTAGTCAGCTCCTGTAAAAATTTCAGCTTCTCGCTTCCCTCTTTTGGGGTTTTCCAGAAGTACGGGGTCATGGTAAACAGGTTGTAAATCATTTCGGAGCCTTGAATGATGACGGTATCGCAGACGCTTTCCCTTTTTTCAAACACAAAGCCGGGATACTCCGTTTTGATCACCGGGTTCTCATAAGGCTTTTCATACAGTACCTCTTTTAAACCAAACAGATGCTCTTTTCCGGGGACGGCGATCACCATGGAACCGCCTTTTTTTGTTGCCCGGGCAAATTCCGATTCGACAATCGGCGCAAAAACGTTGACAAGAAGGTCTGCGGAGTTGTCGGCAACGGGAATATCAAACAGGCTTGCTACGGCGATTTCCATATCGGGGCAGCGTTTGGCGGCGGCAGCGGCGGCAAATTTGGAGATATCGATTCCGGCAGTCTGAGGGACAACGCCGTGCTCTAATAAAAAGCGGTGCAGACAGGCGGTATAATATCCTTCGCCGCAGCCCGCATCTAAAATGACGGGGCTTTTTTTATCGCCGACAAGCGCCAAAGCAAGCTCGCTCAGTTTTTTTGCAAACGGCTCGTAATATCCGGCGTTTAAAAAAGCGGAGCGGGCGCGGACCATCTCCTTATTGTCCCCGGGAATTTTGGCGTGCATTTTGCTTGCGGGCAGCAGATGGACATATCCTTTGGAGGAAATATCGAAGCAGTGGCGGCGGGCGCAGCGACAGCCGTCTTTTTCTTTTTTCAGCGGGGCCCGGCACACCGGGCAGACAAACAGGCTCATTTTTTTGCTCCTTTATTGCTTTTGCGGATTCATCTGATTGCGTCACAAAAGGAAAGCGCGGTTTTCGCACGGCGGACCCTGTGAATATCCTTCCAAAAAAGAGGGAATACTTTTGTTAAAAACGAAAGGTCTTGTTGGAGGATTTTTATGCAGGTAAAGGACGTGATGTGCCGCAACGTAAAAAGCGTAGAGGATAAGGACTTAGTCAGCAAGGCGGCGCGGATCATGCGGGAAAATAATATTGGAGCGCTGCCGGTGACAAGCGACGGCAAAATCGTGGGGATGATTACCGACCGGGATATTGTGCTGCGGTGCGTGGCGGCGGGCAAGACCGCCGATAACTGTTTTGTCAGCGAAGCGATGTCGGTGGGTGCGGCGTTTGTTACGCCGTCCCAGTCTTTGTCCGACGCGCTGGCCATGATGTCGGGAGAACAGGTGCACCGACTTCCCGTGGTGGACGGTCTGGAAGTGTCCGGAATGATTTCCCTGTCCGATATCGCCAGGTTCCGGCAAAGCGATACCGAAATTGCCAGGGCCATCTGCGAGATTGCCGAGCCTTAAGAAAAAGCAGGGAAAGAAAGGTTTCAAAGCCATACTTGGCTTTGAAACCTTTCTTTTACGGACTAAACGGCTATTCTGATTCTTTTTCCTTTACCAGAATCATATCGGCGGCATAGGGCAGTGTTTTTACCCAGCCGCAGAAATCATGCCATTCCGCCAGTTTATGGTTTTTACGGGCATAATACATGTTGATCAGATTTTCATAGTTCATGGTGACGGTACGGATCTGATTGTAGCTGGAGGGAAGAAGCTGAATCAGGTCGTACCAGTCGGCCTTGTCTTTTTTTTCCATAAAACGGCGGCGAATGCTTTCCAGTTCGTCCATGAGGGTGTATAATATTCTCATACCGTTTTCGGAAAGATGGTCGTGGCTGAAGTCGTCTGCAGAAAAGGGCCTGCTGTGCAGCTTGTGCATGGTGCTGGTGGAGTTCGCCACGGTACCCACCTTGTAAGTATCAAACTCTTTCCACCAGTAAAGGGGAGCGGTAATGTCCACGCTGACAAAAATCTGACGGATAAATTTGCGGTGGTCGCTGCCGGCACTGCAAAGCCGTTTCACCAGGCCAAGATCATTTGGCCCCAGCACATACTCCCCGGTTTCATCGTAAAAGCTGTCTATTTTGTCCCAACTGTTGAAGGGGTTGCGAGCGCCTCTTACGGCGTTTTCAAAGTTCATTACCGCGGTTTTTTCAAGAGAAATCATAGCGGTTCAGGCTCCTTTCAAAATGAATCAGGCCAAAGCGGTCAGTGCTTTCTCCAGCGATTTTTTGTCCTCAATATTATAGACGGAAACGTCCTTTAAGGTTTTTTTCACCAGTCCGCTTAAAATGCGGCCCGGGCCGATTTCAACAAAAGTGTCATACCCGTCTTTCTGCATGGCGGCGAGCTGGGAGGTAAACAACACCGGCGAAACCAGATGCTGCTTAAAATATTCCGCGAAATCCGGGATCCCCATTTCTTTTTTGCCGGTAAGGTTGGAGTAAAACGGTACTTCCGGCTGTCCAAAGGAAAGATTTTTTAAATAATCGTGCAGGATTTCTGAAGCCTCCGACATAAATTCCGAATGGAATGCGGAACTGACCGCCAGTTTGATGGTTTTCGCTCCCTTTGACGCAAGAGCCTCACAAGCCGACTGCACCGCACTATCTTCTCCGGCGACGACCGTCTGGGCGGCGGAATTAAAGTTGACCGGCAGCACATAACCGTCTATGTTCCGGCACACTTCGGCAATCACTTCCGGAGGAATCCCGATCACCGCCGCCATGGAGCCGCCCTTTTTTTCGGCGCACTGCCGCATGGCCTCGCTGCGCACCTTGATCATCTCCATGCCCTGCCTTACGGAGTAGCAGCCCGTGCAGCAAAGGGCGGCGTATTCGCCCAGGGAATGACCGGCCGCCGCGTATTCCCCGCCGATTTTGCCCCTAATAGCGGAGAATACGGCAACGGATAAGGTATAAATTAAAGGCTGAGAGATTTGGGTCCGGGCAATCTGCTCCGCTTCCCCATGAAAAGAAGTTTCCGCTGCATCAAACCCGAAAACACTGGAGGCTTCGTCGTAAATTTTGCGGACTTCTGAGAATTCCCCATACAGCTCCTGCCCCATACCCGGGTACTGGGAGCCTTGCCCCGAAAATAAAAATGCAATTTTACTCATCATAAGCCTCCGTTTTTCATATTTTCGGCAGTATGCAGGGAAAGTGTTGACAAACAGAAAATATGATAATAATATGGATATATTGGTTTTTTGTATATATATTTAAATAGTTTGCTCCAAAATAATGAAAATCTTCTTTTTGATGATAACAAATTTTTAAAATTTTAGCAAGTAGAATGAAACAAGAGGTGAAGGGATTGGCAGGAATAAAAATACTGGGAACGGGCTATTATGTTCCGGAAAACATTGTAAAAAACGAGGACTTTGCAAAAATCGTGGAAACATCGGATGAATGGATTACCACCCGGACGGGGATTAAGGAAAGGCACCTGGTCACGGACGAAACCACGTGGCAGATGGGAGTCTATGCTGCAAAGCAGGCCCTGGACAGAGCGAGGCTATCCGCCGGCGAGGTGGATCTGATTATTTTCACCACCTGTACGCCGGATTTTTTTTCTCCGTCCATGAGCTGCCTGGTGCAGCGGGAAATCGGTGCGTTCAGCGCCATGTGCATTGATGTCAACTGCGCCTGCACCGGCTTTGTCTATGGGCTGGATATGGCAAGGCGCTATCTTTTGACCGGGGATGTGAAAACCGTGCTGATGGTGTCCTCCGAGGGTCTGTCCAAGCTGACGGATTTTTCCGACCGTTCCACCTGCGTGCTGTTTGGCGACGGAGCGGGAGCACTGGCAGTGCAAAAGGAAGAAAATGCGCTGTATTCCTCTTTTTTAAAAGCGGACTCCCGTAACGCGGGGGTACTGTTTGCCCGGGCGCTGCACAATGGCCATCCCTTTGGGGGCAGCGCTGTGCAGGCGGACGATTTTGTACCCGGAAACCAGCATTATCTTTATATGAACGGCAAAGAGGTTTATAAATTTGCCATTAAGGCGATGCCGGAGGCGGTGACGGGGGCCTGTAAAAAAATAGGCCTGTCCGTTTCGGAGCTTGACTGGATTATTCCTCACCAGGCCAACGTCCGCATTGTGGAAACGGCGGCCCAGAAGCTTCAGTTTCCTTCCGAAAAAATTTATGTAAACCTGCAAAACTACGGCAATACCTCCAGCGCCAGCATCGCCATTGCTTTGCATGAGATGGATGAAAAGGGGCTGCTGCAAAAAGGGCAGAAGCTCTGCATTGTCGGCTTCGGCGCAGGGCTTACTTATGGTGCGGCCGTTTTTGAGTGGTAAATCTATCAGAAAGGGACAGGACAATAATATGATCCGTACGGAAATCTGTGAAATATTAGGAATCAAATATCCGGTGATACAGGGCGGCATGGCCTGGGTGGCCAATGCAGAATTAGCCGCCGCCGTATCCAATGGGGGAGGCTTGGGCCTCATTGCCGGCGGGGCTGCCCCGGCGGAAGTGATTGAAAAAGAGATCGAAACCGCAAGGATGCTGACCGATAAACCTTTCGGAGTCAATATCATGCTGCTTTCCCCCAATGCAGACGATTTGGCCCAGATGGTCATTGATAAGAGAGTCAAGGTGGTCACCACCGGTGCGGGAATGCCCAGCAAATATATCGGTAAATGGAAGGAAGCGGGGATCAGGGTGATTCCTGTGGTGCCTTCCGCCAATATAGCCAAGAGAATGGAGCGGCTGGGAGCGGATGCCGTGATTGCCGAAGGAACGGAATCCGGCGGGCATATCGGCGAGATCACTACCATGGCCCTGATTCCCCAGGTATGCGACGCGGTGGGCGTTCCTGTCATCGCCGCCGGAGGAATCGGCGACGGACGGGGGTTTGCCGCCGCCCTGATGCTGGGGGCCAAGGGCGTGCAGATCGGCACCCTGTTTTTAAGCGCGCAGGAATGCTGTATTCATCGAAACTACAAGGAGCTTTTGTTTAAGGCCAAGGATACCGACACGGTAGTGACCGGCCGGGAGGGCGGCCATCCGGTGCGGAGCCTCAAATGCCGCTTTACCAAACGCCTGGAGGAACTTGTAAAGAGCAATGCTTCTCTGGAGGAGGTGGAGGCCGCCATGGCGGGCTCTCTGCGCAAGGCGGTGCAGGAGGGCAACCTGGACGAGGGAACCTTTATGGCGGGCCAGATCGCGGGCATGATAAAAGAAGAACGCCCGGCCAAAGAGATTCTGGATACGCTCATGGAACAGGCGGCGGTGCTGCTTGTGAATTTCAGGGAACTGCGGGGTGTGACCATTGGCTGAGAAAAACGGCAAAACGGCGCTGGTGACCGGCGCGGTCCAGGGAATCGGCAAGGCGATTGCTCTGCGGCTTGCCGGAGAGGGGTACAATATCGCCCTCAACTGCCGGAACAAAGCGCGGGCCGAAAGCGCGGGCAAAGCTGTGGCTGAGGAGTGCAGGGCCTTTGGCGTGGAAGCGGAATGCTTTGTCTGCGATGTTTCGGATTTTGAGGCGTGCGGCGAAATGGTGAAAGCCGTTACCGCCCGGTTCGGCAGCCTGGATGTGCTGGTGAATAACGCCGGCGTCACCAAAGACGGCCTGCTTGCCCGAATGAGCGAGGAGCAGTTTGATTCTGTCATCACCACCAACTTAAAAAGCGTATTCAATTTAATGCGCCATGCAAGCGGCGTGATGATCAGGCAGCGGGGCGGACGAATCATCAACATTTCCTCTGTCGCGGGGCTTTACGGCAATCCCGGGCAGGCCAACTATTCCGCCGCCAAGGCAGGGATTGTGGGCATTACCCTGTCCGCCGCCAAGGAGCTGGGAGCAAGAGGAATTACCGTCAATGCCATCGCTCCCGGCTTTATTGAAACCGCCATGACCGAGGCTTTGCCCGATAAGGTCAGGGACGCGGCAAAGGAAGCCATTGCGGTGAAGCGTTTCGGCAAGCCGGAAGAAATCGGCGCGGCGGTGGCTTTTCTGGCATCCGGAGACGCCGGGTTTATCACCGGACAGGTGCTGGTGGTCGACGGCGGCATGACAATGTAAAGGATTATGGATTTTTTAACAAAAAGATTGGATTTTATCCATAAGAAGATTATAATAATTCGTATACTAGGAGGAACCCAACCGTGAACAGAGTGGTGATTACCGGGCTGGGCGTGATTTCCCCCGTGGGAAACGCGCCGGACTCGTTTTTTGACAGCCTGCTGAAAGGAAAGCATGGCTTTGCCCCCGTTACGGGCTTTGATACCAGCGATATTCCCATCAAAATTGCTGCCGAGGTTAAGGACTTTGACCCGACGGCCTATATTGAGAAAAAAGAAGCCCGCAGAATGGACCGCTACTGCCAGTTTGCGGCGGCGTCGGCAAAGCTTGCTCTGGAAAATGCCAAAACCGATTTGAAGGATTTAGACCCGTTTCGGGTGGGCGTGATTTTCGGGAGCGGTGTCGGCGGTTTCAATACCTTTTCGGAGGAGCATCAGAAGTTTCTGGAAAAAGGCCCGGGCAGGGTTTCGCCTTTTTTTATCCCGATGATGATCTCCAACATGGCAGCGGGCATGATCGCCATCCGTCACGGTTTTAAGGGGGATAATATGGCCACGGTGACCGCCTGCGCCACCAGCGCCAACGCCGTAGGCGAAGCTTTCCGAAAAATCAAGCACGGCTATCTGGATGCGGCTTTGACCGGCGGCTCGGAGGCGGCAGTCACCAAGTTCGCTTTGGCCGGGTTTGACAATATGATGGCCCTTTCCCGCTCCACCGACCCCGACCGGGCTTCCATTCCCTTTGACAAGGAAAGAAACGGCTTTGTGATGGGCGAGGGAGCGGCCTGCCTGGTGCTGGAATCTTTGGACCACGCGCTGTCCAGAGGAGCCGATATCATCGCTGAGGTTGTGGGCTACGGCGCCACCGGCGACGCGTACCACATCACCAGCCCCGACCCGGAGGG
>ENA-UOOK01006706-UOOK01006706.1-fermentation-metagenome-genome-assembly--contig:-NODE-6706-length-10856-cov-20.001574_pt1 | contig 10856 bp, 8 predicted proteins | sample MGYA00245777_ERZ724023 | MGnify/ENA primary metagenome ERZ724023 (study PRJEB28704, sample SAMN03018312) | fermentation metagenome | biome: anthropogenic terrestrial biome; feature: soil; material... | reverse complement strand
AACAAAGTTAACTAAAATGATATAGCTTTTTTACTGGACTACCTATCCGTCTTTTACAATTTCAAACATAGGAACTGATTTAAATCATGTCTGAGAAAATTTCTTTGGACAGTAGTGAATTTTGTGTTATATCTTTATTAAAAAATGCAATACAATACAAACTTGCTAAAAACACCCAAAATGTTGGCATCAATAAATATCCGCTATTTATTATACTTGCCACTGGTAATGATAAGAGAGCTGCATAAATAATAAAACTATTTACAGGTTTGTATATTTTTTTCACCTGTGCAAAATGTTTTATTAAGTATATTAAGAAAAATAGCGATACAAAGAAACCAAATTGTACCAACACTTCAAGGAACATATTGTGAGGGACTAATATTGATGCTCCGGTCATCTCTTTTTGAAGGCTACCGATTCCACCCCCAAAAAAAGGTTTATTATAAAATGCTTGTAATGCTTTACTGAAAAGAGCGAATCTCCCATCGTCTTGTGTGAATGAACTACCAGCCAATCTTCTGTAAAATAGTTGCTCGAATATTATATCATAATATCTATAAATTAATATAAGAAGTAGAGGAACTATTAATAATAAAATGTATCTGACTTTCTTGATTTTAATTTTTTTAGAAAAGAATAGAAAAATACCCAATACAACTATTCCCGCTAATATACCACCTCTTGAAGCATTGATAAATAGGGTAAAATATGCAAAGCTTATTATTGCTAATGAAATAATTTGATGTGTTTTTTTCTCAACAGAAGCAAACATACCAAACAGAAATGGTAGTGACAAAGCTACTACGGTTACATATCCATTGTAATTACCAAATGTAACGGCAGCAAACTTCTTTTGAACCAACATACCTCCAACATTTATTAATTTATCTGAATCAAAGATACTTAAATCAAGATGCTTGTCAAAAAATATTTCGTTGAAAGCAATTATCTGTGTGAGGAAAATAAAAAACATCCAGCCAATAAGTAAACTGTTAAAAGGTTTACGCGCTTTCAAATACAACATAACTATTAGAAGAAATATATTAAGATGAATTCCATAATATACAATCTCTTTTAAACCTTCGTTTTTATCAGATGTCCACAAAAGAGAAGCAATAAAAAACAAATAAAGAATTGTAACAGCTCTTGTTATTTTTACAATCTGTTTATTCCTGTTTTGTTTAAGTAGAAACCGAATAACAAATGGTATCATAACCAATGAGAATATTCTTATTGGTTGTAATGACCCTCCAAATCCACCAAATATCAATAAAGAAATAGTAAATATCAAAAGAAAATCATAGACATTTCTTTTGCTGTTTGTTCTTCTATTGCTTTTATCTAAATATAAATTATTCACTCAAATACTTTTCTAAATGGATCCACACCATGATTCTCAATAAAATAATCTCGAACGTCATTTAATTGAGTATCATTTAAATCTTTACCCACATTTTGACTTGCAAGAGTAGTGTTTTTATTATTCACAACAGGAAAGAGTATATCTTTATTAGCTTTGAGCAAAAGTACTTTTTTATCATTCAATCTTATCATTGAGTTAAGCCAAACATCATCGGCTAATGGACAAACTATTAAGAAAATATTTTTATCTATTGTGACAGAGGGAAAAGATCCGACTGGAAATAGCGTACCACCTCCACTTCCAAAAAAAGCAAAATCATTTGGTTGATCTGTTGCATAGTTTTTCATCCAATCTTTGTAAGGTTTAATTAAATTATTATCAACTCTGATTTTACTTCCATAGCGAGCTATAATAGCATTTGGATATTTTTCATGTGCTTCCAACAAAGTCTCAATCATATTAGTGGGATATAAAATATCATCATCTATTGTAATCAAAATATCATTAGGATATTCCTTTAAAGTATAATAATATTTCTTGTGAGACCTGAGATCATTCTCTCTAATCTTTATTTCCAATCCTCGACTTCTTAATTCTAATAATTTCTTAGGCAAAGACTCTTCAGTAGGAAACTGTTCTTGTGACAACCAAAGAATAATGCGATGTGGCAAAACTGTTTGTCTCAAAATAGTCTCTACAACTAGATGAACCTTTTTTATGCGAGCAGGAAAAGATGTAAACGACACAATCAACCCATCTTCTATAGTTTGATTTTCTTTCGGGATGCTATATTTATTCTTTGTTAATTGAAAATATACTGGTAATACTATGTTAGCAGTTTGTCTAACTATTACTCTCAGTAGAGAGTAAAATCTTATCTTAGTTAAAAGTGAGTTCTTATTTTTAATGGAGGAATATATGTTTGTGAAAAAGTCTACCATGTTATTCTTATTAAAGAAACAATTTGAATGTTTTATATTAGAAAAATAGATTAAAATTGTATTTAAACAAAATATAAATGAAGTCCCCCCATTTATTTTTTAATATTGAACCTTTTAACTTATTAATAAGGAAATATTGATAATATTTCCGTTCGTATTTGTCTGACATATTTTTAAAATCAATATCTGATAAAAATGTTTTTCTTACACTGACATATGATACATCACTCCTATTTTCAGCTTCTCTCCTATATATAGCAGTTACTTTTTCAGTGTAAATTATATCATACACCTTTGATATCCTTATCCATAAATCAACATCTTCTCCTCTTATGTAATTAGTATTGAAAGCCACAACATTATCAAATACTTTCTTATGTACACATACAACTGATGTCCACATTAATGTTTTATTGAAATGACTCAATGACGCTTTACAAAAATTCTCTACTCTAGTACACGAAAAGGAGTTTCCTTTTTCACTAACAAATTTATTATCACTAAAGACAAATGATGTTGTAAAAACCTTATCCGTTGGGTGTGCCTCAATCATATTTTTCAATATCTCTAGATGATTCTCCATCCATAAATCATCGCCATCTAAAAAAGCTATCCATTCATATTTAGCCTCCTTAATACCTCTATTACGAGCACTCGATACACCACCATTAGTTTTGTTTATAATTCTAATTCGAGTATCATCAATTTCCTTTAATACATGAAGACTGTTATCTGTAGAACCATCATTTACTACTACTATTTCAAAATCTTGAAATGTTTGATTAAGTACAGATTGTATAGTGTTTTTAATACTTAATTCTTTATTGTATAAGGGTATAACTACTGAAAACATAAAGGTATATCAATTATCGATTAGAAAAAAACTACTTTTTAAAGTGTAATATATTTTATCTTATAACTAATAACTTTTTTAGCTAATAACTTTTTTAACAATTTCACAAAAATAATCAAATGAGAAATAGGAGTTAATTGTATCTTTTGCTCTTGTACCTATTTTTAACCTCAGCTGATGATCAGTCATAGCTAGAATTATTTTTTCTGCAAAATCGTTGTCGTTTTTTGCTATTAATGTATTATCGAAATCACATAAAAGGTCCTCATACCCCCTAGTAGCATGTAGACTAAGTACTGTTGTTTTTCCATATTTCATAGCTTCAAGTACTTTAATATTTGAACCAGCACCTTCATAAATTGGAATCACAACTATAGCATTCTCGTCATACTCATTTTCTATGTTTTCAATAAAACCTTTAATATTTATAGAATTATCAAGTTCCCAACTATTTTTTTTATCTATAGGAAGATTTTTTCCAACTATATTAAAAGTAACATTAGGTAGTTTGGACTTTACCTTTGGAAAAATGTTTTTTAGAAAATAATCAATACCGTTATAATTAGGATACCAACTCATTAGTCCTACAAATAACATATTTTGAACATTATTCACAGAAGAACATTTAATTCTATCAAAAAAAGTATATGGTATATTTGGTAAGTAAGAAGTGTTAGGAAACGCGATTTGTTTTTTATTAGGTATAAATGAGTGATAGATATTTTTGAGTATTTTTTTAGTAAATACTTTAGTAGATTTAATTCTTAAATAATAGTACAATTTTTTCAGAAATGAGTATTGTTTATTTAAGTATAATGATGTAAAATATTGCTCTGGTAAATCGTCTATATCAATTACTACATTGTCACCTTTCGTAATACCACACTTCAATGCAGTTTGGATATATCTAATTACTACATAATCATAGTTTACATTATTAATTTTCTCATTAACTATTTCTTCATATATTTTATTCACACTGGAAATGCAATCAAATGAGAATAAGCTAATTATTCCGGAAATAAATTTATTATACTTGAAATTTGATGATACTGGTTTAATAAATGTAATTGAATTTTGATGTTCAGTTGATATATAATTGGGTGGTGTATCATTTGTAAAACAGATAAGATCTACAGTACCTAATTTACAAAGTGATTTATAAAGTAGACTAGTACGCTGATGAGCACCGGAATAAGTTTCAAATGGACTTTGTTCAGTTATATACAAAATTTTTTTCATTAAAATTTTAATTATTTAGACATGAAATAATAAATCGACTTGCTTCTTTCCTTCTTTCATTTAATTCAGAATTTACAACATTCCAATCTATATCTTTAATTAGAGCATTTTTGAGATTTTTAATATTATCAACAATACGCCCATCTATCTTAAACATATTTAAGAGAGATGTAAAACGAGTTAATCCTCTATTGGTGTTTGGTATAACGATAAATGGTTTATTGAATAAAATTGAAAAAACCACACCATGAAAAGAGTCTGTGACAACGAACTCAGAATGGTACATTTGTAGTAACCAATTCTCAATAGGATTATTTGGCATAATTTGCATATTATTTTTTTTGATGCCATTTAGTGAAAAATCCATTCTTGAGTTTATTTTTAATGAATCAGATACAAAATCTATAATCTTCATCTTCTCATCGTCATCATCTAAAATATAGCAAAACAGATATTTTTGCTCTATTTTGTTTTTTTTCTTAAATGATAGGTTTAGATAATCATCAACATTTAAAAGTAGAGTAGGATCAATAATATGCTTGGCATTTATTCCTATATTATCTTTTATTAGCCCAACAGCACTATCTTCTCTTACAGAGATTCCATTAAAAGTAGATAAATATTTTTTTAATTTATCGGTCTCATTCTTATCGAATTGCCAATAATCTACTCCAAAGGATGCTGAATATGAAATCTTTTTAATGTTATCAGGAACAAAGGAAAGAAAATATAATTGTATGTTATTTTTCATGTATTCTTTTCTCCATACTTGATCGCTACCTACAATTATAAGATCATAATTTCCCTTTCTTACAATATTATTTAATTGATTTTCATCATAAATTGTCTTAGTTTTTGGTTTAATATTCTTCCTTATAAATGAACTAAAACCAAGGTTGATGTAAAAATAAGAATACTTCTTGAAAAGCAAGTCTTTAAATAAATATGCTATAATAAGCTTGATACTCTTTTTGAATCTATTTAAAGTTGAAATCTTATAGACTCTTTTATCTATTAATTCAACATCACAACCACCTTTTTTAAGGTAAGACATTAATGCATATGCTTGCAGTAAATTGCCATAATTATTATTTAGAGGGTATGTAATAATACCGATTTTCATAGTCCAAGTCTTTTCTTAATAGCTCTAATATAATGATATATTCTAGTTCTATTTTGTAATTTTTTCAAAGATTTAAGCATCATTTGATCAAACTCTGTACTATCTTTTACAACTCCCCAAATCACTAGACTTTTTTTACGTACAATCATTCTTTTCTTTTGTACCCATTTAAATTCAATAGATATTTTAGCATTATTTCGTCGTTTTGGTGGTATTATAAATCCTTTGTTCTCTGCTTTATTTATTCTATAACCTATACCATTATAGCGGTGATTATAATTACCATTTTGAGATTGAATTAATAAATCCATTGGTATCAAATCAATATAAATTTCATTACCCTGCTTGCCATTTTGAATTAATTTTTCGGCTGTTTTAGAACGAGTTATTATAATATTTGTTCCTTTCCCATCATTACGGTATGGATTTATCCATGCATCACCTAACGAGATATCAGCTAATTCTGTTGTAACATCATCACAAAAATCACAAGCATTGTTTTTGAACATACCGGATCCCCACATATCACCTACTTTTCTCATTTTTATTGTGTGCTGTTGACCATTGATGTCATTACAGCCAAAAGAGTAGTCTGACGCAGAACTCTGTAGATCTTTAATCCTGAACTTTGGTTGACTGAATTGATCACTTGAAACGCCAGTCTTACCAGCTAGGTATTCGGCAAAAAATTTACTTTTTACTCCACCACATATTATACCAATTGTAAATTTTATTTTATCTTTTAATTCAGGATGATAGAACTGTAAAAGTCTTACAGATTTAATAAAACAAGCAATCCCGACTACCGCAAATCGTTCATTCGAATTCTTTAATTGATCAATAGCTGTTCCTAATGTTACAGGGTAGTACTTGGTCTCAGAAGTTGATATTAACTCGTCTGTTGATCTTATAACAGAATATTCGTAGAAACTGTCTTTACCTTCCTTTACCGTAATAACTGCATCTATAATATCTTCTTTAAAAAGTTGATCTATCAGATAAGTAGCTAAACCACCAGATGAAGATGTCAGGCGATATTTATTTGAATAACCAACATAGGTGTTATAAAATTTCCCAACTCTCTTATGATGATTTGGAGCATCATTTAAAAATATATCAGCAATTTCGTTTTCAGTTTGTACCTCTTTGTCCGGAAAAGGATTGAAAGGACAAACCTTCAAACTTTTTTCAGATTCAAGCTCAGGTGTTTCCGAAGTTGGAATAAGAAAACCCTCCTTACTCCAATTCATAGATATATTGTCATTTGATGAAGAGTACAAACAAGCACCGCATCCTATGCACATATCTTGTTTTACTACAGCATCAAATATGTTTTTTTTCATTAAAGTCATTGTCTTTTTAATATTTTATTGAAACCACTGATTACAAACTTCCTTTCAGAACTGTTAAAACCTATAGAATATACGATTATTGAATTCCAAATTATAGTAACAAATACTATGATTACAAGACGAATAATTTTTTCGTCCATGTAGTAACGTATGAAAAGAGGTAGAGCAAGAGTAAGCAGAATAACAACAATATTTTTCAACAAAATCTCACGAATAAATGTTTTTACCGGAAATTCTAATAACTTCCATACCAGATATAATCTAAATGATAATGCAATTATTGAAATAATAATGTTTACATAAAGGGTAATCTCAGGAGAATAGCCCTTTTTTAATAATATATATGATATTGGTAATATGAGTGTTAAAAGTGAACCTACCACCGCCTGATACACTTTGATTTTGCCTGTTGCTTGAATAGCTGTCATTAATGGACCTGAAACACAGTCTATCAAAATAATAACTAACACTAAAATTGTAAATATTGAAGAATATTCAGGCACCGTCTTCAACCATAATTTTAATATTTGATCTATTTCAATGATAATAGGTAATGAGAGTATATATAATAGGTAAAATGAAAATTTTGAACTTCTAATTACCAATGACGACATATATCCTTTTTCATCAGCAGCATAAGATTTAATGATTTGAGGGTTTACAGCCATTTGAAAGTTGCTTACAAAACTATTAACAGCAGACTGCACTTGCATTGCAATGCCTCTGGCTGCATTTACTGTTGGACCAAAAAACATATTTAATAATATATTAACTCCTTGTCCTTTTGTCACACTCGCTATATTACCAAAAAGATTCCACCCCGAATAACTAATTAATGTTTTATAAAGTCCTTTATCCTTTACTACTTCAAATTTTGACTCTTCAAAATTCTTACGTGTATATATTCTATATATTGCAGCAATAAGTAACACTACTGTAAAATGCAGTATACCATAAAGTTTGAGTTTATCATAAGCAATCCAGGTTAGCATGAATACAATTAATAACTTGAGTAAAACCTCAATTATACTAACATAAGCATAAACGTTCATTCGCTCATGTGCAATTATTGTTGCATTATAAGGTACCTGTATAATTGAAACCATGAATGATAAAACAGAGAAATGATAAACCCAAATAGCAGCTTGTAATCTGTCAGGAGGAATAACTAAATAGTTTTTCACAAACCATAAACCAACCGTTTCTGCTAATATAAATATAAGTACTGCAATACCTATATGAATTATTTGTGTAGCGTTAAATGTCTTTCTAAGTTGTACATAATCACCTTTACCAATTTCATATGAAAGAAATCTTTGTGTTGCTGAAGACATTGCACTATTGAAAAATGCAAACATTGTCACAACTCCACCTACAACATTATAAATACCATAGTCTTCAACACCCAGTGTATTCAGTATTACACGAGAAGTATAAAGGGATACTAACATTGTTAGTATCATCCTAAAATACAACATTAATGTATTCTTCGCAATACGCTTATTATTTAGCGTAGCAGAAGTTGTTGTGGTTTCTTTCAATTTACTTATAGTTTAATTCACTTAATATATTTTGATAGTTTGTAGGATAATACATCACAATTTCCCATCAATCACCCTCTCATTCAGCACCCCCTTCACATCATACACCACCCTATTACCATTTGTGATCTTAGTGATATCAAGATCAATAAACTTATCATGTGCTACAGCAAGTATAATTGCATCATATTTGCCTTCAGGGATATTACTGTGAAGTTCAATACCATACTCATGTTGTGCAATTGCAGGATCAGCCCATGGGTCGTGAACAACTACATTAGCTTTGTATTCCTCTAATGTGTGTACAATATCGATAACTTTGGTGTTACGCACGTCAGGACAGTTTTCTTTGAATGTGAAGCCTAAGATTAGTACTTTAGAGTTCAATACCTGAATTCCTTTCTTGAGCATCAGCTTCACTACCTGGTCGGCAACGTACTCACCCATGCCATCGTTTACTCTTCTCCCCGCAAGTATTATTTCGGGATTGTATCCTGTGCGTTGTGCTGCCTGTGCAAGGTAGTATGGATCCACACCAATACAGTGGCCGCCAACCAGTCCGGGTTTAAAAGGTAGAAAGTTCCATTTAGTGCCGGCTGCTTCAAGAACATCTTGTGTATCTATATTCATCCTGTTGAATATTTTGGCAAGCTCATTCACAAATGCAATGTTGATATCTCGTTGAGAGTTCTCTATTACCTTAGCTGCTTCCGCAACCCTGATACTTGGTGCAAGGTGAGTTCCTGCAGTGATAACAGATGCATAAACTTCATCTACAATCTTACCAATCTCAGGTGTACTTCCTGAAGTTACTTTCAATATCTTTTCAACGGTATGTTCTTTGTCACCAGGGTTAATACGTTCAGGACTATATCCGGCGAAGAAGTCTTTATTATATTCCAGTCCACTAATCTTCTCAACAACCGGTATACACTCATCTTCTGTTACTCCAGGATATACTGTTGATTCATATACAACGATATCACCTTTGGAGATTACCTTGCCCACTGTTTCACTAGCTCCTATAAGAGGTCGAAGTACGGGGTTGCGATTCTCATCCACAGGGGTTGGTACAGCAACAACGTAGAAGTTACAGTTGCGGATATCATCAATGTTAGTAGTGCAAACCAAACCTTTGTCGGTATGCTCTTTTCCCATATTGATTGCACTTTGAAGCAGATCATCAGCCACTTCAAGGGTGCTATCACGACCACTCATTAGTTCATCTACACGAGCCTGACTGAGGTCGAATCCAACTGTGCGGTATTTTGTGCTGAAAAGTCTTGCTAATGGCAGGCCTACATAACCTAAGCCTATTACGCAAATGCGTGGGTTGAAATTTGAAGTTTTATCTACCATCGTTTATATTTTGCTTATTTTATGCTATATTAATTTTTGATTTTATTTTGTTGTCTATAATTTCAATACTGATTTTCGAAGTCTCAGCTATTCTTTCAGGATCCACTCTATGAAATGAACGTTAAATATGATTTGCTGTTTGAGTGAAACGAGTTTCAAATCATATAGTGAATGAATGGCTGCGGCTGAAATTTAAACTAAATAAAATCTATAAGTTCTCCCAGTACCACTTCACTGCCTCTTTAAGACCCTGCTTCATAGAAAACTTCGGATCATATTTCAGCAGCTCGCGAGCCTTGTCGATATTAGCAAGAGAGTGGGGGATATCGCCTGCACGATTTGGACCATGCTTAACCTCTACATCTGCAATTGCAGAATCATACTCAGAGAGATACTCCTTCAGGTATTGAACAAGCTGATTAAGTGTGGTTCTTTCACCGTAAGCGGTATTGTAAACAGTATTTACTGCTTCAGGATTTGTTGTCTCCATTGCAAGTAGATTCATCTGAATAACATTGTCAATATAGGTGAAGTCGCGACTATACTCACCATCACCATTTATAACCGGCGATTCGTGAGCCATAAGTTTCTTCACAAACAGAGGGATCACTGCAGCATAAGCCCCGTTTGGATCCTGTCTTCTTCCAAAAACATTGAAATATCTCAAACCTATAGTCTCAATTCCATATGTTTTAGAGAATACATCAGCATACAGTTCATTCACATATTTTGTAATAGCGTATGGAGATAAAGGCTTTCCAATTACATCCTCCACCTTAGGTAGCGATTTGCTGTCGCCATAGGTAGAGGAGCTGGCGGCGTAGATGAAACGTTTCACGCCGGCATCTCTACTTGCAACAAGCATATTAAGAAAACCAGACACATTGACTTCGTTCGATGTGATCGGATCTTTGATGGAGCGGGGTACTGATCCGAGTGCTGCCTCGTGAAATACATAGTCAATCTTCTCGGTGGCTTTCCGGCAATCTTCCATATTGCGGATATCGCCCACTTGAAGGGTGAACGAGTCAGGGTATTTTTCCAATAGGGGAAGCAGATTTTCAATCTTGCCGGTTGCA
>ENA-UOOK01006705-UOOK01006705.1-fermentation-metagenome-genome-assembly--contig:-NODE-6705-length-10858-cov-2.795520_pt1 | contig 10858 bp, 8 predicted proteins | sample MGYA00245777_ERZ724023 | MGnify/ENA primary metagenome ERZ724023 (study PRJEB28704, sample SAMN03018312) | fermentation metagenome | biome: anthropogenic terrestrial biome; feature: soil; material... | reverse complement strand
GATCACAAACAATAATGGACTTTATTTTAAAAACAATGATTCTGTTTCACTTGCAAAAGCAATGACACTTTTTTCTTTTTCCAAAGATGGCCAAATAGAAAAAAGAAGAAAATTACAGCCAATTTGTACTTCTTTTTTTTATGATAATTTAATTAAAAATTATATTTCTTCTTATCTATATATAATTGACAAGTCATAAAATTGTTTTACATTATAAATTGACTAACCCTTCCTAACATTCTAAAAGCTTTTTATGACTTAATTGGTTTAAAAATTATACTAGAATTATTACAGATTTGGGTTTTGCTTAATTCCCTATTAGTAGAATAATATCCTGATAACACCATTATTGGAAATGCTGTAGTAAAAGCAAGTAATTGTTCCGAAATGAAGCCAGTAAGAGCAAAAATCGCTAAACTAATTATGATTGGAATCAAAAAATAATTGTTTTTTGATTTTTTAGAAAGGTTTTTCAATTTCATTATAATAGAAAAAAGTATATATACATAAAAAGCAAAACCCAATAATCCAATTTGCCCAAAAACGCTTAAATATGCACTTTCTGTTCCGACATCAGAATAAACACCAACAGAACCAAAACCAGAGCCAAATGGAGAAACTACACTTATAGATTCAGAAATTGCATTTATGTGTCCAACTGTAGAACCATCATATAAGAAAGAAATGATTTTATCCTTAAATATAAAGCAAAAGATAAAAAGAGAAAATATAGAAACAAAAATAAGAGGAATACGAACAGATGGCTTCTTCTTATATAAAAGAATAACCAAAACCAAAATTAATGGAATAATTATAGCCCTTGTTAAGGTCAAAATTGTTGCCACAGTAAAAGTCATAACTCGTATTATAATTTTAATATTATTCTTAATGCTCATTTTTCTTTTTGATAAAAGGGCAAACCAGTAATATATAGTTGGAAAAACCAATGAATATGCCGCTGTTAATGGGCTAATCCACAAAGAAACTAACCTTTTTTGAGAAAAATATTCTTTTCCATAGGATCCATAAAAATTGCCTGGTAAGCCATCAACTAGTCTATTTGATTGACTTTTGATGTCTGTAAAAAAATCCCCTACTTTTAGAACATTTTTCCAAAAAAAAGCAGTTCCACATGTTATATCCAAAACATAATCTAAAATTCCCAGCAAAGCAACAACAAACAAGAAAGAAGAAAAATATCTTTTTAAAAATAGTGAAAAAGACCGCTTTTGAGGTAGATTTCTTCCAATCAAAATACAACCGGGAAGTAGAAGAACACCTCGAAAAGAAGTATAAACGTTAGATAAATCCTTTGATTCAAGAAACGAAAAAAAGGCCCAAATTAAAAGATAAGCGACAAAAAAGAGAATGCTTTGGGTGGGTTCTTTCTTTTTTAGTTCGTTAATTATTGAAACACAAATTAGTAATGCAAAAACAATGTCTTTGCAATACAAAAGAATTTTTACCAAAAGGGCATTAACGCCTATGGAATAAAAAAAAGAAAGAACAAAATCTTGTAAGGTAACCCATACAAGTAAAATTTCAACTAGTTTGATTGAAATCATTTTCTAACTCCAAAACACTTCTTATTATAAATAAAAAGCTTTAGATTGGGAATACTTTTTCTATTAGTAATAAACTTCGGATAAATCAATTTGTTATTTTTTATTTTATCCTACTAGTATAGTATTTTATTAAAGCAATTATTGATGACAAGATAGTTGGATTTAGTTCATTAGCAACTGATGGATATCTTGATTTTATGTTTACTCATAAAGATTACCAAAGACATGGAGTTGCAAGTAATTTGATAAGGAAAATTGAGAGAAAAGCAAAAGACAAAATCACTTTGGTAATTGCCAACAAATCGGTATTAACTGAGCCGTTTTGGTCGGATATTATTTTGGGGATTGAAACTGCAGTTAATGACAGCAAGGTGATTTTGCAGATATTTATATTTAATATAGATATGCAATTTGATTTGATGTTGTCTGAAATTCACAACTCCACAACCAACGGTCTAATTTTAATAAAAGATTATGATAATAAGTTTGTTTCCAAGCTAAAAGGCTGTAATCTGCCAATGGTTGTAATAGACCCAAAGCATTTTACCGATGTCCATTGTCCGCAAATAAGCGTGAGCAATTATGAGAGTGCATATTATTGTGCAAAATACCTTATCAACAAGGGACATAAGAATTTGGCTTTTTGGGGAGATATAACTTTTTCTCACAGCTTTATGCAACGTTTTAATGGATTTAAAGATGCAATAATTTATTCTCAAGAAGCTGCATTTACTCCAATAATTTCAAAAGCAGAAGACGATAAAATCGCATGTAACATACAAGAATTTATAAAAATTTATTCACATAAGGATTATCCGACTGCTATTCTTTGCGCCAATGACTTAGTGGCATATCTAGCAATAGATCAATTAAAAAAGCTGAACAGAGCTGTACCTGATGATGTTTCAATAATAGGCTTTGATAATTTGGAAAAGAGTAAATGGCTTAACTTGACGACAGTAAATGTTCCAAAATTTGAAATGGGAAAAAGATCTGTTGAAAAGCTCTTACAGATGATAAATAAAAAAGACAATATTTCGGAAAAGATTGAAATTGCTGCCGAACTTGTAGAGAGAGCAACAGTAAAAACGCTAAAATAATGTTCCAAGGGGGAGCAAATGGAAAGAACAAGTAAAAAGAAGTTTGGGCAAAAAATTAAAAGCAATTTATACCTGCTTATATTAATTGCACCTACGATTTCTTTTTATATTTTATTTTGCATAGTGCCAATGCATGGACTTGTTTTGGCTTTTAAAAAATTTATGCCCAATGCAGGTGTTTTTGGCAGTCCTTGGGTGGGGTTTGATAACTTTGAATTTATATTTCAATTTCCTGATTTTATAAATGTTTTTTGGAATACATTGTTTATCAGTCTAGGAAGAATAGCGTTAGGATTTTGGGTGCCGATTATACTTGCTGTTTTAATTAATGAGTTAAGATTTAAAAAATTCAAAAAGGTTTCTCAGACATTTTTGACATTTCCGCATTTTTTATCTTGGGTAATAATAGCAGGCTTTATCAGAACTATGTTTTCAGGCACAGGCGTAGTAAACAACATATTAGCACAAATGGGATTAAGTAAAGTTTCGTTTTTGTCTGACGGAAAATTCTTTCTTGTTTTGATATTTTTATCAGATATTTGGAAAGAAGCAGGATGGTCATCAATTATTTATCTTGCCGTAATAACCAATATCGAGCCTGAACTTTATGAAGCAGCAAGTATAGACGGAGCTAACCGTTTTCAGCGAATAATACACATTACATTACCTGGTATAAAATCTATGGCGGTATTATTACTACTGTTATCCATAGGCGGGGTTTTGAGTGCAGGTTTTGACCAAATTTACAATCTATATAACCCGTTGGTTTATAATGTGGCAGATATTCTTGATACATATATATACCGCATTGTTTTCGGAACAAGTATTAATCAGGGTGTCGGTGTGGCGGTAGGATTATTCAAATCGATTATCAGTTTTATACTGCTTTTCTCAGCTGATAGAATCGCAAAGATGCTAGGTGAAAGGGGTGTTTTCTAATGAATGATGTAAAATATATTAATCAAAATATCAATATAAAGAAGAAAAAGAAGCTATCCGCATTTGATATTGTTTTGTTATTATTCTTTATATTTATTAGCTTTATTATGGTTTTTCCTTTTTATAATGCATTTATTGTTTCAATAGTGCCTGAGAGTGTATATGTTAATAATCCTATATTACTTTTCCCAAAAAAACTCACCTTTGAATCATACAAATATGTAGTTACTTCTAATCTAATCTGGAATTCTTACGGCATTACAATTTTTGAGGTGTTGCTTGGAACCACATGCAATGTTTTAGCTACGATAGCGGCAGGTTATGTTTTGAGCAGAAAACAGTTTTTTTTGAGAAGTTTTTGTATGAATCTGATTATTTTTACTATGTTTTTTGGCGGCGGATTGATTCCGTGGTACAGATTGCTTATTAGTTTAGGGTTTAAGAATAACTTGGCTGTTTTGATACTTCCGGGACTTGTAGATACATACAATCTTTTGCTGGCAAGAAACTATTTTGCATCCTTACCTGTAGAGTTTGAAGAATCGGCTAAACTTGACGGAGCTAACGATATAGTTGTTCTATTCAAAATTTTAATACCTATTGCAATGCCTATAATAGCTACAATAGCTTTGTTTTATGCTGTAGGTCATTGGAACAGTTGGTACACAGCAATGTTATTTGTTACAGACGCAAAAAAACAACCGCTAGCCTTAATGCTAAGACGAATTGTAATAGATAATACGGGAGCGATAGGAGCTAGCCCTATTGATAGACCGATTTTTTCAGACGGAATAAAGATGGCAAGTATATTCTTTACCATGACACCAATAATGTTGGCGTATCCTCGAGTTCAAAAGTATTTTGTAAAGGGGATAATGATAGGAGCAATAAAGGGATAAATAAATTAGGAGGGAATGATGAAAAAATTTAAGTCCATTATGATTATTATGTTCGCACTTATTATGTCTTCGACTGTATTTTTAGCTGGATGTGACTCAAGAGGAATTTTTGAAGACTCAGAGGAGATGGGCAAACCTACATTTGATGAGAATATTGAAATAACTATTGGAACAATTGCTCAAGTCGGGCTTGAAGACCAATTATATGATTATATCGCAGAGAAATTTAATGTTCATATCGAGTATCAGATGTTTGATTATAATATGTGGTCAGAACAGCTTAACGGTATGATAAACGGCGGAGATATGATTGACCTTATAGAATGGGATATGCGTCCCTATCTTGCCGCTACATATCAAGACTGGATAGCAGGAGAAGTGCTAAAACCTCTACCGACAGATCTGAAATATTTTCCTAATCTAGCTGCATCATTAAATGATATAGCTGCTGCCGAACATATGAAAGGCAAGAATGACGGAAAACTTTATTGTGTTCCGCTGCGACATGGCATTGACGAAACTGAAGACGGCTTTTTGGTATCTGATATGCACTATATTTATAGAAGGGATTGGGCAAAAGAAGCTGGATTATACAAAGAAGGGGATATATATACCTTTGATGAAATGGTGGAATTACTTCAAGCATTTAAGCAGAGAGGAAGCAATATAAAACCTTTTGCAGATGTACCTTGGGGTATACCTTCAATTGCAAACTATTATGTTACTGAGCCTGGTCTTTACATGAAAGACAATACAGGAAAATATGCATGGAAATTCAGTCAAGAATCATATATGACAGGGCTTAATTTTGTAAAAGATTTGAAAGATAATGAATTATATAATATTGATTTCTATTCTGATAGTGAATCTGATTTGTTTAATGACTACAAAGGTAATGCAATAGGAATCTATTACAACAACTATACGCTTGCCAATTTATATAATATCCGTGAAGCTATGGCGACAACCAATCCGTCCATGACTGAAGCCGATATTAGAGAAGCAACAGCTGCTTTTTATTTGGTTGACGAACAAGGAAAAGTCGCAAACGATTCTATGGAAAATTGGTGGTCAGTAATGCTTTTTAACAGCGGTATGAGCAACAAAAAAATGGCAAGAATTTTGTCTATTATGGATTGGATGTTAAGTGATGAAGGACTGTATACTTGCGCTTACGGAATAAAAGATAAAGATTGGTCAATTGACAATGACGGCAAAGTAACCGTTTTATGGGAAAAGGACGGCAATGGAGACTATATAGAAAAAGATCTCAATTCGCAAAATCTTAGATGGATAGTATCTACATGCAGTGATATGGCATATCTTAACCCTTTGATTCCCCAAACTTTAAAAGACGATTATATGCAATATCGAAACACTATGAATAGTCTAAAAGAGCAAGGCAAACTTAATTTTTTAGATATGGACAGGGAAATGCAATGGCTGTCATCACCCAATAAGGATAACTATATAGGTTCTTTTAGAACAGGAACGCAAGCTGCAATCACTCAGTACATAGCAGGCAGCACCAATTCTTTAAATAAATACTATTCTGAGAACCAAAAAGCCATTAATAAAGTGCTTGATGAAATAAATACGGCTCTTGGACTTTAAAAAAAAGAGGTAATGATGAGAAAGAAGCTGTTAACAATAATAATTACAGTTACGATGTTTATGACAATGATATTAGGTTGTAATCAAGAAAAAGAGAACACTAATTATGGAGAGCCTGTTAACAGCGATTTTAAAGGGATAGGCTTTGAATGGGATATGTATGATTCTATGGATAATTGGTCATCCGAAATTTATACATATCTCAAAGGATGTGCTGATGACTTCAAACCTTCAACGATAAGAGTTATGTTTGATATTGACAAATACTGCGTATCATTTTCTGATAATCTAATGCCAATTTATGATTTTGAAACAGAATCTATGAAAAATGTTTATGACATCTTGCAGTATTGTCAAGATAACGATGTCAATGTGGCTATAGGGCTTTGGCATGCACGTCATGAAGGCAGCTATGTAAATGATGCCATACATGATGAAGGAAATACTTTATTTGCAAAAGTTGCAGTTGATATGCTTGCCCACATAATCAACATCAAGAAATATTCCTGTGTTAAATACCTAGTGCCGTATAATGAACCCAATTATACAAGGCGGAGACGCAATAATGTCTTGATTGATCCTTATACATTATGGTCTGAATGTATGAACAACTTAATTGACGAGATGTCAAAACGAGTCTTTTTATCAGAAGTTTTGATTGCCGCTCCTGACGTATCGTCTATGAATGATAGTGCAAAATGGATAGAGGACTCAGTAAAAGATTTTGACAATAATATAGGCGTTTATCAATTACATACATATACCTCTGATTACCTTGTTTCAACAGGAGGGTATAGAGACAGACTTAACAGAGCAGTTTCAAAAGCTAATGATACTGGCAAGCAATTTTGGATATATGAATCGGGTATTAGTGACGGTATTGTTTCAGGGCAAGGCCAGACCAAAATAAAAACTTATGATTATGTGCTAGGTATGACGGATATGACAATCCAAGCTGTTTTAGCTGGTGTTGACGGTATGTTGTATTGGGCATTGGATTCCAAAATGCATCAAGTCAATGGGGTTGATTCTGATTTTGGGATGATTAATTCCCAAACAAAAGAATTAAGACCATGGTACTATTCTTCTACACTTATCTCTCGCTGTCTTCCAAAAGGATGTAAGATTTTTCAAGGCGAAGACTATAAAAATGTAAGAAGTATTTACAGCATAAATGATAAACAAACCTATGCAATAGGTGTTAACAGAGAGGACGAAGCAAAGAGTATAAAATTTCAAATTGACTCTGATACAGATGCAATTAAAGTTTATATCTATCTTCTAAATGAGCAGGATGTTTTTCTAAATGACAACAAACAAATAATACCCAGTTTAATTCTAGACAAGTCTTTTAAAGACGGCATCGAATTGACCGTACCAAAACAAAGCAGTGTAATTATCAGCACAGAACAATTCTTTTAACAAATAATAATTATTTGGAGGGAATATGAAAAAAGGACGTATAATTTTATTTATTATTACGGCTATGGCTATTATTTTATCTTTATGCGCATGTGAAAAAAAACCAAATACAGAACAGCCAAAAGATACAGCAAAATGTGAAGATTTTGAATTAGTTTCACCTGCGTCTGATGCGGTAAGTGTTGAAGTGCAACCGCTATTTGAATGGGAGACAAGCAAAAACGCACTCAAATATACTCTTACAATAGCCACAACTGAAGATTTTTCAGATGAGAATGTATATGAAAAAACTAATATTGCAAGCCCGTATCATACATTATCCGATATAACTTTGGATTATAGCACTACATATTATTGGAAGGTAGAAGCTATCGGCAGAGGTGAAGGTAACAAGAAGTTAGCAAGTAATTGCCCGCTAAAATATACTACACAATCTGACACCAGAATCTCTATATTTATTAATCACGTATCATATCTTTCATCTTCAAAAGTAACAGTCAACTATGATTTGCCAGCAAGTTCGGAAAATGCAAAGATAAGTATTTCTAAGGACAGCACTTTTGAAAATGCTGAAAGCTTGGTTTTGGAAGATGAACTGAGTGCTGAAAAATTTGAACTAGATAAAGATGAACTTGTTGAAGGGGGCAGCTATTATATCAGGATATCTGCTGATATCGATGAAAAAACATACTATTCTGATATTAATGAAATTTTTATCGGCGAAAATATTTTACTGCATGATTTTAGTGCAGAAAGCGGGTCTCAAACGGGCATTAATGCAGGAGTAAGGGATTGGACGGGAGGAGATCAGCTTACCTATAGCATAGTAGACCAAACTCTCAAAATCAATTTTACAACAGGTAGTTTTCTTGATTATACAATAGTTGATATCAAAGAAGATCAAAAGGCTAATTTAACAGATGTTGCTTATTGTTATCTAAGATACAAAAGCAGCAATTTTGTGGGTGCATTATTATGCAAGATGAGAGGTGATGATTCTGTATCAAGCAATTGGAAAGATTATTCACTCTCAAATATAAACGGTAATGAAGAATGGCAACAAGCATTGATTGCAATAGATGTATCGTCAGTTAACGATTTTAACAGGGTCGTTTTCGGAATAATGTCAAGCATAAGCGGTGAGATATTTATCGATGATATATATTTCATAAAGCCATTTAATAGATAGGAGGGAAAGATGAAGTTAACCAAAAAATTATTGAGCTTGTTTTTGATACTTGCTGTACTGTTTAGTGTAAGCTGTTCAAAAAAAGCTGCTTGCGGAGAGTTTTCATTGACGAGTCCGCAAAACCAGGCAACCCAAGTTAGCTTAACACCGACCTTGGAATGGACAAAATCAGCTAACGCCATCAATTACACAGTGACATTATCTACTAAAGAAGATTTTTCTGAAGGTGTTATCAAACAAGATAACATTAAGGAATTAAAATGGACAGCTACTGCATTGGAACAAGAGACCAAATATTATTGGAAGGTCATAGCACACGGTGAAGGAAAATCAAAAGAAAGTACTCAAGTGTTTTCTTTTACTACATTATCAACAGTGCTTGGTGAATTTGGATTGATATCACCTTCTGAAAACGCAATAGGCGTAGAAAGAAAACCTGTTTTGGAATGGGAAGCATGTGCTAATGCAGTAAAATATTCATTATTAATTTCCAAAGATGAAGATTTTACTGAAGCAAACACAATAACCAAAGAAAACATTAGCAATACTTATGCGTCACCTGATGTAACTCTCCATGGTTTGACCACTTATTATTGGAAAGTAATTGCTGTAGGCGCAGACACAGACGATAACACTAAAACAAGCAATGACGTGTTTTCTTTTACTACAGTAGACATTATTATTGATAATTTTGATGATTATGACGCTGCATCATTTGAGCTTATTTATCAGCCAAAACCTGGCGAATACGGTCAATCAATCACAGCTGAGTTGAGTGAAGAAAGCTGGATAGATGCTGATGACCAAGATATGGATAACGGCAAATCAATGAAAATAAGCGGATCCAAATTGGCTGATTGGGGCTATTTGCAAGTTGTCGGAGATATGACTCAAATAGATGTTAGTTCTTATGACGGCATTGCTTTCTGGATGTATCCCAAGAATGTTTCTGTAGGCCTAGGTATGATAGTACATATTGCCAACGGCTATTATCCCAATGATTGCATGGCTAATATGGAAATTAAAGGAAATGCACCTACTTTGGTCAAAATTCCCTTTAGTGCTTTGACATTAAGGGCAGAAAACACTATAGGAAGTTTTAATCCGTCTTATATTACTGGATTATGGTTTACATTTAAAAACGCCAGCCTATTAGGCTTTGACCAAGGTTTTAAAGGAACATTACCTGATTTTGAAATTTATTTGGATGAATTTGTGCCTTACAAAGACAGTACTATTGCCGAGGTAACTTATGAGCCAGCATACTATCAGACTAGCTTAACTATCGATTTTGAAGAATATGCCGATATGGATGAAGTTAAAGACGATTGTCAAGAAGGCGTAACCGATGAAAATTCTATAATATCTTTATCAGAAACAGGCGGTTATAACGATTCCAAGTGTTTGAAATTTGCGGCCGTAACTGCAGACAATGATACTATTTTAAAGAAATTTTGGAACTTTACAGAATATGATTATTTTGAATTTTTCTATAACGTTCCTGCAGGTGAGGCAAACTTTTTCTTAAGATTGTATCTTAACACTTCAACTGATTATTCACATAGAGCTTATCTAGATTTTTCTAGCGTAAAATTAAGCGGCAGCGGATTTTTGAGAGTTCCGATTACTCAAGAATATTTGTCAGTAGGTGGCGGTGCTGTTGCTGCTGACATAGCATCAGCTAATATAAAAGGACTAGGTTTCTTTGTTAAATTGGGATCAGCAGAATTTTACATTGATAATATAAGACTGATAAAAGACGAGGCGTTACCTACAGCTATGGAACTAACAGACACAGCAACTTTACGCGGTGCTATCAATACCATTCCTGTTGGCAGCGGTTACAGAATTGTAGTTGAAAAGGCTTTTTCTACAGGTTCACACAAAGCATTATGTCCGGTTGTTAATTCATTATTTGATGTGACAGCAGTCGGCACTACCACTTTAACAGCGGCAGATTTGGAAGATAAAGTAACAACGGGTAATTATGTTTGCACTCTTTACTCGTCAGACGGAAACATACTTGCACACGGAACGATTACTATATCTTAAATTCATTATCTTCTTTGTTCACAAAAGAAATAATTATTAATAAAAAAGATAATAGATCGGAAGAGCGTCGTGTAGGGA
>ENA-UOOK01006704-UOOK01006704.1-fermentation-metagenome-genome-assembly--contig:-NODE-6704-length-10858-cov-2.990188_pt1 | contig 10858 bp, 9 predicted proteins | sample MGYA00245777_ERZ724023 | MGnify/ENA primary metagenome ERZ724023 (study PRJEB28704, sample SAMN03018312) | fermentation metagenome | biome: anthropogenic terrestrial biome; feature: soil; material... | reverse complement strand
GGTGCCTGAGACCAGGAAACCTGTTAGAAATCCCTTTGTTTTATTGGATGCCATGAGTGAAAAAGACTTTCTTAACTGCCCTCCAACCAGTTTTTGAAGTGCTTCACTCATGGTTTTCATTCCAAACAGGAACAAGGCAAGAGACCCTAAAACGGAAAGAACAATTCCTAAAATCTCTATTACGTTAGCCGTATCATTCATAGATGCCTCCAATCATTTTGCCGTCTGCAAATGTATTAATGTATTGCTTTAATTACTGTTTTGAGATCTTAAATACATACATGTAGTATTCATTATATTTGTGTTTGCGAAACAACTTGTTGTAAATCACGGATAAGTTTGTAAAGTGTTCTGAAAAAATTAACGTAAAGTTAACATTAAGATTTAAAACGACCTTTAAGTAAGCCTATTTTTGCACGCTTTTAAATCACAAAAATATACTCTCCTTAAAAAAGAAATTTATGAAATTGGACCAGGTTTTTCAACTATTAGTACCAAAAGATAAAAAATTTCACCCTTTGTTTTGTCAGGCTTCCTCTAATCTTATTGAATGCACATTGGCATTCAGGGAACTACTAGATGCAAAAAACGATGATTTAAGGAATGAATTGGTGGCGAGAGTTAAGAAGCTTGAAAAAACCGGAGATAAGATTACAAGCACCATTTTTGATGAGTTGAATTCAACTTTTATTACTCCATTTGACCGCGAAGATATTCATAAACTTACTAATAGAATTGACACTGTTGTTGATCTCATAAATACATCTGCAAAGAGGATGATTCTGTATAAATTATACGAAATACCTCCAGTTTTTATTCAGATGTCTGAATTACTGATAGAAGCGGCAAAAGAGATCAATACCGTAACTATAGGGCTTAATGATATTCATAAGATTCAGCAGTATAAGCAGAATTGTATCAGAATCAGTGAGCTTGAGAATGAATCAGATGTTTTGAACTATTCTTTTCTTTCTGAGATATTTGATCAGGAAACAAACGCCATCAGCCTGATAAAGAAGCGTGATATTCTCAATTCACTTGAAAAGGCCATGGATCGCTGTGAGGATGTATCCGACGTTTTCCAAACTATTATTGTAAAGAACGCCTGATAACATCAATTTCATAAACAATGGAAATTATAGTAATTCTCTGTATTGTCATTGTCCTTGGTTTTGACTTTGTAGGAACGAGTCCCCGGCTCGCCCTCCACATTAAACCACAGGGTGGCATCGGTATTTGCAGTTAGGTCTTCCCAAGTTCCGTCGCCAATTTTTACTTTGATGTAACCCTCTTCTCCTATATTACTTGCAGCTAAGGAGATGTCTTCTTCACCTGCTACCAGTTTATATTCGGCATAGATCTTGCCTGCTGCATCACCTGCTGATTCGGGAGCTATGCCTACGTTACCAGTGGAAACAAAGTTAGCTGCTACTGGCGCTTCCGGTGCTGCTTCTACAGTAACAACACAATTAGCCTTCTTACTGCTATTCGCAGCAGAGGTTGCTGTGATGGTCGCGGTTCCTGCTTCCTTCGCTGTTACTACTCCATTAGCTACTGTTGCTGCAGCTTCATTGCTTGATGACCAATTAACCTTTTTGTTACTAGCATTATCAGGGGATACCGTTGCTGTTATTGTTCCTGTTTCGCCTACTATAAGTGCCATCGTTTCCGGACTAACACTAATAGCACTTACAGCTACGGTGGAACTTCCCCCTCCACCACCGCCGCCACTGGTGCTAGGTTTATTTACAGTGGGTTCCGTAACTCCTGTTGCGACTGTTTGAGTGGTGGGTTTGGTTTCGAAAGTTACGCCGCTAGCATTAATGGTTGCCTGTTGAACAGTTCCTTTTCCGGTGACGTCTACTTTGGCGTCGGCCACCAGAGTGCTTATGGTAGTGTTGTTATCAGTATTTACAGTAACCCCTTCGGTTTTAACCTGGAAATTATCCACCTTGGCATTGACCAGATTGATCTCTATTTTGCCATCGACTTTTTTATCGACTATGATACCTTCAAAGCCTTTTCCAGTTAAATCTGTTTCCTCAACTTTTACACTGGACTGAGCAATTAGTTGATTAATATCGGAGGTTCCGGAGGCAACAATGCGTACCGGACCACTATCTTTGATAACATAGGTTTTCCCGGTCTGGGTATCAATGAGATATACACTGTTGGTACCTCCGCCATTGATATATGTATTGCCTTTGACGACAACTTTTTTCAAGGTAACATTGCCATCACCGACTGCTTTGTCAATGGTAAGATCACCTTCGATGATAGTATTCTGCAGGATAACATCCTTGGCTTTTATAGTTACATTGCCATTAACGGTTACTGATCCGGTGGCTGGCCCATAGGTGCCGGCCTGGTCGTAAACTTTAGAATCATCAGCAGGAATTTCCGGAGTGGGAGCCGGTTTATTCATTGCTTTACTTAAGGCTACTACTGCTTCTGCTCTGGTGATGGGATTATTGGCTTTAAACGAGCCATCAGGATATCCATTCATGAATCCAGCTGTGACTGTTGCTCCGATGGCACCTTTACTCCACTGAGATATACCGGCGGCATCGGTAAATTTTGCTGCTGCGCTTTCATTTTGGGTTAATCCTTTTACCTTCATGATAACAACCGCCGTTTCCTGTCGGCTTATAGGGCTATCAGGTTTAGCTGTACCATCGGCATACCCGGTAAAATAACCTGCCGCTTTAGCTTTGGCAACAGCATCTGCATACCAGGCGTCTGCCGTAACATCTTTATAGTCAACAGTTGCTTTCTCCTTATATCCGAAAGCCCCATTGACTATTACCATAAACTCTGCCCGCGTAATATTATTATCCGGCTTAAAAGTTCCGTCCGGATATCCGTTTACCAAACCTTTATCCATCCAATCCCCAACCTGAACTTTCGCCCAGTGATTGGCAATGTCAGTCGCGGACGCCGCGAACGCTATTGATGGAAACATCGCCATAATCATTATAATGGTAACAATAATAGATAAATTCCTGTTCTTAAATCTCCGTGTTAAACTCACTGCAAGCACCTTTCCTTTCCATATTTTTACAAGTTAAATATTTTCCGATCATCCTCCATTTCTCTTAATTTTGAAAATCAAACGGAAACATTTTAAGAATTATCACCTCCAAAACTCCTTTGTCATTAAGTGCTGTTACATATTGTGACATTTTTGAGCACAGTAATACCATCAATATTCCTCTTAACATTTGTACGCAAACATAGTACAATTCGTATATGGTGGTAAACAATTTAGGCATTCGGTTAAAAAAATTAAGATTAGAGCATGCTCTCAGTCAGGCTGACCTGGCCCAAATACTTGGAATATCAAGGTCAGCCATTGCCAGTTATGAGAACAATCTCCGCAACCCGGATTATGACACACTCATCCATATGGCCGAGTTTTTTGAGGTTAAGGTCGATTATCTGCTGGGTGTTAATCTGTTAAATTTTAGTTCATCTGTAGATTATCAGCACATATTAAGGGAGATTCATGAAGTATTACAATCTTCGACGCTTAATGACGATAAAAAGCAGCAAATTATGAATGAAGTCAGTGATTATTTTAAATGGAAGATTCATCAGGCTCAGCAGGACTTGCCTCCAAAAAAAGAATAACATTAGAAGACTCAACAACTTTTATAACCATTTTGTCCAAACTGCGATTACTCAGAACACCTTCCCAGCAATTATCCTGGCCTCTCCATATACATCCAACGAAATTCTTCAAGTCCTCCCGCGATAGGCTCATTCCATCTAATCCCCCCCTTTCATATACAGTCTACAAAATATAAATGACAAGAGTTTGTCATCCTTTTTAAAAAATATGCAACTATTCTTTTGTTACTATTAGTAACTATTCTATAATATTTTGTTGTGTCCTGCATTAATTTGTACTGTTTTAAAACCATCCATATTGCATAAATGCAAAACACCCCCGCCCGTCGTAAGGTGAGGGTGTTTTGCATTTATGAGCTTTATGGAAATTTAACTAATTAGTAATCTAAAGCCTCCAGCGGAATATTAAGAGCCGATGCGTCTCCATCGGCAATAATATCTGCAGTGGTAAATACGTTAGGAACGATATTACGCATATAAAAACGGGCGGCTGCAACTTTCCCGGTATAAAAACTATAATCAAAATGTTCCGGCCCAACTTCTACTGCCCTTCTGGCCGCCAGCAAGGCTTGCTCCAGCAGCAGGCTTCCACTATAAAGCTGAGATAAAGCTGTCAGGATACGGCGGGAGTAAAGTGGAATCATGCCAAAAGCTTTATCAGAAGTATACCCCATCATGGCTTTTTGAATTTTACCAAAAGCAGCCAGTCCTTTACCGAGATTGGCAAATTCCCTGCTAAACTCCTGGTCATCCTTGTTATTTTCATAAAATGCCTGCATATCTTGCATGAAGTGGGCGAAAACTGCACCTTTTTTCATGGTCATTTTCCGTCCCACCAGATCTAACGATTGAATAAAGTTGGTTCCTTCCCATATGGAATAAATTTTAACATCCCGGGCGATTTGGGCCACCGGATATTCTTCACAATAACCATAGCCACCGTAGACCTGTATCGCTTCGCCAATTAACCACCAGGCTTCATCCGAAGGATAGGCCTTGCACAAGGGCGTGGAGACTTCGATTAAATCATTGGCCCGGGCCCGCTTTTCCGCATCTTGATCGTGGTTACGGACATCAAAAGCAAAATAAGTTTTATATAACAGAGCCCGCATTGCTTCTACATGGGCTTTTCCCATCAAAAGAGTTCTTCTTATATCTTCGTGATTAATAATGGCGGTACGCCCGGCTTTGGGATTAGTCATCAACCTTCCCTGGACCCTATCTTTGGCATAGTCACGAGCATTGTAATAGGCGTTGGCCAGACATGAAAGAGCGCAATGCCCGGTTTCCATGCGCGCCATGTTCATCATCTGAAACATCTGGGCCATTCCTTCTCCTATTCCATCATTATCGAGCGGGTTTTTGCCCAATAACCAGCCGCGGCAGTTATTATTTTCGCCCATAGCCAGCGCGGCGGTACAGGAGCCATGCTGGCCCAATTTGTGCTCCACTCCGGTAGTGGTTACATCATTATCTTCGAGGCTGCCATCTTCGTTCACCCAGTATTTAGGGACCACAAAAAGGGATATGCCTTTGGTGCCTGGAGCAGAACCTTCCACCCTGGCCAGATAAAGATGGATTATATTTGAGGTGAAATCATTATCTCCACCCGTAATGAAAATCTTGCTGCCTTTTATCTTGAAAATGCGAGGATCTTCGGTGGGATAGGCTTTGGAAAGGATATCGCCTACATCGGACCCGGCCGACGCTTCCGTCAAGCACATAGTGCCGGTCCAGGTTCCGTCCATCATCTGAGGCAGGAACATAGATTTTACTTCATCCGAACCAAAGCTTTGAATAAGCCCGGCAGCACCGCTGGTAAGGATAATATAAGGGGCAAAGGTCGGATTAGCGGCTTGCAGCAGTTCCCATACCATGGCATAAAGAATATGGGGGAGAACCATGGCCTCTTCCGATTCGTCAATATTGCTGGTTCCCCACCCTTCACTTTGCAATTGCTTAAAAAGAGGCCCGAAGGTCGGCGGCAAAGCCACTTTGCCATTTTCCAGCTTGACCGGATGGCTATCGCCGTCTTCATTGGTCGCTTCAACCACCTCTTTACACATTTTTAAAATGGGAGCGAGAACCGACTTGACATCTTCTTTGGCGTAATAATCAACAAATTGCGGATAATTAAAAATCTGTTCTGTAGGAAGCCATTCCTGCAGTATAAATTCCAAGTCGCGGGTATTCTGATAAGCAAAATTAGATGACATAATACTGGCTCCTTTCAAAAATTTAAGAATCCTCCCGGTGTTAATATAACGAAGGTCGAAGGATTAGGTTAGCATATGATTAAATGTCCCTGGTCCAAATGCAGGCCATGGCCGGTCCACCGCCTACACAGAGGGAGGCGCCGCCCACCGTGGCTCCCAGTCTTTCCATCTCGTAGTAGAGGCTGACCTGGATGCGCAGGCCGGTGGCTCCGACCGGGTGGCCCAGAGCGATGCCGGAGCCGTTGTTATTGACATTTCCGTATTCCCCTACCGTGCCTATGTTAATGTCAATGTCCTGTTCTTCTTTCATCATCTTTTTGACGCCGATAACCTGGGCGGCAAAAGCTTCATTTATTTCCCAATAATCAACATCGCTATACTTCATGCCGGCCTGTTGCAGACACTTGGGGATGGCTCGGGCCGGGCCCAGGCCCATATAGTAGGGATCAACCCCAACCGAACAGATGTTGACGAGTTTCATAAGCGGTTTAATCCCCAATTCCTGAGCTTTTTTCTTGGTCATCAAAACAGCCGCCGCCGAAGCGTCGTTAATTCCTGAAGCATTGGCCGCAGTAGTTACTCCATCCTTACTGAAAGCGGTGGGAAGCTTGCTCATTGCTTCCAGGCTGGCTCCCCGGATAGGATGTTCATCAGTATCAAAAACAGTAACTTTTCCTTTCTTGCCCGGAATTTCCACCGGCACAATCTCCCTTTTGAAACGGCCTTCATCAATAGCTCTAACCGCCCGGGTATGGCTGATCAGGGCCACCTCATCGGCTTCCTCCCGGGTGATGCCATATTTTCTGGCTATATTATCAGCCGTGCCGCCCATATGACTGCCGGCCAGTTGGCAAACCAGGCCGTCGGCAAGCATGGCATCCTGGATTTTGCCGTCACCCATACGGTGGCCCCAGCGGCCGTTCTGCACGATGTAAGGAATATTGCTCATGCTTTCGGTTCCTACCACCAGAGAAATATCGGTTTTGCCCAGCATCAGATTCATAGCGGCAATTTCCGTTGCCCGCATTGAGGAAGCGCAGTTCTGCTGAATAGAACAGGAAACCGAGCTATGCTCCATACCGATTCCCATCGCTACGATGCGGGGAGGCATAGAGCCATTGCCATGAAACACGCCCATCCCGTAAACAATTTCATCTACCTGGGAAGGCTCCAAACCAGCCCTCTTGATAGCTTCAGCAGCAGCTATTTTTGAAAGGGTATTGGCCCGCACCGACTTCAGCGAGCCGCCAAAGTCGCCAATGGCGGTTCTGCAGGCCGAGACCATTACTACTTCGTTGAGCTCTTTATTCATTAAAACATTCCCCCTTAATAAATATGTTGGCAAATTACCTATTGTCCCTTGAATTGTGGTTTGCGTTTTTCTACAAAGGCCTGAGTACCTTCCTTCATATCTTCGCTGGCTACGCATAGGCCGAAGAAATCTGATTCGATTCTTAAACCGCTGTCCAGATCACCCTGTAGCCCCTGCCCAATAGCCAATTTTGAATAGCCTAGCGACAGAGGGGCATTTTTCATAATCTGCCGGGCTAATTTGCGCGCCTGGTCCATTAATTCTCCGGCTGGATATACATGATTAACCAGACCTACCCGGTAGGCTTCAGCCGCATTGATGGTTCCGGCGGTAAAAGTGAGTTCCTTGGCTCGCCCTTCCCCAATAAGCCGGGGAAGCCTCTGGGTACCTCCATAACCGGGTATGACTCCCAGACTTACCTCAGGCAACCCGAATACGGCCTGGTCGGAGGCCAGACGAATATCACAGGCCATAGCCAGTTCACATCCGCCCCCCAGGGCAAACCCATTAACCGCAGCTATTACCGGTTTTTCCAGAACATCCAATTTGCGAAAAATCTGCTCACCTTCGTCGCTATAATATCGTGCCTGGGCGGATGACAAACCCATGAAACCGATGATATCTGCTCCAGCTACAAAAGCCTATCCCCTGCTCCTGTAACAATAAGAACTTTTATCTCTTCATCCCGTTTGACTTCGTCTACGGCCTGGCCTATTTCCTGAATGGTTGCAATATTTAATGCATTCATGGCCTTAGGCCGGTTGATGTAAAGGATACCTATACTGTCCTCTTTCTCCAGGATCACATTGTCGTATGGCATATTTACCCCCCCCATTCCGTTTGGATATTCAACTATTGGTTATAATCAAAGAAGCCTTGTTTAGTTTTCATACCTAACCATCCTGCCCGTACCAACTGTCTTAAGGGGGAACAGTCCGATTCTATTAATATCCATGCAATATAACCCCCTAACATTTTTTGGTTATTGCTTTGTCTTTTGATACCACCTCCTGCCAGAAGCTTTAAGCAATTATGCTTTGTCCGTTTAATTTGCAAGCTCTGTGCCAGGAAATATTATTAGGAGCTGTGTGGGTTCATATTGCCTGTAATTCGGGGGTTATAGAAGCTAACATAGGAATAGTTATATTCGCAAAAACGGAATATTAAAAGCAGACTTTTCGAATGGATAGTTGTCAGGATGGCAGAAAAAGTGTCTGATCGGTCTATCTTTTGCAAAAGCGAAGCATTTTAGCTAAAGCGCATGCTTAAATTAGAAAATACTGTTCTTGTCATTGCTATGAATAACGTTTTTTTGTCATCCTGAACGGAGTGAAGGATCTTGCCGGTATTGAAGATTAACAAGGGAAGTATCCTTCGTTAACACTGGGGAATGACTCCAAATGTAAGAAGGGTGTAAAGAGTATATCAGGGATTTAAGCCATATTTATCAAGCTTTCGATATAAGGCCGAGATATGAATCTTCAGCATTTTAGCTGAACGATTTTTATTGCCGCCGGTCTTCTGCAGGGCCTGGGTTATCATTTCTTTCTCAATTTCCTGCAGAGTTTCCGAAAGACCCCGGTGCCTAAACTCTTTTGGAACTTTGGCTGCTGAGGGGCATTTTATAAGAGAAGGAAAATGGGCCAATCCCAAGCATATTTCCTGGTTCATAAAAGCCAGGTTAATAGCTCTCTCCAACAAGTTCTCCAATTCTCTTACATTTCCCGGCCAGTCGTGGCTTTGCAGCAGTTCCATGGTTGGAGGGGAAATGCTATGTACGTTGGTTCCCAGCTTAAGATTAATACGTCTCATGAGGTTTTCCACCAGCAAAGGCAAGTCTTCCATGCGTTCGCGTAAAGGCGGAATCTCCAGACTGACTACATTGAGCCGGTAGTAGAGATCTTCACGAAATTCATTTTGGGCAATCATGTTTTCTAAATTACGATTGGTGGCAGCTATGACCCGTACATCTACCGGAATTGGCTTAGTACCCCCTACCCGCTCTATTATCTTCTCCTGCAAGACAACGAGCAGTTTAGTCTGCATGGATAAAGGCATATCACCGATTTCATCCAGGAAAATAGTTCCGCCGCTGGCCAATTCAAACTTGCCGGGCTTGCCGCCTTTTTTGGCTCCGGTGAACGCGCCCTCCTCGTATCCGAACAGTTCCGATTCCATGAGGCTTTCCGGTAATGCAACACAATTAATGCGGATAAAGGGGCCGTATCGGCGATGGCTGGAATTGTGGATGGCCTGGGCCACTAACTCCTTCCCGGTACCGCTCTCGCCCGTAATCAAAACGGTAGAGGTGGTGAAAGATAAACTCTCCACCATGTTTCGGATCCAGGTAAAGGATGGATTGGTACCGATTAAATCGTTGATTGTCCATTTGGCATGATATATTTCGCAAATCTCTTCTTTATATTGTTTAAGTTGTTTCTCCGTTTCTTTAAGTTTTCGGGTCAGAATCTTGACTCCCGACATATCCAGGAAAAGGCTGTAACCAATCGCTCCGATGATTTCCCCTTCCTGGGTTATAGGCATACGACTTACAATGGTATCACGGCCTTTAACCGGGAAAAACTCCACCCGGTCTATTCTTCCCGTCTTCAATATTTGAGGAAGTTCCGAATTGGGCAAAATTTCTGTAACATATCTACCAAGCGCATCCTTTTTTTCTATCTCCAGTATTTCCAGGCATGCCTGATTGATAGCCGTAATATAACCTTCCTTATCGACGATGACATAGGCTAGGTAAGGGTTTTCCAATAAACCTTGCAGGAAGTTGTTAAATTCCTTTTTTCGTTCCTGCATCTTATTCATGAATATCCGGGCCGAGGACATGTCTAAAAACAAGCTGTACCCGGTGGCCCCAATAATTTCCCCGTTTTTAATGATTGGAACCCGATTGACAATTGTATCGTGGCCCTTGATGGTCCAAAATTCAGCCCGGTCTGTCCGTCCCGTTTGAAGTATTTCCAAAAGTTCAGAATTCGGTACTACATCTAAAATATACCTTCCTAAGGCATCAGACATTTCTATTCCCATGATATCCAGGTAGGTCTGATTAATCGCTCTAATATATCCTTGCTTATTCACAACGATATAAGCCAAATGGGGGTTAGTCTCCAAGCCGGTATGGAGAATATCTCTAATAGCTAAATTTTCTTCGTTCAGGGGATCAGATGGGATAAGCGCAAAATCCGGTACCGGTTCTTTTTGTGCAACATTAATAAATTCTGCCACTTTGCCCGGCGGAAAATCTCCCCTGCCCACCAGAAGGCTTATCATATTGCGCCGGATATCTTCGATGAGGGGAGAAGAAGTTCTTATCATCATTTCTTCCATGACAGGATAGGTGCAAGATTCGACCAGATGAGTACCGTTGTTGGTCTTGACTTCCACGATACAGAGACGGCACAAACCGTTCCCTCCGCAGGGTTTCTGATACATACAAAGATTAGGAATATGAATTCCGGCTTGTTCTGCTGTCTCCAGAATAGTATTTCCCAGTGTGGTCTCTATCTCTTTATTATCAATGACCACCTTCATAAGATCCTCCCCCTCTCCCCCCATAATGACTTTTATTGGACAATATTCAGTCCGTGATATATTTCCAATTGAGATTTTTGCATAATACACTTATTCTTAAAAGTCTGTTCCAACAATTAAGGCCTATGCCTAATCAATGCTTAAAGAT
>ENA-UOOK01006703-UOOK01006703.1-fermentation-metagenome-genome-assembly--contig:-NODE-6703-length-10858-cov-4.061650_pt1 | contig 10858 bp, 12 predicted proteins | sample MGYA00245777_ERZ724023 | MGnify/ENA primary metagenome ERZ724023 (study PRJEB28704, sample SAMN03018312) | fermentation metagenome | biome: anthropogenic terrestrial biome; feature: soil; material... | reverse complement strand
ATGTTGAATGTTTATGCAAATATATATATTTAATTTAATATACAATGCACCATTTTGGTCCTTGTGTTCTAAATCGTAAGAATCCGTGATTATGATTCTTATCGTTAAAACAACAACAATATTATTTGAACGATAATTGAAATTTATCTTTCATGTTTTAATTTTGTGAAAAATATAGATGTGTTTGAACTGATTATGAAGGAAATAATTTACATTTGTTTCTTAAATGTCATCAGAGTCAGAGAATGTGTCTACAGCATATTTATAATACGTTTTTTCACTTTTATGAGCGTAAAGACCTTTCTCGATGGGAACACCAACCGTCTTCTCATCCCGTGATTTATGGTATGTACCATATTTATTGTGATACCGGTTGGGAGAAATTGGTCAGTTTGCAGATGTCACATTTGAAAGCGAGTGGATTGTTCTTTAGGACTAAAAGGTTTTTTGTCAGCTGTATCACAGTTCATCCGGAGGATATTGAAAAACTGAAGATGATTATTCCTGATGATCGTTTACAGATCATATCAGTTTCTTCTGATGCTCATCTCTATGAATATCCGGCACTGGACTATATTAAAAGAAAGTGTGATGCCGGGGACTGTTATTTTTATTATTTTCATACCAAGGGAATATCTTATCATGCATCGAGAAAATCAGATTACCACTTTAAGAAATTTAAACGGAACGAAGAGGCCTGGAGAAACTTGATGGAATATTTCCTGATGGATAAATGGGAGGTGGCGGTAAATGTGTTGAATGAGGGCTACGATACATACGGTTCTTATCGCTATCCTCCACAGTATCCTCACCAACCTGGGCATTTCTATATGTATGCTGGGAATTTCTGGTGGGTACGTTCTGAATATGTGAGAAAATTGCAGGTTATCCGGAAGGACCAACGCGGTGATCGGTTTCTGGCTGAACGCTGGATATATCAACAACATCCTAGGGATTTCAGCGCTTTTGATACATGGGCCTTATTGTATAGTACTTATCTTCCGTCATCTGTTTACCGGCAATCACATTCTCCCCTTATGGACCGTTGCCATTTTATGATTTCTTTTAATTGGCAGAAGTTTCTGAGAAAAGTATTTGGATACCAGTATGGGAAACATAACAATGATAAGTTTCAGAAGGTATAGGATCTTTCAGAATTTTATACTATCTTTGCAACATATAATGAAAAAATACGGATGCTGAAGACCTATAATACAGGAGAAACTGAAGAGGATCTTCGAGAGAAATATAACCCCGAGGGTTCGGTGCTCAGGAGAGCACAATTGAGGATGCTCGATATGGCTGTATATCTGCAGCAGACTGCGCACAGGATAGGTGTTCCCTGTCGTCTGGATGGTGGTAATGTGCTGGGAGCACTCCGCCATGGTGGATTTATACCCTGGGATGATGATGTGGACTTTGTCGTTGCTCATAAGGATTTCAAACGTCTCTGCCGCTATCTGAAAGATCATCCGCATCCTCAGTATGTGTTGCAGGACAATGAGACGGATAAGGGATACTATAAGGAATGGGCTATGCTGAGGGACCTTAGAAGTCATACGGTGAGTCACGACGCTGATGAGAGTGCGGATCGCCGGTGTTTCGAAGCCCAGCACTTTAGCGGATTGCATATAGACATCTTCCCTTACGAAGACCACATGATTCCGGGACTGCAGAGGCTGGCTGGAAAATTGTCTGTGAATGTAAATTTGAGATTTGCGGGTGTCCATCCGCACATTGCCCAATTCTGTTATGATGGGCTTCACTATATTTTGTTTCCTGTATTTCGGCTTTTGGGGCATTTGTTCGGGAATTCTCAATCTTGTATGCATTCTTATGGGGCTTGGTTTTATGAACGGCACCCTAAAGAATGTATGGTCCCTCACCGGAACTTGTTATTTGAGGGGCATCTTTTTGAAGGGCCGGCTCAGCCAGAGCGTTTCTGCCGTATTGCTTATGGCAATTATATGGATCTTCCGCCGGTGGATAAGCGTGATCGCCATAAGGTGGACATCATTATTGATGAATAAAATGTGTTTCTTATGAATATAGCCGTTATTTTTGCTGGAGGATCGGGTGTCCGCATGCATACCAAGTCCAGACCCAAGCAGTTCCTGGACTTGAACGGGAAACCGATCATTATCTATACGCTGGAACTGTTTGACAATCATCCTCTGATTGATGCTATCGTGGTAGCTTGTATTGAGGAATGGATACCCTTTCTGAAAAAGCAATTACGGAAATTTGAAATTACTAAGGTCGCTAAAATTGTTCCTGGTGGGAGTACCGGGCAGGACTCAATTTATAATGGACTGAAGGCAGCCCAGGAAATCTCAGAGTCAGCGGATGATATTGTCCTTATTCATGATGGCGTGAGACCTTTGATTACTGAGGAAACGATTACGGATAATATTAATAAGGTGAAAGCGTGTGGATCTTGCATCACCTGTATTCCTGCCACGGAGACTTTTATCGTAAGGCAGAAAGATAATCTCCTCGAAATTCCGAAACGTTCTGATTCTTTAATCGCCAGGGCCCCACAGAGTTTTTATCTGAAAGATATTCTGGGTGCTCATCAAAGGGCAAGGAGTGAAGGACATCACGATTTCATAGATTCTTGTACGATGATGAGCTCTTATGGGTATAAACTTGGTACGATCATAGGACCTATGGAGAATATCAAGATTACTACCCCTACAGACTATTTCGTCTTGCGGGCCATGATTAAGGTACATGAGGATCAGCAGATATTCGGGATTCTTTAGTGGATGAAAATGAAAAAACGTAGATAGATAAGGACGTTGAATGCTTAAGGCTATGAATGCAACTCTAAAAGAAGACATCTCTGTGTTCGTTTCTCGTTTCCCTCTTTATGAGGAATTAAGGGGCAAGTCTTTGACGATCACAGGTGCAACCGGACTATTGGGATCGTGTATGGTAAGGTGCTTGCTGGCCCTTAACGAGAAGTATGACCTCCAACTTCGGATTATTGCAGTGGTCAGAGATTTGGAGAAAGCTCAGCGTCTGTTTGGAGCGCCGGATCTTACCCTTTCTTATTATGTCTGTGATTTCGCCTCCCTTACTCCTTTTGCTCCTCCTCGTACGGACTATTTTATCCATTTTGCTAGTCCTACTGCATCAAGATATTTCGTGGAACATCCTGTCGAGACTTTGCAGACGGGAGTGAATGGAATTGAGAAGGTGCTGGATTTTGCACGGGAAAAGCCTTTGAGGTCGCTAGTCTATATCTCTTCCATGGAGGTTTATGGCTCGATATATGATGATCGTCAACCTTTGACGGAGGATGAACAAGGCTATCTTGATCCGATGTTGACGAGGAGTAGCTATCCTATGGCTAAGCGTACGGCAGAATGCTTTTGTCGTGCATTTGCTGAGGAATATCATATTCCTGTAAAAGTTGCCAGATTGGCTCAGACTTTTGGCGCAGGTGTGTCGAAAGATGATCATCGGGTATTTGCCCAGTTTTCTCGGAATATCCTGCAAGGGAAGAATATCGTGCTCTATACGAAAGGTGAGGTTGGACACTGCTATTGTTATACGATGGATGCCATGAGTGGAATACTTTATATCTTGTTGCGTGGTGGAGACGGGGAGGCTTATAATGTGGCAAATGAGCAAACATATATATCAATAATTGATATGGCTGAATTTCTTTGCCGGGAGTTTGCACCTCAACTCAAACCTGTGATTGAACTAAAAGAAAATATGGGTTATCCTCCAACTACGAAATTACGTTTGTCAACTCACAAGATCCGGACTTTAGGGTGGAAACCTCAATATAGCCTGAAGACTATGTTTGAAAGACTGATGCAGTCTATGCAGGAATGATCGTTTATCTGGTGAGGCATACGGAGTTTATGCTTATAGTTGTCTTTTAGAAATGTGGCTTGCAGATATCGTACTGCACATTGTTATAAGAGAAGATAAGGGGATAGAAAAAACTTCTGATGATTCCACTGATTCCTTTTGCATTGCCATTGTAATAAATGGTATGCCGGTGCTTCATGCAGAGCCAGCAGAGACGGAGTAGTGAAAAAAAATCCTTTTGTAACATTAAATGACTCATCTCGTGTGACAAGGGAAGGAAATCTTCTGAGGTTGAGGCATAGATATGACGGTAAAGTGATTTCCATGTGTCTTTTTGCTGGAGTGTGTGATAATTCCTTAATCCGTATAGATAGGGTTGATAGGTTAACTTGTGATTGAATTCCTTATGAAATCTTCTCTGTTCGGCCGCAACGGTAGAATTACTGTGCGTACGATGCCAGTTGAGAGGTTCATCGACCCTGATAATGCCGTGGTGGAGTTGTGCCTGGATCGCCAGACTCCAATCATAAGGAATATAATTTAACCAATTTCCCGGATCTTGTGCAAAATGACGCTCGAGGAGCATCGTGTGACCGGCAAAGGCATTGAAGAGAAGTGCTTCTGGGGTGTATTGCGGAGTCACATAGACACAATGGTCTGGGCTCGTACCGCGGTAGTGGCAGCAGAAACAGAGATCATGATCGCCGATAGCAGCCATTTGCTGTTCTAGTTTTTTCGGATACCAGACATCATCCTGATCGGATAAAGCAATATAGTCCCCTGTGGCTCTGGCTGTTGCGGTCTTGAAATTCTCGTTGAATCCTAATCTTCTTGGATTTTGATAGAACTTGATGAAGGAGTGGGCTTTTGCAAAGGCTTCGCAGATGCTCGGTGTAGAGTCATCGGAACGGTCATCCTGGATAATCAATTCATATAAAGGATAGGTCTGTTTCAATATGGAATTGATTTGTTCCTGTATGTATTTCTCTCCATTATAGGTGCATAGGATGACGGAAATGGTTTGATTCTTGTTCATCTTGAAATTTATTTCGTGCAAATTTACAACTAAATCGTTGATGTTCAAAGAATAATGTGTATTTTTGTGCCCAAATTCAATTATTAGCAACGATGTCTCTGAAATCATTATACGATTCTGTTTTTCATGTTTATAAACGTTATGACCTGACTCCCTGGGATCGTCTGCCGAAGGATATTCCCCAGATATATGGTGTCTATCATATATTTTGTGCTCCGGGATGGCAGAGTCTGGTCAAAGATCAGATGGAGAGTTTGAGGTCTTCTGGGCTGTGGGCTGCCACGAAAAAGTTATTTGTCAGTTGTATTATCTCAAAAGACAGTGATATGGGGGAGCTTCGTTCTATCATGGGTCCTGATGAGAAATGGGAGGTTATTGCGGTAGGAAAAGATAAAACAAAGTTTGAATTTCCAGCGCTGAATTTCATACAAGGTTTCTGCAGAGATCATAAATGCCTGGTCTACTATTTCCATACCAAGGGAATCTCGCTCATGTCAACAACAAATCATTCACGAGACTATCGGAAATTTAAACGCAATGTAACGGCATGGCGCAAGATGATGGAATATTTCGTTTTTGATAGATGGCAAGTAGCCGTTAATGTCTTAATGGAGGGGTATGATACTTATGGAACTTTAAAGTTGGATCCCCCTTATACCCGTCATTCTCATTATTCCGGTAATTTTTGGTGGGCTCGTTCTGAATATCTGACTCAGTTGGCTGTACTGGATGAAAAAAAGAGAAAGGATCGCTTTAAGGCAGAAATGTGGATCCTAAGTGGCAGGGGACGGTTCTTCAGTACATTTGACAATAAGACAAGTTTGTATGGAATTTATATGCCAAAGCAACTTTATCTTTCGTGCCATCCTACTTCGTTAAATAAGTTGAGATTTATCATGTCTTATAATGTTGATAAGTTAAACCGTCATCTGGTTGATGCGGAGTTGGATAAGAAGAAAGTGGATAAGTATCGTACGAATGGCTGATTATCATAAATAAAGTTAATAACACTTAATTAGTTATGAGCTTTAGCTAATCATGAAAGATCATTAAAAATAAATTATGTACCTTTGCAAACTGATTATTCGGGGGTGCTCTTAGGATTCCCGTGTGTTTTCGTGTTAATAATGGCAGTTTTGGCCGATTGCCATGGTTAGAGAATCGATTGCACTGCAGCGAGTTTACCTTGTAGGATCTCTTTTAGACTGGAGATGTGTAAGGGACGCTGAATAGATCACATTTAAGTTTTTTAGTAGTAAATTAAAAATTAAAATGGACACATTAAGTCTCAAAACTGTTTCTGCTAATAAGGAAACAGTGAAGAAAGAGTGGGTCGTCGTAGATTGTACGGGCCAGATAGTAGGTCGACTCTGCACAAAAGTTGCCAAACTGCTCCGTGGAAAGTACAAACCCAGCTTTACACCTCATGTTGATTGCGGTGACAATGTTATCTTAATCAATGCTGATAAAGTTGTTTTCTCCGGCAAGAAGGAAACGGATAAGGTTTATATTCGTTATACTGGTTATCCAGGTGGTCAACGTTTTTCTAACCCTGCCTTGTTGCGTAAACGTCCTAATGGCGTCGACAAACTCCTCCGTCATGCTGTGAAAGGCATGCTTCCGAAGGGTCGTTTAGGCCGTGCCTTGATGGACAATCTTTATGTTTATGAAGGCGCTGAGCATGATAAAGCCGCTCAGAAGCCGAAGAAAATTGATATTAATCAGTACAAATAATTAGGAAATCAAGATGGAAGTAATAAATGCAATCGGTCGCCGTAAGAGTTCTATTGCTCGTATCTACGTGAAGGAAGGAACCGGTAAGATTATAATCAATAAAGAAGATATTGAAAAATATTTTCCATCAAATATCCTTCGTTATGTCGTTCTACAACCGCTGAAACAGTTGGATGCTGATGGAAAGTATGATATTCAGGCTAATATCTTTGGGGGCGGTTTTACAGGTCAGAGTCAGGCTTTACGCCTCGCTATCGCCCGTGCGCTGGTAAAGATAAATGCTGATGATAAAAAGGCCTTGAAGGATGCAGGCTTTCTTACTCGTGACAGCCGTGAGGTTGAACGTAAGAAACCAGGACGTCCAAAGGCTCGCCGCCGCTTCCAGTTCAGCAAGCGTTAAACTTTCTATGCCGGCACAATATCCCCTTTTATGCCGGGGAAAGGTTTGAACTAAAGTTTAGTATCCAAATCGGCTGGATTCGTATGGAAGTGGCTCCATTTAACTATTTGAAAATAGACAGGAGCTGATTTATCGGAATTTCATTCCCCGACTACCAGACGGTTGTTTCTAACAAGAAAAGAATTAACAAGGAAAGTAAACAATTTAATATTACTAAGAAAATGTCAAGAACTACATTTGACCAGTTACTCCAGGCAGGTTGTCATTTCGGACACCTCCACAGAAAGTGGAACCCCGCAATGGCTCCTTATATCTTTATGGAACGTAATGGTATCCATATTATTGACCTCAATAAGACAGTGGCTAAAATTGATGAAGCTGCTGAGGCTTTAAAGGGTATTGCTAAATCTGGAAAGAAAATCCTGTTCGTCGCTACTAAAAAACAGGCCAAAGATATCGTAGCTGAAAAAGCTGCATCTGTCAATATGCCTTATGTTGTTGAACGTTGGCCGGGCGGTATGCTCACTAACTTCCCGACTATCCGTAAGGCTGTGAAAAAAATGGCGAACATTGATAAACTGATGAATGATGGCACTTTTGCTAATTTGTCTAAGCGTGAACTTCTGCAGATTACACGTCAGCGTGCTAAACTGGAGAAAAATCTCGGCTCTATCGCTGACCTGACTCGTCTGCCTAGCGCATTGTTCGTGATTGATGTGCTCAAGGAGCATATCGCTGTCAGGGAGGCTAATCGCCTGGGTATTCCCGTGTTCGGTATTGTTGATACTAACTCTGATCCTCGTGATATTGATTACGTTATTCCTGCAAATGATGACGCTAAAGATTCTATAGAGGTTATTTTGAATGCTGTTTGTGGCGCTATTGCTGAAGGCCTTGAAGAACGTAAGGTTGAAAAGGCTGATGAAAAGGCTGCTGCTGAGCAGAAGGAGGAAGTAGGTGAGAACCCAAGGCATGCTGCACGGAAAGCTCGTAAGAGTGAAGCTTCATCTGATGCTAAGGTAGAGAATGCCCCGCAGGAGGAGGCTTCTGTAAAAGAAGCTCCTGAGACGGAAGAAACTCTTAAGGCTGAAGCTGCGGCTCCTAAAACTGAAGAGCAAGCCCCTGCGGCTGAATAAAACGATAGGAGGTCCGAGTAATTCATGACGCATGGTCTTTCGCGTACATGATTATAAGGACCTTTTTTATTTTTTAATCATTTATAAAGGAGAAATTAAAATGAAGGTTTCGATTCAAGATATTCAGAAACTTCGTAAGATGACTGGCGCTGGCCTCGCAGATTGTAAAAAAGCTCTTGTTGAGGCTGAAGGCAGTATGGATAAAGCCATAGAACTTGTGCGTGAACGGGGGTTGGCCATCGCCGCTAAACGTTCTGATCGGGCAACTTCCAATGGTTGTATACTCGTTAAGAAAGTCCCGGGCTTTGCAGCTATGGTCGGCGTGAAATGTGAAACGGATTTTGTTGCTGCAGGAAAAGACTTTATCGCTATGGTGCAGGAAATACTTGATGCTGCCGTGGCTAATCGTTGTAAAACGCTTGAGGAAGTAAGACAACTGAAACTTTCTAGTGGAGATACTGCTGATCTGGCTGTGAAACATCGCTCTGGTATTACGGGTGAGCACATGGACCTGGATGGCTATAATTTTATCGAAGGTGATCATGTGTCTGTTTATGACCACATGAATAAGCACTTACTGGCTACGATGGTTCAACTGAATAAGGAAAATGAAGAGGCTGCTCATAAGGTGGCTATGCAGGTTGCTGCAATGAATCCTGTTGCTCTTGATGAAGCTCATGTGGCTCAGGAGGTTAAGGATAAAGAACTGGAAATAGCTGTCCAGAAGACGAAGGAGGAGCAAATTCAGAAAGCTGTTAATAACGCTTTGAAGAAGGCTGGATACAATCTCTATATTGCAGAGAGTGAGGAACATCTTAATGAGGGACTTTTGAAAAAGGAAATCACTGAAACGGATGCTGATGAGATCCGGAAAATTAAGAAAGAGGTGGCTGATCAAAAGGCTGCTCATTTACCTGAGCAGATGGTCCAGAATATCGCTAAGGGCCGCATGAATAAATTCTATAAGGAAAATTGCCTCGTAGATCAGGAATTCCAGTTTAGTGATGGTGATAAAATAAGTGTCTCAGACTGGCTTAAAAAACAGGATAGGGATCTTGAGATCGTAAATTTCAAACGCTTTACTTTGCTTGCTGAATAGTTCAGCATTTGTGATTGCGTTTTTGATATTGGGTCAGATGGGTGTTTCCTGTAATAATTAGGAGAACTTTATATCCACTGACTTGGATTATTATAGGGGGTGTCTGTCTTTTTGAAGAACAGGCACCTTTCCTTTTATCAACTTTTATTATCCTTTTTAAATGTGGACATTTCTATCTGTGTGTTATTTATCTTGACATGAAGATATTCGTAGTATTACACAATTATTCTGGCCATGATCAGGTGTCTTCTGGGACTTTGCGCTCGAAGGATCCCATCATATATCTGAAACCTGATTCTGCGTTGCTCAAGGATCATAAACCTTTTTTTGTTCCGGATAATTTGGGGGAGATCCGGTTTTGTGCAGAATTGGTGGTACGCATAAGCCGTTTGGGAAAATCTGTTCCTGCGCGCTTTGCACACCGCTATTATGATGCAGTGACTGTAGGGGTGAATTTTATTGCTGCTGATTTGCAAAAAAAATTGAGTGGGAAGGGATTACCTTGGGAAAAAGCAACAGGCTTTGACTGTTCTGCCGTTCTCGGTGATTGGACGGATAAGGAAAATTTTAGCAATGTTCAGACTCTTCGCTTTAGTTTGAAGGTCAATGACGGGTTGGCTCAGGAAAGTTATTCTTCTGATATGATCCATACAGTTGATGAACTTGTTTCTTCGGTCAGTACGAATTTTACACTGAAAACGGGTGATCTCCTCTTTACGGGATGCCCTGTAGAATTGATGCCTGCTCATATTAATGATCGTATTACCGGTTATCTGGAAGACCGCAAGGTGTTGGAATTCTATCAGAAATAGAATAGAATAATAGAGCTTGGGCGCAGAAGAGGGCATGAGCGGACGTAATCTTGAAATATAGAAAATGTTATGCTCCTTGTCAAGGAGAAAATTTGATAAAGATTATGAATATACGGGTTGGCTTTGGATATGATGTCCATAAATTGGTTGTGGAACGTGAACTTTGGCTGGGTGGAATTCGTATTGACTATGCCAAGGGATTGTTAGGACATAGTGATGCAGATGTCCTCATTCATGCGATTTGTGATGCTCTTTTGGGAGCGGCAAATTTGCGTGATATTGGTTATCAGTTTCCGGATACTGCTGCGTCTACACTGAATATTGACAGTAAAATCCTTCTTCGTAGGACAATGGACTTGGTAAGGAAAAAAGGATATGCACTGGCTAATATTGATGCTACGGTTTGTGCGGAACAGCCTAAGTTAAACCCTTATATACCTGCTATGAAAACTTGTCTGGCTGGAGTTCTGAAGGCTGATGAAGATGATATTTCCTTGAAAGCTACTACTACTGAGCATCTTGGTTTTACGGGCCGTCAGGAAGGTATTTCTGCGTATGCGGTCGTTCTCATCGAAAAACAAATCGGATAAAGCTTAAAAATATTTGTCTCGTCCTGACTCAGGACAATATTTGGGCGGAACGGATATTGTCAATGTGTTCGCACACAAATAGTTGATTTATGTCAAGAAGAAGTGCAGATCACGAGAAAAGTGTAGCTTATTCTTGTATAAGTAGAAAAAGCAGGCTATCTTTGCAACTACAAAAAGGTTAATAGATTGTTTAGGTTAGTAGTAATAAATTTAGGTTTTTAGT
>ENA-UOOK01006702-UOOK01006702.1-fermentation-metagenome-genome-assembly--contig:-NODE-6702-length-10858-cov-5.447561_pt1 | contig 10858 bp, 7 predicted proteins | sample MGYA00245777_ERZ724023 | MGnify/ENA primary metagenome ERZ724023 (study PRJEB28704, sample SAMN03018312) | fermentation metagenome | biome: anthropogenic terrestrial biome; feature: soil; material... | reverse complement strand
CGGATGCCGTTCCCCTGCTGGCCACGGACACGGGAAACCAGCTCGGCGGCACCGGCGAGCACTTTTTTGGGGACACAGCCCCGCAGGCCGCACGTCCCCCCGTATTCCCGGGAATCAACGATCGCTACCTGCATCCCGGCCTTCCTGCAATGCCAGGCTATGTCGGAACCGGCGACCCCTGTCCCGATAACGACGACGTCATACTCCCGCTCCATATGAGGCTACGGTTGCTGCAGACCGCCATAATGGTTACCCCCGGGCGGCCGTGCCGGTCAGAGATAGAGCGGGGAGACGATCCCGGCGAGGAGCGCCATCCCGCGGGGTCAAGGCCGGGCGGACCCCGATGATCACTCGTAGATCGCGCGGGTGACCCGGTGCGGCTCAAACTTGCCGCGGTGGAAGACCCGGACCTCGACCTCGGCGCCCTTGCGGAAGTCCCGCATCAGGAGGTCGTAGGTCCGCCGGACGTAGCGCAGTCCTTCCCGGGCAAAGAGGTCCCGGAGGGCTCTCCGGAACCGGATCTCCTGGTCGAGGAACGCCGCCTCGTATGCCCGGGTCTCCTGGGCGATCCGGGCGCATTCAGCATCGTCGATCGGGTTGTTGTAGCACCCGTGCTCGTTCAGGCCGCCGATCTGCCGCCAGTCGATGGCGCCCGTCTCATCGGCCTCCCGGTGGAGCATGAGGGGGTAGACCCGGCAGATGGAGAACCGCCGGTCGTAGATGCTGCACCTGCCGCCTTCGAGGAATACGCAGGACCCGTCCGGCCCTGTCCGGAGAGCGTAGCCGGAGACGTAGAACCGCCCCTCCTGGTCGCAGGCGTCGTAGTCGGGCGCCGGGATGATGGCGTCCGGACAAAACGAGCGGACCCGGTCGATATCCTCCTCCAGCAGGAAGACATGCCCGTTGAACTCCCGGGTGCAGCACCGGCCGCAGCAGTCGCAGGAGAACCCCACGTCACGGATGGTATCAATGAACTCCTCCTCAGGGAAGAGGAGAAGATTCTTGCGTTCCTGCTCAAGGGCATCAATCTGTTCGTCGAACGAGAGCGTAAGCAACGGCCTCCATATCGTGAAGTCCGGCACGAATGCCGGCATTGGTATCCTCAGGTATTGGACGGGAAGAGGGATATGCCCTTCGTCCGCAGTATAACTGTTCCGGCAGGAAGGGACGGAATCCCGTGCAATCACCGCCCGGGAGCCGGGATTCGGAAACGTATTAGAAGATTCATGCCCAACGAATATCATCACATCCGAGACATCCCCATGATAACGACGTTCATCATATTCATCGTCGGCATAGCGCTCCTCCTGAAAGGGGCCGACCTCTTCGTAGGCGGCGGAAGCGGTCTCGCCCTCCGTCACAGCATCTCCCCGGCCCTGATCGGGTCCACGATCATAGCGTTCGGCACATCCCTCCCGGAGCTCGTCGTCAGCACGAACGCCGCGGCCACGGGAAATACTGCTATCGCGCTCGGGAACGTTCTCGGAAGCAATATAGCAAACATAGCCCTCGTCCTGGCGCTCTGCACCCTCATCCGACCGGGTATGGTCGCCACATCGGGGACATCGCGCTCCGCGCTCATCCGACATGCCGCACTGATGCTCGTTGCGACGGGGGTGTTCGCCCTGCTCGCCGTGAGAGGCACGCTCGACGCCCTGGCGGGGGTGGTGCTCCTCATCCTCTTTGCGGTCATCCTCACCCTTCTCCTGCGGGAGCGCCGCGAGGAGGATGCTGTCCACATCAAGTCGCACGGGTGGGCCGATGCCCTCTACATCGGCCTCGGGCTCGTCGCCGTCATCGTCGGGGCCCAGCTGGTCGTCACCGGCGCCGTCACGTTCGCGGAGGCCTTCGGAATCCCGGCCTTCGTCATCGGCCTCTCGGTCGTCGCCGTCGGCACATCGCTCCCGGAGCTCGCGACGTCCCTCGTGGCCGCCATCAGGGACGAGGGCGCCATATCCGTCGGCAACATACTCGGGAGCAACATATTCAACCTCCTCCTGGTCCTCGGTATAAGCCTCCTCCTCGCCCCGGTCACCATCGGGTCGTTTGCCGATGTCATCGCCGTCGTCCTCTTCTCGGCCGCGATCCTCCCCCTGCTCTTTGCCCGCCCGGCCTTCGTCCGGGGCTGGTCAGCCCTCCTGCTCGTCGGCTACGCCGCCTACATCGCCTGGATCTTCGGGGCGGCACCCGGGTGACGGGCTCCGGCGGAAGACTTCGAAAATATTCGTAGGTTACGCAAAGATGATGCATCGAGGCGTGCATCTCCCTCTATCAAGAGGTGAACGGGTATGGGGAACTGGAAACTGGTGACAGTCGTCGCTCTCGGGTGTCTCGTGGTCGCCGCGATCATCGGGACCGCCCTCGCGTCGGAAGACGCCGGGACGGAGACCCTGGGGGACTTAGAGAAATTCGGATCAGAGAAGGAACTCAAGGCGTTCTTAAAGGAGCACGCGCAGCAAGGGTGGAACGACGGCATCTACCCCCGGGCTCCGGGGGGTGCCGGGCAGGAGGCCAGCACGGGTGCACCGGCGCCGGCGGCGACCGCCGCCCCGACCGCCGCATGCGACTACTCCACGACAAACGTGCAGGTCGAGGGTGTGGACGAGGCCGACTTCTTGAAGAACGACGGGAGGTACATCTATATCATCTCAGGAGGGATGCTCGGGATCGTGGAGGCGTTCCCGGCAAAGACAGCAAAGATTGTCTCCGAGACACGGATAGACGGGCGCCCGACGGCGCTCTTCCTCGCCGGTGACCGCCTGGTGGTCTTCGCCGTCGCAGAGGAGGAGGATATGACCACCCCGGAGGGAAGCGTAACACCGGTCCCGATCTGGCGAACGGTGACGCATGCCTACGTCTACGCGGTCGGCGACCGGGCAAACCCGGAGCTGCTCCGGACCCTGACCTTCACCGGCGACTACTATGACGCGCGGATGGTCGGGGACTATATCTATACACTCACGCGGGAGTCTCCCGTCTGGGTGCGCGACGATATCGCCCTCCCTGAGGTGAGGGCAGGCGGCGCGGCGCCCATCCGGCCTGACATCTACCGCCCGAAAACTCCCATGCAGAGTTACATCTTCTACACCGCAACCTCCTTCTCCATAAGGAGCAATACGAGCGCCCCTGATGCCGAGACATTCCTCCTCGGCTACGACACCACCCTCTTTGCGTCGCAGGAGAACCTGTATGTCGGCTACCGGAACACCGGGACGGCGTACTCCTCCGGGACAGCACCAGAGAGTGCCGACGTCCGCGACCGGACGATCATCCACCGGTTTGCTATCGGAAAAGGGAAGATCGATTACCGGGCGATGGGCGAGGTTCCCGGACACCTCTTAAACCAGTTCTCGCTCGACGAGCACGCGGGGAACCTCCGGGTGGCGACGACCGTCGAAGGGTGGACGCGTGAGGGCTCTCTCCAGTACAACAACGTCTACATCCTCGATCCTGCGATGAAGACCATCGGGACGCTCGAACATATCGCGCCGGGCGAGAAGATATACGCCGCCCGGTTCGCCGGCGACCGGCTCTACCTGGTGACGTTCAAGCGGGTCGACCCCCTCTTCGTCATCGACCTCTCTGACCCGAAGCACCCGGGCATCCTCGGGAAACTGAAGATCCCGGGCTACTCCGACTACCTCCATCCCTATGACGCCGACCACATCATCGGCGTGGGGAAGGAGACAAACGAGAACGGGTGGGGCGGCGTCTCGGTAGGGGGCCTTAAGATCGCCCTCTTCGACGTCTCGGATGTGAACAATCCCAGAGAGGTCGACAGCGTCGTGATTGGCGAAGCCGGGACCGACTCCGAAGCACTCCGCGACCACAAGGCTTTCCTCTTTGCGGAGGAGAAAGACCTTCTTGTCATCCCCGTGAGCGAGATCAAGAGGGTGGAGAACCCGTCGTCGAGTTACCGCGGCTCCTACAGCACCACGACCTGGCAGGGCGCCTACGTCTACCAGGTGAGCCCGTCTTCCGGGTTCACCCTTGAGGGCACGGTCACCCACGCCGAGAAGGGTCCCTCCTACGCCTGGAACGCACCGGACGCGGTGCGGCGGTCGCTCTTCATGGACGAGACCCTCTACACGATCTCCAAGAGGAGCGTCATCATGACCGATCTTGCCGACGGCAGCCGGGTGGGCGAGGTCCTCCTCCCCTACCGGTGGGAGGTCTATCCGACCCCGTACCCGGTCTGGTGACCTGGAGGGCGGTGTTCCCTCACCGCCTTGAAGATCTCCATCACGACCACGACGAGAGAGGCGAGGCTGAGCAACGTGAGCCACTCAAGCAGGGAGACCGGCTGCAACTGGAGCACGTCCTGGAGGATGGGCACATAGAGCGCGAGAATGTGGATGCCCTGTGCGGCGACGACACCGGCGATCAGGAAGTAGTTGCGGCTTATCGGGACACGGAAAGCTGAGAGGTACTCCGACCGGCAGTTGAAGACATGGAAGTTCTCAAGGAGGACCATCAGCAGGACGATCAGGTTCCGGGCCGCAAACTCGTCCCACCCGTTTGAAAGAAACCAATACCAGGCACCGAGCGCGATGAGAGCGATCACCGTACCGGAGAGAAGCGTCTCCTCCAGCATCAACCGGTTGAAGATCCCTTCCTCCGGCCTCCGTGGCGGCCGGTTCATGACGCCGGGCTCGCCTCCCTCGAACGCCAGCGCTACCCCCTGAATACCGTTCGTCACCAGGTTCAGCCAGAGGAGCTGGACCGCGAGCAGCGGTAACGGCAGACCGATGAGGAGAGCGACCAGAAAGAGGAGCACCTCGGCAAACCCTGTCGAGACCAGGAGATAGACGACCTTCCGGACGTTGTCGTAGGCGTACCGGCCCTCCTCGATCCCGGCGACGATCGAGGCGAAGTCGTCGTCGGTGATGATCAGCGACGCCGTATCCTTGGCGACATCGGTCCCCGAACCCATCGCGACCCCGATGTTCGCGCTCCGGAGCGCCGGCGCGTCGTTGACCCCGTCCCCGGTGACCGCGACGAAGGCCCCGCTCTCCCGGTAGGCCTCAACGATCCGGAGTTTCTGCAGCGGCGTCACCCGGGCGAAGACCCGGGCGCCCTCGACCCGGTCGACGAACTCAGAGAATGTCGCGATCTCGCCGTCTCCCAGTTCTGCACCGGTGATCACCTCGTCGGGAGAGGTCGCGATATCAAGCTCCCGGGCGATGGCAAGGGCCGTCGCGGGGTGGTCACCGGTCACCATCACCACATCGACCCCGGCGTCACGGCACCGCCGCACGGCATCGGGGACGTCGGGCCGGATTGGATCGATGAACCCGACCAGGCCGAGGAGTTCGAGCGGAGGGAGCTCGGGGTTCTCCGCCGGTACCGGTCCCTCTGCGCGACCGCGGGCCACGGCAAGCACCCGGTATCCCCGGGAGGTGAGGCCGTCAAGTTCCTCCTGCACGCGGCCCGGGTCGAGGGGGACACCCCCTTCCTCCCCCGCGGCCATGGTCCGGCAGAACGGGAGGACCGTCTCGGTGGCCCCTTTGACCGCTACCCGGACCTCTTTGTCCTCAGGATACCAGACAGCGGCATACCGCCGCTCGGACTCGAAGGGTATCTCGGCGACGGCAGGCGCAGCCTCCCGGATCCCGGCTGGGTCGAGCCCCAACTTGTAGGTGAGCGCGAGGAACGCCACGTCGATCGCGTCGCCCCGGTGAGCCCAGTCTCCTTCATCGGTCTGCTCCAGGGCGGCCTCGTTGGTTATCGTCGCAGCCCGGGCCAGGCGCTCCAGGCGGCTACGGGCAGCGCCGGCTACCGGGGCGCCGTGGGTATCGAGGATCTCCCCCTCACCCACATACCCGGCGCCCATGACAGAGACCTCCTCACCCGTGGGCAGGACGACCAGACGGGCGGTCTGCTGGTTCACGGTGAGGGTGCCGGTCTTGTCGCTTGCGATCAGTGTACAGCTCCCGAGGCTCTCCACGGCCGCAAGGAACCGGACAATGACGTTCCGCCCCGCCATCCGTGACGTAGCGATCGAGAGCGCGACCGTCAGGGCGACCGGAAGCCCTTCGGGGATCGCCGAGACCGCGAGCGCGACGGCGAGGAAGAAGACCTCAAGGGGAGGGACCCCCTGGCCGAGGACGATGACCGCAAGCAGTCCGGTGGCAGCAAGGACGGCGATGCTGATCTTCCGGGAGAAATCCTCCATGCGGAGGACGAGCGGTGGTTTGCCCGTCTCCGATGCTGTGACTGTCTCGGCGATCTGCCCGATCTCGGTGTGCTGGCCCGTCGCGACCACGACTCCCATGCCGCGGCCGGTCATGACGGTGCTGCCGGCATAAAGCATACCCAGCCGGTCGCCGGGAGGGAGGGCTGCATTCACGGGATCAGGGTTCTTCCTGACCGCGTGGGACTCACCGGTCAGGAGCGATTCGTCGACGGTGAGCGATCGTGCCGTGAGGATGCGGATGTCGGCGGGGACCCGGTCGCCCGACTCCAGGGAAACGCGGTCGCCGGGGACCAGGTCCTCCGCCGGGACCGTCGCCTCGCGGCCGCCCCGCTTCACCCGTGCGTAGATCCTGAGCATCTGCTGGAGGGCCGTTGCGCTCCTCTCCGCCTTCACTTCCTGAAACGTACCAATGACGGCGTTAATCAGAATGACGATGAATATGAAGACCGCGTCGGTGAAGTCGGCGAAGAGGATGGAAATGATCCCGGCCGCAAGGAGGACGTAGATGAGCGGGCTCATGAACTGGCGAAGGAAGACCTCAAAGACCGTCGGCGGCCGCTTCTGCGGGAGGGCATTCTCCCCGAAGATCTCCCGTCGCCGGGCGGCCTCGATGTCGGAGAGGCCTTCCGAAGGCGAAGCGAACCGCCCGGCCACATCATCTGTCGGGAGAGCGTGCCACGCCGTCGTCCTCGACTCGTCGGGAGAGATAGAGGGAGCCATCATTGCCGTGTTGTCACGCGTGGCCATAAAAACCATGCATCGATGCCAGCAGAATGAGATCCCCCTGCCTCACCGCAGCCCTTCCCGGGGGATGCCTGCCGGCGCGTACTCCGGGACCCACCGCCCTTCTGCATGCGCGAGGTACAGGGCGCTGTTGACGAGGCCGATGTGGGTGTAGGCCTGCGGGAAGTTGCCGAGGAACTCCCCGGTCTCGGGGTCGAACTCTTCGGGGAAAAGGCCTACGGTGTTTGCCCGGGCCACGATCCCATCAAAGATCTCCCTCGCTTCCTCCACCCTCCCCGACAGGGCCAGCACGTCCACCAGCCAGCAGGTGCAGAGGCCGAAGGCTCCCTCCCCGCCGGGGAGGCCGTCGTCGGTGAGGTAACGGTAGACGAGGCCGTTCTTCGTCAGGTATTCGAGTGTTGCATCGATCGTCCCCTGCACGCGCTCGTCGTCGAAGGGGAGAAACTCCACGAGGGGGATGCGGAGATTGGCCGCATCCAGCGCTTTCGACCCGAACGCCTGCACGAACGAACCCACCTCGGGATCGTATCCCTCGGTGAGCACCCGTTCCCGGATGGTCTCCCGGGCCTTCTTCCACCGGTCCACGTCGCCGGAGAGGCCGTGGTGCTCCGCGAGGTAGATCGCCCGGTCGAGAGCGACCCAGACCATCACCTTCGAGTAGACGAAATGCTGTGGCGGGCCCCGGATCTCCCAGATCCCCTGGTCGGGCTCCTTCCACCTCCTGCAGGCGTAATCGGCGACGGCAGAGAGGAACCGGAAGGCTTCGGGTCCCAGGTTCACGCCCCGGCGAGCGAGCTCGTAGCCGGTTGAGACGAGCTCCCCGAAGATCTCAAGCTGCAACTGGTAGGCGGCGGCGTTCCCTACCCGGACCGGGCGCGAGCCCCGGTAGCCCTCCAGGTGTTCAAGTTCGATCTCCGTGAGATCGGCCGTTGCATCGTGCAACGCAAAAAGCACCTGCGGCTGCCGCGCTCCGGTGTGCGCCTCAGCCGTCCGCTCCATCCACTGAAGGAACTCAATTGCCTCCCGGGGGTGGCCGAGGGAGACCAGGGCCTGGGCCGTCATCGAGGCGTCGCGGACCCACGCGTAGCGGTAATCCCAGTTCCGGACCCCGCCGATCTCCTCGGGAAGGGATGTCGTGGGCGCGGCGGCGATCGCTCCCGTGTCGGCCATGGTCAGGAGTTTCAGGGTCAGTTCGGACCGGGTGACATAGGGAAGCCACTCCCCGGCCCAGCGCGGTGTCTGCGCCAGGTCCTCGTAGTGCGCCCAGGTCCGCCAGACCTGGACCGTCTCGGCAAGCGCCGCTTCGGCGCGGGTGGGATCGCAGGTCATGTCCTCAAGACCCCAGCGGGTCTGAAGGAGCCTCCGGTCGCCCTTCCGCATCGTAAACCGGGCGCGAAGGGTGGCATCCCGCCTGCTCGCGTCGATCTCGTCGCTCTCAAGACCGCAGAGAAACAGCGCCTCGCCGCCGCCGGTGGCAAGCCACCCGCCCGGGACCTCTTCTATCCACGTCTGGATCCGGGCGTAGTCGAACCGCGGCGACCATTCGACCGCCACATCCACGACACCCTCCTCGCACTCGAGGATGCGGATGATCACCGGCGGGGCATGCGACCCGCCGCGGCCGGCGATCTCTCCTGCAAGCGGCATCAGGTCGGTCACGGCAAGTCTCCCGGTGTCCGTTGTGAACCGGGTGATCAGGACGTTGGTGTCTTCGATATACCCCTGCTCGCCGGAACTTGCTCCCACGGCCGAGACCGAGAAACGCCCGCCGCGCCCGGTATCGAGGATGGCGGCAAAGACGCTCGGGCTGTCGAGGTACGGGAAGCAGCACCAGTCGATCGAGCCGTTCCGCCCGACGAGCGCCGCCGTCCTGAGGTTGCCGATGATTCCGTAGTCTGATATGGGCAGGTAGCCGGCAGGTGCCGGACCTCCCACCGGGCGAGGTTCTCGTGGAGTGCGCATGGGGGGAGACGGGTCACCAACCTATAAAAAACCTGAAGGCAGTGACCTGCAACGGCGCAGGTCACGCGTGGATCATCGTCAACATCATCTTGAACCGCGTGATGGCGTGGACCGCGTGGGGAATCTTTGCCGGCATGATGATCAGGTCGCCCGCCTTCATGGGATACTCCTTGTCCGCGATGGTGACGAGGGTCTCCCCGTCGAGGACCTGGAGGACGGCATCGTAGGGTGCGGTATGCTCCGAGAGGCCTTCGCCCGCGTCGAATGCGAAGACCGTGATCGTGCCCGACTTCGTGTAGACGAGCATCCGGCTGACGATCGAGCCCGGCTGGTAGGCGACGAGGTCACGGGGGTCGATGACCTGTTCGGCGAGGTTCTCTTTTGCTTCAGACATACGAGTCGGTTTCTCCTGTGGTGTATTCTTTTTTGCGGCCGGTGGCAACGATCAGGCATACAGTGATTTAACCCGGAGATAACCAGGAGGTGGAATCTGCTTAATCTGCTTGCCGCTCGAACTTCTGTGAGAAGAATAATATAAAGAGCACATGAACTGTTAATTATTGGAGGTGACATGATTGACAAAGGTACGGTTAACCATCCTGATCTGGGAAGAAGAAGGGGCGTATGTCTCCAGGTGCCAGGAACTTGAGGTCGCCAGTTGCGGCGATACGCCGGAGGAAGCTCTGGACAACATCCGTGAAGCGATCGAACTCTACCTTGAGAATGCAAAAGAACTCGGGATATTGCAGGATCTTGAGCCGATACTGAAATCGCCCCGTAAGTTCACCTCGGTCATCGAGGTTGAGGCATGACAAAACTGCCTCTGATCTCTCCGACGACGTCATAAAGAAACTGAAGGCAGCCGGATTCGACTACGCCCCCCGTCGAGGAAAGGGAAGTCATGTAGCCCTCTATAAGATCGGGGGAGACGGAAACAAGCTGCTTGTTATCGTTCCCCGACGCGACCCTATCCCGCGAGGGACACTCCTCTCAATCCTGAAGCAGGCCCACCTTACGAAAGAAGAGTTTCTTGATCTGTGAAGACCCATGAGCGCCGGGTCGTTCTCAAACGTCGAATCTATACTATCCGATATAGTAAGCCGGAAACCAGCGGAGAGGGGGCCTGCATCCCCACATTTTTTTCGCCCGGCGGCCCAAATAGTACGAGACCATCCGTGTACTATCATCTCATCCTGACCGACAACTGCAACCTCTGCTGCACCTACTGCCGGGGGAAGGCGTTCACCGTCGACCCCCCGGAGACGTGCGACATCGCTGTTGACGAAGACCTCCCGGTGGACCTCGATATCGACCTTGCCGATCTCTACCGGTTCCTTGCAAAGGACCCCGGTGCCGTGCTGACCTTCTACGGCGGGGAACCTCTCCTCGCCGTCGAGCGCGTCCGCGAGATCGCCCGCGATGCCCCGGTCTCGGCCCTGATCCTCCACACGAACGGGACCCTCCTCGACCGCCTCGAGCCCGCGACCGCAAACCGGTTCGACACCATCCTGGTCTCGATCGACGGCCCCGAGGGGCTCACCGACGCTCACCGCGGGGAGGGGACGTTTGGCCGGATCACGAGAAACCTGCGGAGCCTCGCGGCAGGCGGGTTTCCCGGCGAGGTGATCGCCCGGATGACCGTGACCGAGGATACCGATATCGTGGAAGCCGTTCGCTACCTCACGGCAAACGACCGTTTCCCGTTCCCGGCCGTCCACTGGCAGATGGACGCGAACTTCTGGAACGACTACCACATGCGGGACTACGCCGCATGGGTGAAGGAGAGTTACAACCCCGGCATCCGGTCGCTCGTCGCGTTCTGGGTCGAGACGATGCGCACAGAGGGCCGGGTGCTCCGGTGGTACCCTTTCATGGACCCGGTGCAGGACATGCTGCTATCCCGGCCGAGCATGCTCCGGTGCGGGTGCGGCCACGCGAACTACAGCATCATGACCG
>ENA-UOOK01006701-UOOK01006701.1-fermentation-metagenome-genome-assembly--contig:-NODE-6701-length-10864-cov-34.802387_pt1 | contig 10864 bp, 9 predicted proteins | sample MGYA00245777_ERZ724023 | MGnify/ENA primary metagenome ERZ724023 (study PRJEB28704, sample SAMN03018312) | fermentation metagenome | biome: anthropogenic terrestrial biome; feature: soil; material... | reverse complement strand
CTTCCAAGAGCTCGATCGGAATACAGAAATTGGGAACATTATATTAAAAGTTAAGAATTTAACTTCATACTATGTGAAAAATGTTTCATTCCAAGTACATAGGGGAGAAGTTTTGGGATTTTCCGGATTGGTTGGATCGGGCCGCACAGAGATCATGCGGGCACTTTTTGGTGTTGACAGAATTCTCTCCGGAGAGGTTTGCTTGAATGGACACGAGATCCATCCAAAATGTCCAACGGATGCAATTAAAGAAGGAATCGCACTTTGCCCTGAAGACCGAAAGGAATGGGGTATCCTCCCCAACATGTCAGTAGGAAGCAACATTACGGTTTCCATTATGAGAAAATTCAAAGATATTTTGGGTTTTCTAAATGTTCTTAGTGAAAATAAAGCTATAAAGGAAAGTATAAGGAAGTTCCAAGTAAAAACACCTTCGGCGGAAACGCTGATTACTAAATTGAGTGGTGGAAATCAGCAAAAGGTCATTCTTGCCCGTTGTCTTGAGACAAAGCCAGACATATTGATTTTAGATGAACCAACGAAAGGAATCGATGTTGGTGCGAAATCGGAATTTTATAAAATCATCTGCAAATGCGCAAAAATGGGAATGGCAATTATTTTTATCTCTTCTGAAATGCCAGAGATCCTTGGTATGAGCGACCGAATAATTGCGTGAATTGCAATAACAAGTTGGACACCCTCCGCTAGGCAGTAGCCTGGTAGATTCGGTCGATTTCCTCCTCAAAGATTTCATCCGGGGTCTTGTAACCCAGGACCTTCCTTGGGAGGCAGTTACACCAGGTCTCCACATCGGAGATCTGCTGACCGGTAAAGTCATCAATCCGCTTACCCTTGGGTATGAACCTTCTGATCAGGCCGTTATGCCGCTCTACGGTTCCCTTATCGCAGGACGTGTAGGGATGAGCATAGTAGACAAGCGTATCAGCCATCTTCTCAAGCTCTGATAGGTCGGCGAATTCCGAACCATTATCGGTCGTGATTGTTTTGAACACTTCACTGAAGTGTTCGCTGTAAGTCTCCTGAAGCTGTTTGATTGCCTCCATGACACACCCTGATGTCTTATTTGCAATCGGAAGCATCAGGAACTCACGGCTTTTGCGTTCAGCAAGAGTGAGCAGGGCCTGATCATCCCGGGTCTTAGCGCCCAATACGAGGTCACATTCCCAGTGCCCGAATTCCTCACGGGATTCGATCTCCCTTGGACGTTCCTCAATGCTGCGGCCTAGCTTTTTCTTATTGATCCGAGATCTATGTTTCTTGGACTTACGCTTCAGCTTTTCGGGAAGGTTATGGTTCCTGATGCCAAAGAGGCCAAGATCAACATAGCGGTAAAGTGTTTTTGTGCAGACGATCTGTCCTCTGGTAAATTCACCATCGAGAACAGCGCGTCCAACACAGGCATCCAAAGACCAACCGTCTTCTGTAAAGTGTTTCAGCACATACTCCAGAAACGCTGATCTGCTCAAAAAGTCATAATGCCGGCAACTGTGCTTTCGGTTGTTATCATAAGCTTTCTGACCAGCAGACGCCTTATAACGGGTCACGTGGCCGTTATACAAGGCAACTGAACCACGTGCCATTTCATTCGAGACAGTGCTCGGTGAGCAGCCGATCTCACGGGCAATTGCCCGGATGGAGTAGTTGTCTTTAAGACGAATCTGAATAAGAACTCGTTCCTCATACGAAAGATGTCTGCCTTTTATATGGGAAGTTATGGTATAATGAGAGCAGTCCATGGTGGCGATTCTCCTGTAGAAAGTTGGTTGTGGTGACTTACATTCTACCAAAGATCCTGCCATGGATCTTTATTTTATTCAGATGTCCAACTTCATTTTACAATCGGCGGCCGAAAAAAATTTATATTATTTCATTGTCCTCTTGACGGGATGCGGTTCAGTTTTTCAACAGCCCCTTTTCTTTAACGTAACCGTCAAATAGATTGGCGTATCGAAAGATGAAGCAATAATGAGAGAATACTTCTTATTGGGAACAAAACGCTGCATGAATATGAAACGCTTGGACGCTGAAGGGTCTGATTCCGCCGCCGGCTGACTGCCGGATTCCAAACAGCAATTCTTGAATTTGCGGAAAATACTTGGCAGTACCAATGTATACTATGCTAACCTTTGCCTGAAAAATTTATTGCATCTAAAGGATATCAATCCGGCTCAATAATTCCTTTTCGAAGAATTAGGTTTCCATAGCGAAGGCGTTCTCCCGTAGAAACCACACAAAAGCTCTTATCGCAGTCGGCGTAATAATCATATCGTTCCAGATACTGGACTTGGTCTTGCCCAATGGAATATTTATGCAATATCCTTTCATACTCTTTCCATACGATTGGGATATAAGGATCGCCTTCTACGACTTTCATCAGCTTGACAGGCTGGGGCACAAATGTATCTATAGGGAATAAATCAAGAACCGCATCCAGAAGCGCAGTACTGGAAATTCCGTTTGCCATGACCATATGTTTTGCCTTGCAAGAGGCTGCTGGAAAATTTGCATCTACGATGGCAATTTCATCTCCATGACCCATTTCGTACAGATATTTCAACAAATCTGCAGAGAACAGTTTAGAAATTTTTTTTAGCATTTTTAGTGTCTGTCCTTCCTTCTTTATTAAAGCAATAAATTGTTTCTCCCTGAACTTATTTAACTTATTTCGCTGCCGCCTCACGACGCTGGTTTATTATATAATTCACAATCAACACAATAATCAGTGCGGCACCCCAAATGACATCACGGTAAAAGTTCGAGATATTCTCAAACATGTTCAGTGTGCTACTAAGGAACTGAAGAATCACAATGGCAGTTACTATACCTTTGACATTCCCAAAACCACCGTTTGGATTTACGCCGCCCATGACGGCAATTAGAACACACTGCATGGTATAGGATTCGCCATAGTCAGCCCGGCAGGAATTTGATCCTGCCATCATAACAAGTCCCGCTAACGCTGAGAACACTCCAGAAATAACGTAAGTCAAAATAGTTAATTGATCGTTGTTGATTCCGGCGTATTTAGACGCTTTTGCGTTTGTGCCAATCAAATAAATTTCAGAGCCGTATCGCGTTTTAGAAAGGAAAATACTTAGCGCTGTCGCGCATATGATAAAAATAAGTAGGGAAACCGGCAAAAAATTGAATAGGGTCGAATTCATAACAGTGGAATACAGTTCAGGCATTCCGCTTAATGAACTACCGCCAGTGAGTACAATCGCAAGCCCCCAGAACATTTGCTGAGTTCCGATAGTCGCAAGCATAGCAGGAATTTTAATTTTAGCAATCAGAAAGCCATTAAATAGTCCACAGATTATCCCCACCAGCAAAGAAACCATAATGGCCGCTATAATTATCAGCAATGTGTATGGTGAAGAATCATCTGGCGCAAGGGCAAGCATGAACTTAGCCGCAATGATCGCAGAAAGATTTGCAATGAAAACCACTGATAAATCCATGCCTCCAGAGATCAGAGAAAGGCTGATGCCGAGTGACAAGATTCCAAATTCAGGAAATATTGCAGCCATGGATTGGAAATTTGAAATCTGTAAAAATGTTTCCGGCTTAACAATTGCACAAAGTAAAAATACAGCAATCAGGACATAAAGTAGACGAATAAAATTCTTATCATCTGTTTTCAATAATGAGTGGATTGATGCCTTACAACTCTTCACATTCATCTATTTTCCCCCCTAATTTAACGCGTTACTGACAGTTTTAGAATTTTTACGTGTAACTTGATAAGCAGAAATACCCGTTCCAATAATAATAATCAAACCGGTGAAAACTTTTTCCCAATATGTGGAAACTCCGATCAGGATTAAGCTATTGGACATGATGCTCAGAAATGTAACACCGATGAGCGTACCAGTGATGGTTCCAGAGCCGCCACTTAAACTGATGCCACCAAGAACGCAAGCGGCAATACAGGTCATATCCATCCCAACCATGTTTGTTGGATCGCAGTCAAGCATCATACAGGCCCTTGTAACGCCGACGAACCCTGCTAAAGCTCCGCAGAAACAGTAAATAAACATTTGAATATGGAAAACATTAAATCCAGCACGTCGTGCAGAATTCATATCTCCGCCTATCGCGTAAATTCCGCGTCCAAGTTTTGTGTGTCGCAATAGGAACCAAACCAGTACAATAAGCGCCAAAAGGAAAAGAAAAGATACCGGCATGTTGGAATTTAATTTAGACTTTGGGTTATAGACGGAAAACAGTTTGGCGTTTCCAAAGTCCAGCATCGTTTGCGGTAGTACAGATTCATGTGAAGCAAACACGCCCTGCATGATACCTGTATACAAACTTGATGTCCCCAGTGTGACAATTAGTGGAATGAAATGAAAACGGCCAATTAAAAATCCATTTAAAGCACCCATTATGAAACCCAATAGTGCACCAGCCAGAAAAAAAATAATAATATTTCCATGAAAATCATACATTTTTGTGGAAACAAGATACATAGACAGAGCCGCAATTGCCGGAAAAGAAACATCAATGCCGCCCGATACCATAACAATCATCTCGCCCAAAGCAAACATAGCAAGAATCGTTAACGCCCTAGCGTCATCCACCAGATTATTACCGGTAAAAAATTGTCCGCTACATGCTTGGACTAGAAAACAGAACAACAGTAGAGCGATTAATATGTAAGTCTCTGTCCTCTTAAATAAATTTTTCACATTCATAGATTTTCCCACCTTACTCACTCATGGATATCTCTTCAAGCTTTTTTTCACTAATTTTCGCCGGCACAACTTCCATGGTAAATCGTCCTTTGTTCATTACGATAATCCGATTGCAAAGGCTGAAAAGCTCAGGAATATCATCTGAAATTACAAGTAAGGAAAGGCCGCCCTTCGCAAAGTTCCTGATGCGCTCGTGAATATCATATTTCGCCCCAATATCCACGCCTACTGTGGGCCCATTCAGAATCAATACCCTTAAATTATTTGCTAACCACCTTGCCAGCAATACTTTCTGCTGATTACCACCAGAAAGAGATTGCACTGGTAGTAATGCATTGTTTGTAGCAATAGAGAGATTTCTGATCCAATTTTCAACTTCTTGGTTAACCTTATTCTTATTGTAAAAGCCTGCCCGAGAAGAGAGTGTCTTCAATCTACAAACTGAGATATTACTGCTGATGGACTGGGAAAGAAAAAGTCCTTCACTCAAGCGGTCTTCTGGTACATAACCGATTTTGTGCTCAATCGCATCTTCGACACACCGGATTTTTAGAGATTTTCCGTCCATGAAGATTCGGCCACCGTCGGCAGTACGTAAACCAAAAATTGTTTCAGCCAATTCAGTCCGACCGGAACCTAACAACCCTGTAATGCCAAGGATCTCTCCTTCGTGTAGCTGAAATGAAATCTCTTTGAATATATTATTTAACTGTAATTTTTGAACATCAAGGACTACTTTACTAGTGGAATAATTTATATTTGTTTTCAAATCGTCAAATTCTCTTCCAGTCATATAGAAGGTAAATTTTTTATCGTTCAGATCCGCAGTATTCCCTGTTATTACATTTTTTCCATTGCGTAATATGGTAAATCTTTCAGAAATTTCAAAAACTTCATCCATTTTATGAGAAACGAAAAGAATAGAAATTCCTTTCGCTTGTAAATCTTTAATAATGGTAAAAAGTTTTTTCACTTCCTTTTTTGTAAGTGCCGTCGTCGGTTCATCCATAATAATCAACTTTGCACTGTTCAGCAGTGCCCGGCTAATTGCGACAAGCTGTTTTTCCGCAACAGAAAGATCTTCGACACGCTCTTTGAGATTAACTTTAAAATTGATTTTAGAAAGCGCTTTTTTAGCGGTCTCCTGCATCCTTTTCCAATTGACTAACGCCCCTTTACATGTTAGCTCATTGTTGATTGAAAGATTCTCCATCACCGTCAAATTGGGGAAGATAGAAAAATCTTGGTAAATAACCTGTATCCCCGAAGCAATTGATATAGCAGGCGTAAGTTTCTTCTGTTTTATCCCATCAAATTCAATTGTACCGGCATCAAATGGCTCAACACCTGAAATAATTTTAATTAAAGTAGACTTTCCACTCCCGTTTTCCCCGGCAAGACAATGAATTTCCCCTCTTTTTATATCAAGGGATACACCATCTAAAGCTTTGACGCCGCCAAAATTTTTCTTAACGTTTTTAACACTTAGGATATATTCCGACATGAATATTTTCCTTTCTGCATTGATACCTTTCCAAATTTGTCTAAATTTGCTATTCGGAAGTGCCATCCAGTTGTTTTTATTCTCTCTACAGCAATTATTTACACGGACTCAAATATATCGAATAGAAATTTAGTACATGGAATTTTACAAAAATTATAAACTTAATCTTTAGCGGGTGACAAATCTCTTTTGCCACCCGCTAAATAGAGAAACTATCAGCCGGATTAGAAATGATATTGATCTATATTCTTTTTATCAATTACAATCTGAGCGCTACCAATGATTACCTTATCTGATCCCGACAAGAACTTCATGGACTTATAACCATCAACACCAAGATCTATTCCATCTTTTACACTTTCTCCGTCTAGAATTTTTTCAGCTAGGGCACACATCGCATAGCCGGAACCAGCTGGATCCCATAAAGTAATAGAAGATAAAGTTCCATTTTTGATATACTGACGGCATTCATTTGGCATGCCTGTCCCAGACACAAAAATTTTTCCTTTCAGACCAAGTTCTTCAATAGCGCGGGCAATACCGGGCGCGTCTTTGGAGGACGTGCCCATAATTCCTTTAAGATCTGGATATTTTTTAAATAACTCTTTGGCTTTCTCATAAGCAGTTTCGGAATTGTCGTGAGATTCCACCCTTTTTGCAGAACTTAACAAAGTCATGTCTGGATATTTTGATTGTTGTTGCTTTACCCCAGCGTCTGCCCACTCATTGTGTGAGGCGTTTGTCACATCCGCAACCATAGTGGTATAGGTGCCTTTTTCGCCCATAGACTTGGAAAGGTTGTCCATAATAAACGCTCCATAGTCCGCGTTGTTAAATGCTTCTATGTCGTATTTGCAGTTTTTTACGCTGGAACCTTCATGGCAGATAACCAGGATTCCTTTGTCTTGCGCTTTCTTTAAGACTGGCTCAACGGCGGCAGGATCGACCGGATCAACACATAGCGCATCAAGATTCTGTGAAAGCAGATCTTGAATAACTTGAACTTGCATGGCAGCATCAGTTTTTGCAGGTCCCTTTTGGAAGGCATTCAAACCTGTATCAGAAGCAAATTTTTTTACGCCTTCTCCCATACGAACAAACCATGCATTAGTACTATCTTTAACAACAACGGCTATTTTCCAGTCTTTCTTTTCTGGAGAAGATGCTGTGGACGGTGTGTTTGCTCCTGCATTAGCAGGAATAGCATTCTTAGATGAAGACGTTTTAGAAGCTGACGACGAACAAGCTGCCAGTGAAGTGATTATCACCGCGGAAAGAAACAATGAAAGAGTTTTTCTCATTTTCATCTTTTTCAACATCTTACTACCTCCCTAAATATGGAACATATGGAATGTTTATTCCTTGATCCTCTCTGGAATATCGACAATCGCTGAGTCTGCAAATTGCCTTTTCCAAAATTGGATCTAACGGCCTAGTCTTACTCCCCAAACACAAAATATAGTTGTATATCAATCAGATCATTTTATGACTTCATCATCAGTTGATTACAGTTATTACTTTCTATCCATTCGTTTCCTACATAGAGTCTAAACAATATCATGGTTAATTATTTGGCTTTTCTTCCAATTCTAGTGGGTAATCTCCAAGATGTTTAAGTTTAAAACCATTCGCTTTATACTCCTCGTAATTAAACGCCTCCATCTCATCAATAGCTAGCTTATGGAATTCATAGAAATTATGCCACCACTCATAGCCGCTTCCAAGATTAGCATTTAGATATGCATCAGCGATATCGCATCCCATCTGTGGGGCCACATAAAAGGCACCCATTGCCAGTACATTAACACCATTTCCAGTAATTGCGCGAAGAGCTGCTGGGACGGATTCCACAACGCCTGCATATACATGTGGGCACTTGCTTGCCGCAATGTGAATGCCCATCCCGGTTCCACAGAATACTAAAGCACGTTCGAATTTTTTCTCTGAAATCATAGCACCGACTTTTAAGCCGATTCTGTGAAACATCAGATCTGTGTTATTTTTATCATCTCCCGGCGAATGTACACCAACATCCGTAATTCTCCACCCTTTCCGTTTGAGATGTGCAACAACAGCCTCCTTAAGCGGATAACCCGCAAAATCGGCCCCGACAAGAAGTTCTTTGTCTTTGATCATTTTCATGGGTTGATGCTCCTCTTTGCTAAAATAAGATCCTGCTTTGTCATGCTGAAAACAATAATAATCTGTCGCCTGAGATATCATAATATCTGATTTTCTCTACTCCCCTCTTTATGCAATATTCGAATCATATGCTCCTCACACTTTTTCTGATCACAAGTTCAGGTTGAAAGATCTTATGTTGCCTCCTCTTATTTTTCTTATTAATTAATTTGAAGAGCATATTCATCGCTTCATATCCCATCTCATAAGTAGGCTGTTTCACAGTTGTAAGAGGTGGATCTGATATTTTACAAAAAGATATATCATCAAATCCTACAACTGAAATATCGTCTGGTATTTTAAGATTTGCTTCTTTTATAGCCTGATAGGCGCTAAAAGCCATAATATCGTTTTGAATAAACACTGCTGTAAATTCTTTGTAGTATTTTAAGAGTTGCTCCATGGATTTTCGACCGCTCTCATTGCTGGAATCACTCGCAATAATTAAATGTTTTTTTATTGGTATTCCATAAGTTTTCAGAGCACTAATATAGCCTTCTGTTCTGCTTATTGAATTATAAAGTCCGTGCGTTTGATAAGGATCACTTTCTATACACGCAATATTTTTATGTCCTAGTTTAATTAAGTACTCCGTTGCAAGAAAAGCGCCATGATAGATATCCGTTTCTACAACATTATATTTGCTTTTGTCTTCTAATGTATCAATCATAACTAGTGGGATTTCGTGTTTTTTTAACTGATTAACGCTTTCCGTAACCGGTAGGTATTGGCTGACCATGATAATTCCATCGACATTCCGTTCTATACACATCATAATCTGCTTTTTAAATTTATCGCTTTGGAGATTGCTGTTAAATAACATCACATTAATGTCTTTCTCATATGCTGCGACTTCAATTCCACGCGATATCTCCGCATAAAATGGGTTCCTGATATCAGGAATTAAAACGCCAATTAGACGAGTTTGGTTTGTGACGAGACTCCTTGCGATTAAGTTTGGCATATATCCGTATTTCTTAATAACAGATAATACTTTTTCCCTTGTTTCTTCACTATATCCGTCCGGTTTGTGATTAATAATCCGAGAAGTTGTTGTTATGGAAACATTTGCTAATTTTGCGATGTCTTTAATTGTTAATTTTGATTTCATAATTAGAAATTAGATTCCCTTCAAAAATAATTTGGATTGACATTAGTATGTTTTGACGTTCCAATCTCTTTGTCCCTCCCCTCCCATCATTGAGAAAACGTTTAAACGAAAACGTTTTCTCAATTTATTATATATTGAATAGTGGATTTGTCAATGCTATTTTATAAAATTTTTATAAAATTTTATAAAAATGTAAATTGCAACTTTAAATGTCCGCCCATCACGCTGCCCTGAAAAAACGCTCGGCTGCGGTTTGGTATCCGAATATCCGACGAGGATAATGATTGATCAGCGCTCGATTCTCGCTATATTCTCGTCGCTGTATGCCAAAATATCCGTGTCCTTCGGAAGAAATCGCCGGATGAGTTTGTTTGTGTTCTCATTTGTTCCTCGTTCCCAGCTGCTGTAGGGATGTGCAAAATAATGCGTCGTCCGTTTCTTTTTTCCAAGACAGGATTGTTCAATTCCTGCGCTGTCCAGAAACTCGCTTCCATTGTCGGTCGTGATCGTGAGAAAGCGGTACTTCCCTTCCCGCTCAATCCCGTCGAGCGCCGCTGCTACATACGCTTGTTCCTTACCGGGCAGCCTGCGAATCAGTTCCAGCCGGCTTGCCCTCTCGCTCATGACGAGCAGGCATTCTTTCGTCGAGCCGACTACCAGGTCCATCTCCCAGTGCCCGGTCCGCCGGCGGCTGTCGACTTCCTTCGGGCGTTCCGTGATGCTCTTGCCGCCTCTGTGGTTCAGCGCTCTCCGCACCGGCCTGTAGACCCGCTTCTTTCCTGCTCTCTTGACCGGTAAATCCGCATTCGTCAGGTTCAGAAAGAAGCCGCGGTCTATCATGTTGTAAACGGTCTTCGTGCACAGCGTTTCAGCAAATCTGTATTTCCCACGCCTGATTTCCCCGATGGCTGCATCCGGAGAATATTTCTCCACCCCGATCTTCTGTTCCAAATGCCTGCAAAGCGCGTGGTCATGCCCGATTTTGAATCCACGGCCCTTGTTGGAAGCCCGCTCCTCATGCACCCGCTGCGCGTAGTCTGCTCTGTACACGAGTCTGTCCCGTAACTCGCTGTCCCGCTGAATTACGCTTCCCATTTTAATCTCACGCCGTATGGTCCGTTCGGACATCCCCAACAACTTCGCTATCTTCCCCTTTTTCTGCCTCGCTTTCAACAGCCCTTCGATTTGATACCGCTTTTCTTCGCCTATTTGTTCCCAATGTCTCGCTTTTGTGCTATGATTGCCTCGTCCCATCTTCTCGACTCCCTCTGCTTTTGGTCTCGCAACCTAAGCATACCAGAGCCTTTGAGGATGGGATCCCTTTTCGGCCATTTTATTTTACAACTTACC
>ENA-UOOK01006700-UOOK01006700.1-fermentation-metagenome-genome-assembly--contig:-NODE-6700-length-10866-cov-7.127093_pt1 | contig 10866 bp, 13 predicted proteins | sample MGYA00245777_ERZ724023 | MGnify/ENA primary metagenome ERZ724023 (study PRJEB28704, sample SAMN03018312) | fermentation metagenome | biome: anthropogenic terrestrial biome; feature: soil; material... | reverse complement strand
GTATTACAAGAAAAACTCTAATACGTAGAAGGGTGCGGGGAGATTGATTAAACTGGGCTTTTATCTTGCATCCAAATTTTGATTATCCGAATTTACCTTGACTTTTGCTTAGAAGGTACGAAATGTGAGCTGTAAGGTAGGTATTTAGTAAAAACACAAAGCCAACCTTTTTCTTCAGATTGGCTTTTTTAGATTCAAAGACGATTGTTTTTCGTGAACGGTTTTCTATCTTAACTCTTTATATCCGGTATATACTATCCATAGATAGGCCAGCGTTTTAGGGATCATTAGCATTCCAACCACTCGATTAGTAGTAGCAAATAAGACCACTGGTAAATAACAAGCAAAAGAGATTATGATCGCGATTCCGATTTTTTTAAAAATCTTATCTTTATACTGAGTAGCTTTCCTAACAATTAAATAAACCAATAACGCTCCCAGAATAGTAAAAGGAATATTTCGATATATTCCCCAGGAGATAGGAGCATCAGATAAAGTCCATTGGTTTTGCGGCATTAAGCATAATATTATTCTAGCCGCAACCAAGATTCCAGTGAATACTCTGGGAGAGTGCTCCTCTTTGAGTTCAAATCTCAACTCCCAAATTCGAAAGAGAAATGCATAAAACAAGGTCATTGTGAGCGATGTAATTAACTTTCCAATCCCTAAAGATACTGAATGGGCTTCTAAACCTGTCGTCAATAAAGCATATATTCGTGGAATCAAATGAAAGGAGTCTCCAGCTGCTAAGGTGAGTCCCATTAAACCAAATAACTTCACCATTTTCTTGTTTTTACTAGTCTTCAACATTTTAATTGACATGTAAAACACGGAAGTTAAATAAAACACATGAAAAATCGGTTCAAAAAATACCATCTTCATCGCCTCGGTTAGTTATCTTTTAGATGAACAATGTTCATTTGGGTTCATTTAAAAATCATATCATCACTAGATATGATTTATTGAATTACTGCTTTTAAAATCCTTTCAAAGAATTGATAATCAAAATAGGGCATTTGTACCATAGAAATAAAATTAATCAGTATAAAACTTGCCATATTATTGGAGTTAAAGCTTTTGACGTTTTCTTTATGATACACCTCTTTTACCAGCAATTCTTCTATTATTCCGATTAGCTGATCAATATAAAGGTTTTTCCTTTTTAAACCACTTTCGATATAATCCGGTGAAGAATAAAGTTCATGATGCAGCCATATTTCTCTAAATCTCTTTATGAACTGAGCAAGATCAGAGAAGAGTTTTTTAAGCTTGATGTAAAATCCTTCCTGGGAATTCAAGATCGGTTCAATATCGCAAAAATATTCCTCCCAAAAATCGGTCATCATCTCGATAATCAGTCCTTTTTTCGTGGGAAAATAATTGTAAATTGTGCCAACAGCAATACCACATTCTTTAGCTACTCTTCTAATGCTAATTTGGGAATAACCTTCATTCTCTAAAATTTTTTTTGCTTCACTTAAAATAAGCTCCCTAGGGTCTTCGATTATACGTGGCAATTTAACACCCCAAAAATTCACGGTTGAACATTGTTCATTTAAATTTTATTACTAGAAGTCTATTTTGTCAATTGTTTTTTCTTGCTCCTGCTCTTTTCCCCATATCCCATTAGCAAATTTTCCTCTTTTGAAGATCTTTCTTCCTTTGTTTTTTTCTACCAGATCCAGACAAACTTGCTCAATCGTCACCGGATCGGTCGAAGCAAACACTCTGATATCCTTAGCCAAAATAAACTTTCCCCTTAGTTAGTAATAATTTCCCCTATCTCTTCTATAAAATGATTGATATCCGTTTCTAAGAATTCAACTGTTTGCGGTAAAAGCTCTAATAAATGTTCAAGCCTTTCTCTTATTAAATTAAACCCGTAGATATTTCGAAAGATATGACGAAATCCTCGAAATTCATTTAATAGATCCCTAGTTTTTTTATTAATCACAACTGGACGTACTTTTGTTATAGCAATGGACATTTGATTAAGTAACTCTACATGCCATTCATTACTTTCCGGCAACAAACCATCAATATTTCGCGCCACAATTTTAAAAACATTCTCCACCGAGGTGTAAAAATCATGTAAAACTGAGCCAACTGCACGAAGTATAAACTCATCCATCAACTTGTTTTTTCTCTGTACAGAATCAGATAAAAGTCCGCGCTCCTCGAGTACTGAAAGCAATCTTAGAATATTAGTCATTTCAGCCTTGATTCGCGAAATAGTTACCAAGAGATAGGATCCAGTCATTCTAACACTCTCCCCTCACGATAAATTGTCTCTACTAAAGATGGTAAAGCTCCTCTTTCAGTTACTACACTAATGGGAAAAGGGCGAGCAATCTCCTCAACTTCGGTATACATACTCCAATATTTATCTTCTTCTTTCCACCCTATAACGAAGAGATCAATATCAGAGAGATGATCAAAAGGCCCCTCACGAGCTAACGAACCAAAAAGATAGGTTTTTTCCACTCCATACTTATCCTTCAAAAACCGCGCAATTAAAATAGCCCTTTGTAAAGCTTCTTCCCTTAATTGTTCTTCCTTTTCCTGTTTTTCCTGGCGTCTTCTTATCCATTCTTTGCGTATCTCTCTTTTCTCAGCATCGGATAACATCGCTACTCCTCCGAAACACCTAAATATATAACCGTCACAGGTTTATCATATCTTAACATATAAAATATTATGCTTTCTTGCTAATTCCGGATAAAGGCTTTTACCTCAAATTTTTTACCAAATTCTAAAGCCCACTATCATTATATATTACACTATCTTCAATAACTAAAAATCTATATTATTATCGTAGCTTCTTTACCTTAACAACAACTCAAGAAGCTAAAAGAGAAGGATGTAAGGGATATTTCTGAGTATATCAATTTGCTAAATAATCAGTCAACTACATTTATTAAAAAAACAAGTCACTATAAATTGATTGGGTTATCCATTGTAATCTACTACGAATTTATCGATCTTTGTACCGCCCGCTCGATGCGGATTAAAGCTTTCTGTAAAATTTGACGTGGACAGGCAATATTTATCCGTTGGAAACCCTCCCCCCCCGGCCCAAATCCTCTTCCATCGTTAAGACCAACTTTAGCTTTATAAATCAAGAATTCCTTTAACTCTTGAGGATTTAACCCTAAATCCCGGCAATCTAGCCAAACTAAAAAAGTTCCTTCTGGTTTAATTACTCTAATCCTAGGGATACGTTCTTCCAAAAATTGTACTAAAAAGTCCAGATTGCCCTGTAAATAGTCGATTAGTTGCTCCAACCAATCCTCACCGTATTGATAAGCCGCTGTTAAAGCGGCAATACCAAAAATATTACTCATTCCCATTCCCAGTGCAACCATCATTTTATTAAAACGTTCAAATTTAGCTTGATCCGGAATAATCACTACCGAAGTAGCCAACCCAGCCACATTAAAAGTTTTACTCGGCGCTATACAGGTAATCGTATTATGAGCTAACTCTGGCCTCAGTGAGGCGATGGGAAGATGAGTATAGTTTTTATAGATCACATCAGCGTGAATTTCGTCGGAAACAAGTAAAATATTCTTACGCCGACAAAACTCACCGACTGTATTCAGTTCCTCTTTCGTCCACACACGACCAACTGGGTTATGGGGGCTGCATAAAATCATCAATTTGGTGCGGTCATTAGCTAAACTGTCCAATTGCTCATAATTCATAAAATAACGACCATTCTCTTCCTTTAACTTATTTATAACTAACTTCCTTCCATTATTCTCAACTGCGCTAAAGAAAGGGTGATAAACAGGAGGTTGAACGATCACCTGATCTCCCGGTTCGGTAAAAGCTAAAATTGCTAGATTAATGGCCGGAACCACCCCGGCTGTAATCAGCAACCATTCTTTTTTTACTTCCCACTGATGTCTCTTCTTCAGCCAAGCGATAATCGCCTGGTAAAATTCGGGGGGCCGAAGAGCATAACCGTAAATAGGGTGTTCCGCCCGTTCTTTAATAGCCGTAATCACTGCTGGAGGGGACGCAAAATCCATATCAGCTACCCACAGGGGAAGGAGAGCATCTGTCCCAAAAGTTTCTACCCGATTATCCCATTTAAAACAATCTGTATTCTTACGATCGATTACTTGGTTGAAGTCATACTGCATCATGTCTTCCTCCTTAAACAAATTGCTTGTCTTCTATAGTTCCGCTTAATAACTGTTTACTAATCCTTGTTTATTTATTCGCCAATCGACGCCAAACCCCCTTTGGTTTCTTCATTTTTATTGTTTAATTATTTAGGCTAAAAAAACACCGCTAAGCATTATAAAAAAATCTGGGGCCAGCCCTTTTTCTTCAGGTTGGCTTTTTAGAATTCAAAGACGGTTGTTCTTCGCAAACGGCTTTCCACCTTAACTCTTGATATCCGGTATATACTATCCATAGATAAGCCAGTGTTTTAGGGATCATTAACATTCCTACCAGCCGATTATTATTAGAAAATAGGACTACTGGTAAATAACAAGCAAAAGAGAGCATGATCGCAAGATATTGAGTAGCTTTCTTAAAAAATAAATATTCAATCGTTTTGTTGCTTTCTAAGATTTATCTGTGATAACCCCACGTCGCCAAGACACACATGTAAATTACATAACCCCTATTAAAATAACTTGAGGAATAATTTTACTTACTTTTCGCGCCCCCCTTGCTATCCTAAAATTTATTTAAGACACTTAAAAGCCGTAACTCCTAAAATAGGAATTACGGCTTAAAACGATTACCTGTTCACTAGCCTGCGAGCAATTCCATGGCAAGCTGGTGGAGTCTCTCTGGGGTTATCTGCTCACAGGCGACTTCTTTCACCTTACCCTCTACCACAGTAACGACGGCAGGTAGAGTAGAAGGAACCTGGCCGCAGAGTTTGTTAATTAACAACTGAGACTTATAGACATCCAGTTTGTCTATAGACAGTTCTTCTTTAAACTCGGTCTTAAGCTCTTCAATGACTGGCAGCAAACGACGGCAACTTTCACTAGTTGGTTCCCAGACATAGATCAACTTCGGTTTTTCGCCGGCAAGCAACTGCTGTTGAAGATAATCAGACTCCGCAATATAATGTTCCGCTGAGACCGCCGCGATGGCGCCATCTCCTACTGCCGTGGAAACCTGACGCAGATACTTCTCTCTGACATCTCCGGCGGCATATATACCTTCCACATCGGTTTCCATCCGTTCATTCGTTTTAATATAACCGCGCTCACTTAAAGTAATCAGCCCTTGGAATAGTTCAGTATTAGGAAGGTAACCGATGAACAGGAACGTCCCATCGACTTTTACTGGGATTAATTCTCCGGTTTTCGTATTTCCTAAAATCACCTGTTCCAACCGTTCATTACCCTGGTACTCCTCAACCATCGTGTTCCAGATAAATTCTATTTTGGGATTAGAGAAGGCTTGTTCTTGGGCAATTTTATTGGCATCGAGCGTACCTTCATCATGAATAACTGAGACCATTACTTTACGGGCAAACTTCGTCAGAAAGATCCCTTCTTCAATAGCGGCATCGCCACTCCCGACAATCAGGACCTCTTTGTCCGTATAATAAGCCGCATCACAAGTGGCGCAGAAGGAAATACCCTTATCATACAAGAAGTCTTCTTCGTTTTTTGCCCCGGTTAATCTTGGCTTGCCACCAGTAGCGATAATCACTGCTTTCACCCGATAATTAGCGCGAAAGGTTTCTACCAACTTTCTTCCATCTGCCAAAAGACGTAAAGCCTTGACATCAGTTAGCTTAAACTCAACACCAAATCTTTTGGCTTGTTGTTCGAAAGTCTGCATCAGTTTAATCCCCTTCTGCGCTTCCACAAACCCCGGGTAATTTTCGATCTCATCAGTATAGGTCGCCAAGCCTCCAACCAGAGATTCTTCAAACAAAATGGTCTTCAAGCGGGCACGACCGCAATAGATTCCTGCAGCTAGACCCGCCGCTCCGCCACCAATGATCGCTACATCGTAGTCTAAAGTTTTCTTTTCCATCTGCCCCTCCTGCCTCTCTAAAAATAAAAATATATAAAATACTCCGCTGTATTTCCGAAAAAAGCGACAAGGGACAGGCTTTTGAATTTTAGATCGAAGGACCGTCCCCCATCTATTCTCTTAATTAGCGCTTAATCCCATCTCTCAAAAGGGATTTATTTACTATATAACCCTCTCTCGTCATCGCTAGTCGTTTGAAAGTCACCAGTGACGAGCGATAGACAACTATTACATAAAGAATTTAACTAGTAACTTACTGCCAATCCAGGCCCCGACAAAAATAAAGATTGTATAAACCCATCCGTGTAGAGAAAAGGAGGCTACTCCGCTAAAGAACGCTCCGATATTACAGCCAAAAGCGATCCTTGTGCCGTAACCCATGAGCAAGCCCCCACTAATCGCGACAATTACTTGTCGTATTGATTTAATCTTTCTAATCTTAAATTGGGAAGCAGCTAAGGAGGCTATGAAGGCGCCAAAGATGATGCCAATATTCATTAAGGAACCGCCATGAGTGAGAAAGGAAAGATTTATTGCTTTTAGATGGGCAGGATTATTAAAATAAACCCAATTTTCTACTTGACCACCAAAGGCTTTATAAATCCAGGTCGCCCAGTATAAGAAGGGAGTAGTCACTCCCCAGGGGCTACCATTGCTGATAAAAAGCGTAATATTAAGAAGAGCAAGCAAAACAGCTCCCAGTGTATATGGCCAGGCATCTTTAACTACCGCCTTAAAATATTTATTCTCTTCTAGTTTCATTTCTCTCCCTCACTTTGTTTTTTCAATATAGATTTCCCACTCACCATCACCAGTCTCTTCAATTTCCACATGATGTCCTTCTTTTCTAGCCCATTCGGGAACATTTTTCATCGCACAACTATGATCAATCTCGACAATCAGGAGATCTCCGATCTTAAGATTAGCTAATTTTTTCTGTGTTTTTAGAAGTGGAACTGGACAAGCCTCACCCAAACAATCAAGACGAAATTCAGCCATTTTAAGCGCTCCTTTTAGATATTTTCTTACCAAACTCTTTTCATAGAAAAGTTAAATCACAAAATAATTAGTCTTTTTGACGATTTCCCCACTGATCAGCTACAATATACAATAATCCCAAAACTAATAGTTGAAGGACAAAAGCTACTGGCCAACCGAGAACAGATGGTAAATGGATACCCGATGTACCATCGATGAAAACCTTCTTCCACCAGCCGTAATCATGAGCGCCCCATAAGGCGCCAACGACAAAAAAGAGCAAGGAGAGCCACTGCATCATAAATCCTTCTCCGACCCTCATTAAAGTTCCAGAAGCGCAACCTCCGGAAATTACCATGCCGATTCCAAAGATAACCGCTCCAATAGCCACATGCCAACCAACTGGACTTACAAACCCCGGAACAGGCAATCCTTTACTAACCGCTCCATATTGAATTGCCGCAAAACCAACCGAAGCAACAGCCAATGCAATAATCACCGCTTTAGTCAATGAGGTGCTACCGGTTAAGACCGGATCACGAAAGGAAGCCGTAAAACAAAAACGAGACTTTTGCAGAACAACACCAAAAGCAATCCCAAAAACCCAAGAAAGAGCTAGCCTAGGAGACTTTTGTCCTAAAATGATTGCAAACCAAATTACTATCGCCAGAATAACAATAGCCACCGGAAACTGGTTTTTCTTCTTTTTTCTCTGCCTAACGGTACCTTTCTCCGTAACTGTAGGGTTTGTTTGCATGTTTTCCCCTCCTTCATTGTTCTTTTTTTCACAATGTCCACGCTTTAATTATAACTCCGCCCAAAGCTAAAAGTATAATTGAACTTTTTTATGCTATATAAGATTTTCTTTTAGTAACTAAAGTATTACGAGAATAAGTAATCAATTTTTGTTAAAAAATTGAAGGATTAAAAGATTCAAGCAAGAATGATCCTATAAAATATAGTATTCAAGGGAGTAAGACTAATGAATATTAACCAAATGAAGGCTTTTATTGAATCGGTCCAAGCTGCCAGTATCTCAAAAGCCGCTACCCAGTTACATTTAACACAGCCCGCTGTTAGTCAACAGATTCAATCCCTTGAAAATAGCCTGGGCTATCAATTACTCATTCGTAGTAATAAAGGAGTTCAACTTACAGAGTATGGAAAGGTCTTTTACTCCTATGCGCAGAGTTTTATCACCCTCTGGGGAAACTTACAAAATGATTTGGCCAACGTGGAAAATAACAATGCCACTCTGCAGATTGGCACCTGTCCCGCTATTGGCCAATATGCTTTGCCCTGTGCCTTATATCTTTTTAAACAAAAGTATCCATATAATAGTGTATCAGTGCAAAGTTTCTCCTCAGAACAGATTTTATATCATCTAAAAGAACATTCTTTTCAGATTGGGTTTATCCAAGATGGTTATAACCCCCAAGATCTTACCAGTTACCAAGTTTTAAAAAACCCGTTAATTCTGGTCGCTTCTCCCCAAATGGATCTTTCCATTATCGAGCTTAAAGAGCTTCATACGATCCCGTTAATCCTTGGTCCGGAAAACTCTGATCTGAAAAAATCTCTCCGTCTTTCCTTGTTTCAATATGGTTTTGATCTCACTCCTCTCAAACCATTATTGGAACTTGACGGGTTGGAAAGCATAAAATCAACCGTCCGCGCCGGTCACGGTTGTTCTTTTTTACCGTATTTCTCGATCAAAAAAGAATTGTATTCAAAGGAATTAAAAGAAATAAAAATTAAAGGGGTAAATTTGGAGACTTCATTCTCCATGGTTTGGAGAAAGGAGGAAAACTTAACAGAAGCGGCAAGGAGTTTTATTGATTTTATTAAAAATGAAGGGGTTAAAGGTTTTTGTTGAGTCAAGGCAACTCTAACACATCTATTTTAATCTCCCAGATGCCATTAGCCACTTCTGTAACTACATGACGATACAACTTTTCATCCATTAGCTCAATAATATTACCAACCGCACAACTATGATCAACTATTACCTCGATGACCTCTCCCGGCTTCAGGTTTTTTATAATAGATTGTACTTTTAAAGTAGGAACCGGGCAGATCTCCCCCATACAATTTAGCTTCACATTAATCACCTTCCAATAAAGACGGATAAATCGACAAGCCCCAAAGGTATTTTCTGGATTGGTTAAATGGTATTCTAGGTAATTAGGCAATTCTCTCACTTGCGAATTCGTACAAATTATATTAAGCTTAGGTTGCCATAACTTTACAGGAGGAGCATAGAATGAGGAAAAAAAGAAAGCGCTTTCTGCTAATTATCTGTTATTTTTCCCTCTTAATGTTTTGGCATTGCAAAGCAGAGGCAAAAGTGGCAGTCTGGTATCTTCCCCACCCGGATGATGAAACGATTGGAATGGCAGATGCCATCCATACTTCTGTCCAAAATCACATCAATAATTATATCATCTATTTTACTAAAGGCGGCGCCTCTCAAGCAAGGCATTTTTTACGCGGAGTCGATGGTAAAAAATATCATTTAACCAAAGAAGAACTGGAACAAGCCCGTATTAACGAAACCCTAGCCGCGCTCCAGGTTTTAGGAGTTGGTCCTGAAAATGTACTCTTCTTTAATTTTTCGGAGGGAAACATCCCTCTCCAGGCCGCGATCAGGATCATAAGCCTCTATGTAAATCTTTTTCCCGATGCCATTCATTCTACTGTCAGTTATCATGATCCTCACGAAGATCATAAAATATTAGCCCAAGCGTTATCAGCCGTTAATGAAATTTATAAAAATCGACTTACTGTTCGCTATTATCATGTCTATATTTACAACCAAAAAGGGCCACTCCCCAAAAATGTAGCAACAGTTAGTGTGAAATCTCCAGAAATTAAAAGAAAAGCCATTGATGAGTATTATAAATGGGAGCCTACAAACGGGCGCTATGCGGTTGGAGCTCATTCCACACCTAAGTTATTTGAACATGCTAAAACAGCAGAATACGAATATATCGATATGCGGTCAACTACTTACAGGTCAATGTCTAAACCAGCGTCCTTTCGCTTGTTCCTTAATGGTCTGGGTCTTACTTATCAGATCACCCATCGATTCTCTTTCGGTTTAGACTGGGAATTCAATAAACAATTCTACTCTTCCCCGAGAGTAGAGTTTTCTTTCCCTGATCGAATTCCTTTTATCCAAACAAAGGGAGGAATGGGGTTTTGCGGTCAAAACAATCTCTGGCATTGGCTAATGGGTATGGAGTTGTTGGATAATTATTTTTGCGAGTATAATTTTTTCTGTTCCGGAGGGGGCCAGATAAAATTGGGAGTAGTAAGCAAGTGGTAAAATTATGTTAGACCATTTTTTATTGATCATCTGATTAGAGCTGAAAAAGCATAAAGAGGGCGAAAATAATATTTATTCGGATTTTCTTAGCGAGATGAAGGGAGAAATACGATCTTAATTAGCCCAACCTTTACCTAAACTATACGAAAAATGAGTCCCAATTACGAATATAACGAATTGGGACATCGGTGTCAATTAAAATTTAATCTTGTTAATACCTTGGTAACAAAATTATTCTTCTCAAAAGTATATGTCAGAACAATATAAGTAATAGCCCTAATAACCCTAATTTCTTAGATTGAATTATTCCCCTACGACAACAAAAATGCTGAATTTTAGAAAAGAGCTAACAAAATTAATGTCATCGATGTCATTATAGCATAAATTATGAGATTCTCCTAAACTCATAGGAGCGGATTACTGGCTTTTTTTTCTTCTTTTCTCCTGATTTTGCTAAAAATCAAATGCCTCTGGGGCTTGTCGCTCAACGTTAACTTTTATCTTGTTTTTTGCTTGGGCCAAGTGGTAGTTAACGTTGA
>ENA-UOOK01006697-UOOK01006697.1-fermentation-metagenome-genome-assembly--contig:-NODE-6697-length-10867-cov-7.277932_pt1 | contig 10867 bp, 4 predicted proteins | sample MGYA00245777_ERZ724023 | MGnify/ENA primary metagenome ERZ724023 (study PRJEB28704, sample SAMN03018312) | fermentation metagenome | biome: anthropogenic terrestrial biome; feature: soil; material... | reverse complement strand
GCCGGATCATTGAAAGTGTCAAATAAACCTCCTCTGTAATATACTCCATTTAATGCTTCTCCTGTGATGGGTTTGGCGATCATGTCAACATTTTCATCCACTCCATAACGGTAAGTGTGGATGGTAAATCCACCCCAATCCTGTAATGAGCCTACCGCTGCCAATAATAATGAACTTTCGGCACGCCACTCATTGGGCCATGGATTGTCCCATTCAGAAACAAAGAAAGGTTTGTCCTGTACACTGTTAAAAGCAAGTCCTGGTATCATGTTGTTTTTACTGCCGGTCATAGGATCGTTCATAAACTTCTTACTCCCGTCACGCCATAAGCCAAAATCATAATAATAGGCATGCGAATCGGTGAAATCACCTGCGATCTGGGCAGACAAATGAGCTGTATTTCGGGTCCAATTGGTTCCTGCAATGGGTATCTTTACTCCCAACCCCCTCATGTGGCTGATCATCTCCTTGTAATAATCTGTCGTGACGGCGATAAAAAACTTTTGAATATTTATATCTTTTTTATCGAACACTACCTTCTCTTTCCCTACCTTGACTCTATTCTTGGCTGCCCAGTCCCGATACAGAGCCTCTAACTCGCTCCGGTATGGCTCGACTTTTACATCTTGAGACCATAAATCACATTCGTTGGTGATTTCGGTCATCACGATTACCGGGTCATCCTTATACGCCAACTTGGTGTATGGATTCACGTGATTCCACAAATCACTGTTGAACTTCTTTTGTAATTCGATCAACTTCCTGTTGAACGTGCTATAAGGCTTGGCCGCATCTCCAAGCTTATAGGCCGACTCAACCCCATCACCGGTTTCAAATCTCCGGTAAGTTAATAAATCCATATAGACATAGATTCCCTCTTTCTTTAAACAGTAAATAAGGTAATCCAAACGGTCCAGACTCTCCGGGTCAAAGCTCATGGTGTTGGGCTTGTTATACCCCCTGCTAAACTGAAAAATATTCGGTGTGGACCATTCGGCGTCTAATTGATGGAATCTTACTAGGTTCATTCCAACTTTCGATAGGCGTTTTGCAACCTTTTCACTGTGCTCATGGGAAGGAAAGTTTTGCACACTGTTGAAATTTGTTCCCCAAAACCGGGCTTCTGTTCCGTCTTCAAAAACAAACTTATCTCCCTTGACTTTTAAAAATCCCCGGTTCCCCGCTGGTATATCGTTCTTATATATATATGACAAGTCAATAGGCATATCGTCCCAGGGCAAGGTGTACGGAATCCACTTGGTATCCTTGTCTTGATCAGGGTACGAAATAGAATTCTTACTCTCGATTAAAAAGCAAAAAGAGAATAAAAACGCCGAAATTAAAATAAATTTTATTCCCGTGGTATAATTTTTTGTTTCCAGTTTGATGTGTTTCATATTCTAAAATTATTTGTTTATTTTATTTCATTACATTATCTATCATTTCCAATGTTTTTTCTACAAGTACCTGTCCTCCCTCCGAGCCTACAGTAGTGCTCTGGACAACAGCAGAATATCCCCCACCGGATTCTGCTCTAGCAGTAGGCAAATAATCGACTGCACCATTTGCTAATTGCACAACAAATGTTAGGGTCGCATTACTACGAGCTTTTATTCGAATACCATAATCGAGGAAAAGTTCGAAGGGATTAGTTGTTAACACCACATCTCCTAACCGCATAACATTTACTTGTACAGGATAAAATGGATTTTCATCCTGCTTCTTATATCTTTCAATGAGACCTCTGTGCCATGTTGCCCTGGCAGGTTGTTCATTAGCTAACCTTTCTGCCTGCTCTGCCTCCTCTTTAGTTACTTTTCGCACGGGAAGTGGAATTTCATCGGATATATGACGGAATTCTATTTCATATTTGATATTATCCTGTACATACGGAAATACTTCATCTACGGCATTTGCAATCCTGAGACCTATTTCCTGCCTTCGGGTAATACCTTTCCTTTTAATCATTTCCATTTCAGCTTTTTCCCTCCATTGAAGGTGAGAGGTAATATCACCGGCTGCTGCACATTGAGGTAATATAAAAATATTATCTCCATAGCGCTTATGCAATTCCACCCTTACTTCATGCCAAAAATCGGCTGAAAGCTGAGAGAGATTCTCTGTCTCCTGTGAAGTACTTGCTACATTCAGTACAATACCCGTGAGCTTTTTCTGTTCATCCCAGAAAAACATCATCTCCACTCCATGGTCTTCATATCCTTCGATGTGCGAAAAATCTTTCCTGTCGGTGTCTCCATACATGACTGCAGTCCCTTTTCCAAAACCACTCGGTACGGGCTCAAAATAAACTGCACGCCGATTATGTCCTACAACAGCTTGTCCAAGACCCCAACTCATGCCCGCAGGTTTACGGGCATTCCAGGCTTCTACAGCTGCACGTACAATCCGTGAGGCAGCAAATTCTGCATACTCGGATGGTTGCATTACATTTTTAGGAATTTTATACCATCCGGAGTCATAGGAAACAGGCCCAGTATGGGTGTGCGTGGCATTTAATACCAACTTGTTCAAATCAAATGCGGGAAGTTCTTTTTTTAAAAGAACTTTCACCTTTTCAGCAATATCTTCACTTACTACAACAAGATCGCAGGAGATCATAATGCCTGTCTCTATACTTTTTTGACCTGATCTGGTCTCTATAGCCAAAGCGGTACATGTAACAGAATCCAATATTTCTTTGCTTATCCTGGTTTCAAATTGACCATCCAGAGCAACAGGTTTGTCTGGAGTTATGCTTTTCGTTGCCCAACCTACATATAATTTCTGTGGACTTTGATCAACAGCAAACAAGTAATCAAAGCGGACTAAAGCCAAACATACTAGTGTTAAAATCAACCAACTTTTTTTATTTTTGATCATATTTTTGATCTTGTAAAAAATTAATTCGAATATAAAGATTGGTCTAAACAGATAGACCAATCTTTAAAATACTTAATCATTATAATTATTCCCAACCCGGATTTTGCGTCAAATTTGGATTTAATGCTAATTCCTGTGATGGTATGGGTCGCAGATAGTTTTTATTATCCCAAACTCTGGTAAAACCTGGATAAACTACCCTATATTCATTGTTGTTATTTGGATCACGTGCTCCTTTATAGGTTAGAGGATCATCAAGCTTTTTCCCAGCTTTCCAACGTACAATATCATCCCATCTTTTACCTTCGGCACAGGTTTCAATACGGCGTTCACGACGGATTTCATTAATAAGCGGAGATACAGGAACCTCCCAATTTGGCCAATTCGGGTCTACAAAGCCCACATCAATAGTGAGATGAGGCATATTTACTCTGTCTCTCAATAGATTAATGGTTTTATCCAATACTTCCTGAGTGCATTCTCCTATTTCTGCTTTGAGTTCAGCATAAGTAACCAATAACCCTCCGTAACGGAATATAAAACGATCAATGTCACATTGCCCCTGAATTCTGTCGGCTTCATAAGGAGAATAGCCTTTGGTTATCCAATAACTTGTAGTGCAGTAGTTTCTGTCGAACTCAGGCAATTCTCTATATTCTGTCTGTCCATCTTGAAATATTCTGTATGGACGATCGTTAGCGTATATAGATTGTTTCATACGGGGGTCTCTATCTATAAATTGTTCTTCAAACACCTGATCGCCTTTGTATAAAGGACTCAAAGAAATGGGCAACCCATCTTTACAAAGATACGATAGTGCAAAATCTACAGTGTACCCTGTATGCTGTTCTCCTAATTGGCGGACATCATCATGTGTAAGTATTCCTTTTATAAAACGTTGAATCATGATTGCTTCCGGATTTCCTCTCAATTCATACTGAACAAACAAATCGAAATAATCTTTATCAGGGTTGCCTGTGGTATATAGTGAGAACTTGCCCGAATCCATTACGGTTTCCGCAGCTTTTGCCCCTTCTTTTAGTACATTTTCGTAATCGCCGAGTCCATGATATTTCCTAAATGTTCCTTCATACAGACAAGCTTCTGCCTTAAATGTCGCTGCGGCATATTTTGTTAAACGCCCTTGAGCACTTGTTACAGGTAGATTGGCAATGGCAAAATCCAAATCTTCCAATATTTTAGCAAATATAACCTTTCTCGATTCTCTTGGGGCAGTGAGTTCCTCAGAATTTATTGACAAGTCTTTTTCAAACCAAGGCACATCACCAAAATCTTTTACTTTTTTAAGGTAGAAATATGCTCTGAAAAATCTTATCTCACCTGTGTTTTTTAAAACTTCTGGAGTTTGTTCCATTTCTGCAATTCTGACTAATGCATAATTAGTTCTGCGAATTGGCAACCAGTCGCCTTTACCCCAACCTCCTCCAGTTGCTGGTAAAACGTATTCGTTCCAACTGCGTGAAAACCGATTTGCATGTGCCTGGTTATCAGTATCATTTTCATTACCATCACGAAAAGCTAAGTTGACGGGATCCATTGAAGCATAAAATTGATTAGCGTACATTTCAATATCGGATGCTGATTTAAAAAAATTGGCATCGTTAACACTGTCTAACGGAAACTTTTGAAGGTAATCATCATTACAAGCCGATAAGGCAAAAATAATACATATAATTGGAAATAATTTTTTCATAAAACATTTAATTTTAATAGTTTAGAAACTGACATTTAAACCAAACGAATACGTTCTGTTAATAGGTGTTTGAGAAGCATTATTCATTTCAGGGTCGGCTAGCATCGTGTGTCTGTAGATACCAGTTTTTTCCCACAAATTAAACCCAGCAAAAAATAATCTCACTTTTTCTAATCGTATTCTCTGTGTTAACGGTGCAGGCAAGGTATAACCTAAAGTAAGATTCTTTAATCTTATATATGCTGCATTTTGCAAAAAACGTGTTTGTGTTGCGGTTACATCAGAACCTCCTGTTACCAGAGGTGTTGGAAAATATGCATCAGTGTTCTCAGGAGTCCACCAATCTTCAATAACCTTGCTTTGAGATGTCCACTCATCATTCCATGCATTTAACCAGAATTGTCCATTCAGCCAAAGATCTCTTTTAGCAATTCCCTGGAAAAAAACGTTCAAATCCCAATTTTTCCATTCAAAATCAGTGGTGAGCCCAAAACTATAACGTGGTGTATTGTTTCCGATTATTTTCCGATCTCCGGGATCTTCCAAAGTACTTTTTCCATAAGTAATTTTCCCATCTCCGTTCAAATCTTTAAATTTTAAATCTCCTGCTTTACGTTTAAGACCTACAACATTTTTCATGTCCAGTGCTTGTGCTTCTTCGTCAGTCTGAGCAATTCCATCTGTTACAAAACCCCAAATTTCACCAATGTTTTTACCAATGTAATAATCAGAAAATATTCCCGTTGGATTACTAAAGTCCGTAATCGTAGATTTATAGTCAGATAATAATAATTTAACACCATATTTAACTGGATTGCTATAATCTCTCCACTCAAGTGTTAGATCCCAACCCATCGTCTTTAGATCAGCAGCATTCATACTCGGTTCAGAAACAGCTAACACAGCAGGTAATGTTGCTGATCTTGTTAACATATTAAGTGTATTTCTTCTGTAAATATCAAAGGATCCGCTTAATCTACTTTTCAGTACAGCGAAATCAACCCCCAAATTCACTTGCTCAACCGTTTCCCATGTAAGATCCGGACTAACTAAACCTGGTGCGTAAAGAGTCATTGGACGCTCTTCGCCTACCAGATATGAAACTTGGCCAGAACTGTATGTTGCAATGTACGGGTAATTTGAAGCTACTGTTTGGTTACCCAAGCTCCCATAAGATGCTCTAAGTTTCAGCATATCAAATGTGTTTTTCAATCCTTCCAGGTACGGTTCGTTTTCCAGACGCCATCCGAAAGATGCTGATGGGAAAAATGCAAATCGGCTTTTTTGGGGAAACTTAGATGAACCGTCATAACGTGTATTAAATTCAAATAAATAGCGGTTATCGTAATCATAATTTAGTCGGGCAAATGCACCTCTGATAGCAAATTCTGAGGCTGAATCATTTGTATATTTTTCCCCATAGGCTAATCTCATGTACGGCATAGTCTCTACCATCAATTTATCTCTTCTTGCTTCAAACCATTGATATAGTGAATTTTCTTGGTTGAAACCAACCATTGCATGAACACTATGTTTCCCAAAAGAATTAGTATAATCTGCAAAAGCATTGAAAGTATAATACCGTGTATTACTATTTGATTTTGTTACCTGACTTGGATTTGAATAGGGGAAATATCCACTGATAGATCCATCAACAAAATACATTGGGATTTTTTTCCAGGTGCTAACATCTTGTTGGGATTTGAAATTTGTTGAATAATCGATGTTAACAGTTACATTTTTAATGGGAGTCAGAACCGCATTTGCAGTCAACCATAAATCGCTTAAATCCCTGGATCGATATCCACCATCCTTATGATACTGTATCATGTTTGGAACAGAACCTGTAGAGAAGTAGTTGCCATTTGCATCATACGGAGGAATATTTGGCCATGCATGCCATTGAAATGCTGTAGTTGCTTCATCATGGTGGTTTGCACTTGAATTTGGAGGGAACATCTTATTGGCTGTAGTAAAAGATACTTTGGAGCCAACTTTCAACCATTCGAAAACCTTGTAATTCAGGTTTGTCATAAAATTGTAACGATCGTAAGTTTCATCGAACTGTTTAGGTAAACCTACCTGATGGAAATAACTTATAGACGTATAATAATCGAATGAATCAGACCCACCCGAAACAGTAGCAGTGTATTGTTGCTGAGGCATCCAATCACGTTGCAAGATGCTTGCCCAATCAGTATTACCATGATATATCCAAGAATTCGGGCTTTGCGGATTCGGACTTGTAGAGGGGTTATTCTCAGGATCGTTATAATATGCCATCACAAGAGGACCTCTTAAGTCATTGAACTGTGAATACGGTGCACCGTTTGTCCTGTAAGATCCGGTATTCATATATTCCATACGCTGTTTTGAGTCCAACGTACTAAAATTTACAACAGGTTTATTGGTGCCTAAATTCATTGACAATGTAACTGTTGGTTTATCCTTTATTTTCCCAGATTTGGTTGTTATAAGAATTACCCCAAACGCAGCTCGCGCACCATAAATTGCAGCGGAAGAAGCATCTTTAAGAACTGAAACGCTTTCGACATCATTTGGGTTAATAAGATTAATATCCATGGGGATATTATTTACCAAAACTAACGGACTACCGCCATTAATTGATGTAAAACCCCGGACATTGAAACTTGCTCCTGAGCCAGTTGTTCCAGTTGTCTGAGTAATATTAAGGTTGGGGATGGTACCCATTAGGCCTTGACCGAGATTAGTAACCGGGCGATCCTCCAACACATCGGCTGATACCTGGGATACAGCTCCTGTCAAATTTATTTTTTTCCGTGAACCATACCCCACGGCAACTACTTCTTCTAGGCCGATAGCATCCTCTTGCAGAGTTGCATCTAATACAGTCTGACTACCAACAGGAATTTCCTGTGTTCTCATTCCCACAAAAGAGAATACTAAAATAGCGTTAGTGGGAACATTATTTAAAGTATATTTTCCATCAATGTCGGTTGCTGTACCCGCATTACGCCCTTTAATGCTTACAGTAACACCAGGTAATGGATCACCATTCAGGTCAGTTACCGTACCCGAAATTTGTCTGTTTTGTTGAGAAATTTCTTCATTTTCAAAAAATAGGATTCCTACATGCGCGCTTGAATTATTTGCATTTTCACTGGTGTTGGCTTGGATATAATCAAATCGTGAAAATATGAACAAACATGGTATTATTAGAAGAAATATCTTATTAGATAATAACGATACAATAGTTTTCTTGTTTTTCATTGTTTAAAATTTTATTCTATAAATTAACACCTTTAATTAAATTTTTTAAAACATGGTAATGTTACATTCATTTCGATACATATTTTATGCTTTTCAAGTCAGACTTTAACAAGTCTTGAAGGTTAAATCAGAAAGCTTTGAAAGCCTAATAACAATTTTCTTTACATTATTTTACTTTTTTCAACTCCTCCTTTCTTTTAAGATTTATTTCGAAAATGATTTTATTAATGATTAAAATAATTCAAAAAAAACACAAACAAATTAAGCACAAAAAAATCATATACAATCATATAAATAAGTTAAAAATATATAAAAAACACGCATTAAAAATATAAAATTATGCAAAACATTGAATAATAAGTAGATAAAGTTTTGTTCGTATCGGTCATTAACGAAACTAAACGTACATTATTATTCAATTATTAAAGCTAATCATAATCATAATAATTCACAAAAAATTAGAAAATATTTTGAATCGTTAGGTATCCTTGTTTGCCGGTCAGTTTTACGATGAATTTGTATTTTTCTGGAAATTGATACATAACAATGAATAAAATGTAAACTTGTTTATTTTGCAGATTTGTCAATTTTTTGCAACAAATTATGTTTAATAGTTGTACGTAGTTGAGAGGTATAATGGTAAAAAATATGTGAATTTTTGTAATCTGATAGTGTGACGAATAATGTATTTAATAGGAAAAATTGACTTCTTAGGTCTAGTAATAGTTTAACTACAAGCAATCTGACAAGAGTAAACGTAAGAATCTTTATGGAATTCACCCATAATCTAAATGTTGTTACAAGGAGACCTAAAAAAAGTAATACTATTATGATCAAAGATAAATATATGCTTTAGAGCCTTGTTTTGAAAAATATGAATGGATTATATATTTCATATACGACTAAGTCTTTTCAATTTAAGTAAAGGCTGATTGTAAGTAAGTACCTCCCGGTTTAAAGCAGTCCAAGATTTCCATCATAAATACCAATTTAGATTTTAATTGTAATTTGATATTTTAAGAACTCTTTTTGTGGAGGTCAATTTGATGGACAAACTCATACGCAAAGAACATCTATAGATAATATGAAAAGGAATCTAACGGAATAAAAAGAATAATGTAAGTGAAAAATTGAAAATAAGAGCTCCAAATGTCTATAAGTATTCAGCCTCTAATAATACAGCCTAAGGCTGGATATTTAATTAAGTTTGGAAATTAATTTAAAATGGTATACTTTTGGGGTGAAATAAATAATAGGCATCATATTGGCTTAGAATTTAATTGAGTTTATTTCAATCAAAAATGATATGAGTTGAGCAGAGAACGAATTTATTCTTGTCATTTGTAAGTAGGTTTAAGTTTTGCAAAGATGAGAATTCAAATCTGTTTAATAAAAAACCACCTGTAATTGATTGAATTTCAAAAAAAATGTTTTGTTATTTTAGTGCGAACAGTAATGAATGTAGATAGCAATCAAGAATAGTAATTTTATGAATAAAAAAGTCAGACCGGAAGTTAGAAAAAAAATTATTCTAAATACAATAAATGAGCAAGAATTAATCACCATTCAAGATATTGTTCGCAAATGTAATGTTTCAGAAATCACAATACGCCGCGACTTAAGTGAACTCGAAAAAGAGGGGTTACTCGTAAGAACCCACGGTGGTGCTGTTAAATCGAAGATAGCTAATCACCTTTTCACGTATGATTTAAAAATAAATCAGAATTGGCAGAAAAAGGAGAAAATTTGTCAAATTGCTTCAAATTATATTAAAAATAACGATATTGTTTTTATTGATTGCGGAACAACTCTTTTTCATCTCACAAAATATATTAAAAGATTTGATTCTCTTGTTGTAATCACCACATCACTTCCTATAGTGTCAGAGCTTTTAGATTACTCTAACATTAAATTAATTTTAATTGGAGGAGAGGTGGCTTCAGAAAGAAAAGCTGTTTATGGTCCGATAACAAATAAAAATATTGTTCAGTATCATGCAGATAAAGCTTTTATTGGAGCAGACGGGGTCTCTTTGAAAAATGGATTAAGTTCCTACGATGAAAAAGAAGCTTTTATAACCTTACGGATGGCTGAAAATGCAGATGAAGTTTTTCTTTTGTGTGATTCTTCCAAAATAGAGAAGAATTCATTTATAAAATTTGCCCCTTTCTCTAAAATAAATCACCTTATTACCAATAATGATGCTAATTCTCAATTTTTAAGGGATTATAGAGATGCAGGTATTCATGTAATCACTGATTAATTACAGTTATCTGGGTATTTCGGAATAAGTTGACCCTTTTCAAATAATTATACCTTCAAAGCTACACACCTTTACTTTAGAGTATATTGACTCTTTTTTAATGGTGATCCTTCTGGAGGATTTAGATGAGAAACCCCCAATGGACTCATGATAACTTTTGATCTTTTAGCTTCATAAAAGAACAATTATCCTTCATTCATGAAAAATCATGAAGTCAAATAAAGGTTCTTAAAATTGTTTAAAAGTATATCATGATGTCGTTTTGTATCAAAAAGTATTCTCTGGTGTGGACTTCTCAAATCAACCGAGTACTGCTGGATAAAAATATTTTAATGTCCGGTAACTACTTTATTCACAAAAAAAGAATCCGGATTGAAAAAACTTGACTTCTCCGGTGCTTGTCATCTTTCCTGAAGGCTGAAGTGATCAAAGGTGCAGCTCTAGATATGGTTGATATTCTACAAGTTTGGATCTTCTTTCAGGATGAAAACAAAAGAAAAACCGGAAACTGATTGATAACAATTGATCAGTTTCCGGAAATTTTCACAGCTCACAGAACGTATGCTTCATATTGACTTTTGGTGAGATTTTTTATGTCAAGCGCAAGGTCTTAGAGCAATCAGGCCGCCCTTATGAATTCAATCATGTTGGATAAGAATCCTTAGGGAGATACTGGTTTATTGTGTGTCGATTGTGTAATTGACTGTAAGCTGTTTGATCCTATTCCCCGATAATTTGTACTTCACAGACTCTTTTTC
>ENA-UOOK01006696-UOOK01006696.1-fermentation-metagenome-genome-assembly--contig:-NODE-6696-length-10867-cov-45.303829_pt1 | contig 10867 bp, 17 predicted proteins | sample MGYA00245777_ERZ724023 | MGnify/ENA primary metagenome ERZ724023 (study PRJEB28704, sample SAMN03018312) | fermentation metagenome | biome: anthropogenic terrestrial biome; feature: soil... | reverse complement strand
CGCATACGGGAAAGAGGGTGATTTCAGGGCATCGCTTTTGATTATGACGCGCATTCAATCACCTCTGCTCAGTTCCGCTAATGCATCAAGCGCGGCTTGTTTCCCGTGTATCTTTGAGCCGTCCGGGAGGATGTAATAGCCGCCGCCGACGTGTTTCGGGAATTCATCCTCGGGTTGATCTGGTTCGGGTTTTGGATCCGGTTTCTGTAGTTCGGTTGTCGCCAAATTCCACGGAGGATTGCACCAAATTTTAGCGAGATCGTCCGGGATTTCGACCACTTTTCCTTCTGATTCGTCTTTGCCGTTCAGCCGAACAGGTTTCAATGTTAAGACTTTCATGGGTTTACACCACCTTAAAAGGGAGGGTTGCCCCTCCCGTGTTTATGATGTCGCCATCTGCTGTACCGGTTCAAAACGCCCGTCGGCACGCACCAAAAACGCGGCGGTCTGCGATGCAGCCCCGTTGGTGATAGTTACGCCAACATGGGTAAAACCGCCGTCAACGTCGAGATCGGAGGCTTCAAACTCAACCGCTCCAAGTGCGCTGGTTGTGGCAACGGTGATGGTTGCATCCGGAGATGACGCGGTGAGAGTCAATTCGCCGGGAACATCGATTGCCAAGGTCACGACTCCGAGTGCAGAGGTCGCAGTCACGCCGGGAACGCCTGCGGCTGCATGATTGATGGCTTTTACTAAACTGGCGGCGCAGGCAGTGTCGTTAGCGCCAACTGCGAACACGCGATTAGGCAAATCCTCAGCAGCAGCAGCGGCAAATGTAATGCCGTTGATAGTCACTGCATTGGTGGCGATGACAGTCGCGCAGGTGATGGTCATTCCGATTACTTTGGTGTTGGCGGTGATGGTGGCGAGTTTACCCGCTATCGCTTTCGCGTCGGTTCCGGCAGCGTCTTTCGCCTGCATAATCTGCGCGATGGAGGTTACGGCGGCGGCCATAGCTCCGGTCTGCCACGGAACTGCGCCCTTGCGGTACATGCTCATGTCGTAATAGTTGCTGGTTGCCGCGCCATTGAGGGATTGGGAGAGGATGGCAATGTCCAATTTCTCCCGCTTTGCTAAAGGTTTCATGCGTTTATCGCTCCTTTTTAATCAAATTTGAGAAGGCCGGGGATTATCCCGGCCTGTTTTGTTATCTCAGGATGACAACTGGGGAAACGGTGATGCCGCTTTCGAGTTTGAGCGGCTCCTTGACCCAAAGCTGCCCATCGATGTTGGCGACGATGCGGAACTGGGTCTGGAAGTTGGCGAAACGCGAATGCTCAGAAATGGCGATGAACGGGCCACTACCCGGTTTGATCATGTAGTAGTTGAGTTTGGCGAGAACAATGTCGCCTTCGTTTCCGAGCGTCGGGGTCTTGCCGTTCCACTTGACCGGGATGCCGAGCAGGGTTGCAGGTACGCCCTTGGTTGCATCGCCACCGTTGTAGATATAATTGTTGTTCGGGTCGGTCATGGTCATGATGGTCGGCATCAGGCTCTGGTTGATGGTCCAAAGCGGTTCGCCGGGGCCTGCATAAAGCACGGCCAACATGTTCAGGAAATCGCGATATACGACGGTCGCGGCAGTGTTGCGGGCGATTCTGATCGCGCCAGGAGACTTTAACAAACCAAGCGGGCATCCCGCTCCTGAGCCTTGCAGGAATTTAGAATCGCGTCCGTCAAGCCATGCAAGACGCATCAGTCTGTCTACAAGCGCGCCCGCCGCCTTCCAGTTGGCAAGAGTCTCGTTGTTGATGGTGGCGAGTCCGGCGCACTGATACGGGGTCAGGGTCAGATCCTTGATTGCCGGATCGTTGACGGGGTTAATCGGCTGCCCTTCGCCCTTCCATGTGAGAGCCACGCCGCCCAAATACCCGTCATTGCCCTGCTGCAGGTATGGGATCGAGAACGGGGCATCAGGCGGATCGCCTGCCGGGATGACGTTAGCGCGGGGCATGACAATCTCATCCTCGCCGTTCAGGGAAAGGATGTTCTCAGCGAAACGCGGAGGAATCATGATGCCGACATCGGTTGTGGACAGGTTTTTCATCCTGCCTTTGCTGTCGCCGTTCCTGACGCAGTGGAGGAACTCGCCAAAGTTCTCGAATCCGCAATTATCAAGGTCTTTGTTGTCTTTCGGGGGTTCGGGGTCGCGTTTGTCTGCCGGGCGCGCTGAATCCTCAAGGCGTTTTTCAGCAGCTTCGGCGGCAATTACGGTTTTCTGCCATGCGTCGATCTGAGAGTTGAACGCATCGTAAGCGGTTTGCTCCTCTGCGTTCATGGGTCTGCCTTCAGCAAGGGCTTTCTGCAATACAGCGTTCTGCGCATCGCAGACTTCGCCAAGCTTATGGCGGGCATCGATTAAAGTCATTGTTTACCCCTCCAAATATTGTTTTTATTGGCTTCGATTTTGGCCTGATATAAAGCAAAAAGACCGTCGTAATCGGTCTTTTCAGCTTTTTCCGGTTCTTTATGGGGCTGCGCGATCAGTAATTTGGGCGGGTTTTTGTACCGCGAGAAGTCCATCTCCTGATCGTTGATAAACACTTTGCCGTCCTTGACACAGGCTGCGATCTGTTTTTCCTGCTCGATCTCGTCTGCAAACCCCTTTTCCACGGCTTCCTCGGCGGTCAACCACGTTTCCGCGTCCATGATGGCGATTACGTCATCACGCTTAACCCCTCTGCTCTCGTAAACCGCGATGATTGACTCCCTGATCCGTTCAAGGTCATCGGCGGTTTTACGGAAGTCGTCCGCGTAGCCGACTGCCCAAGTCCACGGGTTGTGGACCATCATCATCGCGTTTTTGGGCATCGTGATGGTGTCGCCCGCCATTGCGATGACTGAAGCAATCGACGCCGCCACGCCGTCCACGTAGACGTGTATTTTTGCCTTGTGGCGCTTTAATTGGCTGTAAATCGCATGACCGGCGAACACATCCCCGCCGTAGCTGTTGATGTACACATTGATTTCGCTGACATCGCCGAGCGCGTCAAGGTCTTTTTTAAACTGCTTTGGAGTGACTTCATCGCCCCACCAAAGAATGTCAGAGATTTCACCGTAGATCAGAATTTCGGCGGGTTTGTCCTCTGCGGCGGCTTTGAAAGTCCAGCATTTACTCATTCCCGTTCTCACCTCCGTTCCCGCTCGGATTTTTGCGCGGCTGCTGTTTTGAAGCTGTTTCTGTGCTGATCATGTTGCCATTGACAAGATAGGCATCGCCTGAAACACCTTCGATGGGGTTCATTTCCTCCATCTCGCGCCATTCGTTGGCGTTGATGATGCCGTTTTGACGCTGAATCCCAAGCCCTTCCTGACGTGATTTGTAATCACCGCGTAAAAGCCCTTCGACGTTGAACTTCACGTAAAGCCCTCTTGCGCGTTCGTTGTCACCGAACAGCTTCCAGTTAAGGGTCTGTTCCCACCTCGTGATCCACGGCAGGATGGTGTATTTCACAAATTCGAGTGATTGATGCTCGATGTTGTTGTTTGTCGAGCGCTCCAAGTTGGCGATCATGTGCGGCGGTACGCGGAACAGTCCGCAGATTTCATCGCGCGTGAATTTGCGGGTTTCGAGGAATTGCGCATCGGTTAACGGCATGGGAATCCGGCTCCACTTCATGCCCTCTTCAAGGACGAATGGCCGCCATGAGTTGGCAAGACCGGAACCGCGTTCATCAAGTGATTTTTGCAGGTTTTGTTTTGCTGGATCCGATAATTTACCGGGATGCTCCAATACGCCGCCGATATTCATGCCCTGCCCGAAGAATCTTGCTGCGAATTCGGTTGATGCAAGCCCCAAGCCGATTGCTTCCCGCGCCATGCTGACAGGTGAATAGCCCATGATGCCGTCATAACCCAACCCTGGGATGTGCAGGATTTTACGGGGTACGAGCGTTTCCATAGTGCCGTCATCATTGGTGATGCGGTACATCAGGCGTTTGGTTTCTCTGTCCCTGAACGGCTCAACTCTCTGCCAATCGAGGGGTTCGAGTCCAAGAAGCCCCGCATTTCCGTATCTGCGTTCGTCATCTCTCAGGATCCTGCTGTACCCGTTGCCCGACAGCGCAATATGCCCCATAATGGTTTCGCGCCATGTCTGCGAGGTCATCTCGTCGTTAGGTGCGTTGTGCAGCAGGTGATAAGCCGGATGGCTATGCACCTTGTCAGCCCCGCCACCTGCACGCGCTTGATAGACGAACAGCGGCAGACTACCGATTGTTTCAGCAAGGACGCGCACACAGGAATAGACTGTAACGTATTTCAGGGCGCTCGATTCGCTGACTGTTACGCCTGAATTGACGTTAACGCCCCAAAACCGCTCAACAATTTTGGTGAAAGGATCATCGATGCTCTGATTAAACACCCTGCTGATGAAACTCATCTCCGCACCCCCTTAGAGAAGCCGAAGTATGAGAACATGAGCAAGACGCCGCAGATCAGCCACATGAGCGGCGGCCATATTAGCCATAACCCGCGCCCGAACATGACAAAACCCGCCACAAGGCAGGTTTCGCGGACGATTTCGTCTATTTTCTGCTGGCTGGGCAGGCGTATTTTGGGCAGTTTTAGCGGTATTTTTAGGTTCACAGTGAGATGATCCCCCTTTCCTCGTAAACACTTGTATTGTCAATATTCAGCATCGCCCTTACATGCGCATTCATCATTGCGGCTACGGGGTCAATGCGCTCGACCGATTTCTTTTTATCGAGCATGAAATTGCGGTTGTGATCTTCCCTGGTGACAGCGTTACTCATCGCCCAAGTCGAAACAGGGTTTTTGTCGTGAATAACGCGGCGGTTATACACCATATCGCGGAAGTCTTTGGTCGGCTCTGACAAGGTTTTCATTCCCTGCACGATTTCAATCGGCGTGTAACCCTCGTCGATCAGGTCATTTCCGATCTGCCCGAACCCCCATGAGTCAACGCATATTTCTTTGATCGTCCACCCATTTTCAATGGCGGTGTCGAGGAGGTATTGCTTTACAAATCGGTAATCAACCGCGCCGCCTGGTGTGGCTGTGATCCAACCGTCTTTAATCCACATCTCGTAAGGGACTTTATCGGTTTTGCGTTTGCGCTCGACGGTTTCCTCCGGCATGAACGAGTGCGATTTGACGATGTAATTTTCATCAAAGGGAAATTCAAAGGTTACGCTTGTTAGGTCGATCTTCGATGACAGGTCAACGCCAACATAGCACTCGCGCCCGGTCAGGTCAGGCAGGATGTCAACGCCGCAGGCGTTCCATTTCTGCATCTCCATGTAGCCGCATTCCCGATGATCTACCCACTTGTTCATGTTCTTGGTGAGAAAGTTCCGCATTTTGCGCGGATCGTCCAGCGCCGCGCGGAGTTCACCTTTGAGGTAATCCATCATGCGCGGGGTGGAGTAAAGGATCGGGTTGGCCTTGTACCAATTGCGCGGTTTTTTGATGTCGTCATCCTCGTCCAATTCGGCGATGTAAATGAAATACTCATCGTTTTCAAGGGTGCCTTCGAGAATTTTCCGGCAGTATTGGTATTCGGCGTAACACGGACTCGAAAGGTTAAAGCCGGATGTCGTGATGATAAACAACAGCGGCTGAGTGCGCTGACCCATGCCGCTGACAAGAACATCGTACATTTCGGAGGTTTTATGAGCGTGATACTCGTCAATGATGCCAAGATGCGGGTTAAAGCCGTCTATGCTGTCTACGTCTTTGGAGAGCGGCCAAAAGATTGATTCCGTCTTTTCGTGATAGATTTCAGAAACGGAATCGCGAATCCGGAAACGCTTTTTAAGGTCGGAACTGGTCTTGATCATCCGTTTGGCGATCTTCCAAACAATTTTCGCCTGGTCCTTTTTGGTGGCGGTCGCATATACCTGCGCTCCGTATTCACCATCGAATCCGGTCATGTAGGTACCAACACCGCCAAGAATGGTCGATTTCGTGTTCTTGCGCCCAAGTCCGACATAGGCTTTGCGGAATCTGCGTCTACCGGTAGTTTTGCATACCCATCCAAAAATCGAGCCAAGGATAAACTGCTGAAAGTCAACGATTTGGATGTATTCCCCGGCGAGTTCGCCCTCTACGTGTTTCAGATAGCCGAAGTATTTGAATATGCGCTGCGCCTTCGATTCGTTAAACACATACGGGAAATTCTTTGTTCCCTGTCGCTTCAGGTCATTGACGTGCCGTTTGCAGGCGAGTTTGACAAGCTTACCGGCAACGATTTTGCCATTCAGAACATCGTTCGCGTATTGTGTTACCGGATCCACATCACCTCACCACTCAATCAAATTCCTCTCCGAATTCGTCTTTCGGCTTTTCTTTGCCGGAGTTTTTCTCGTAGCTCGCCAATGCTGCAGGAGTTAAATAAAACTCTGTACAGTAGGCTTTGATAATGCCCGCCATTTTGTGCATGACAAGCAGAGCGGGGTTTTGAACATCCCTCGAACCGGTCTGCGTGTGTTGCTCGATTACAATTCTGTTCGTCCTTACGTTGTCCGACGCTTCGCGGTACTTCGCCCAGGCGTCGCAGAGGATGGCGAAGGCGGGCGCGGTGAAATTGTTCAGGAGTTTTGCTTCGATGAGTTGCGGCGAAAGATGCTCCCACAGGGCGTAAGCCGCTTCTTCGTCAAGAACAAAATCGGGAACAAGGATATTGTCGCTTGGAATCTGCAGCTGATTTTCCCGGCGCTGCTCTTTTTCGGCTTTGGTCATGTGTGAGCGCCCGGATGCTTCGAGGTCGTCGACGGGTCTGGCTTTTCTGCCCATGTTTGATCCCCCTAAACGGGTTTGCGGATAAACGGAGATTTATTCACGCGAGCCTGCCAGCGCGGCACGGGTCTAGATAGCCCCAAGGATTTTAGGGGGCCTAGGTACCCCCCCGTCGGGCTAGCCTGTTATGCCTTATTAATTTTACCTCCGAACCTCTCATGCCTTGCATTATGGCACCTATGACAGAGGGTCATTAGGTTCTCTGTGTCGTCTGAGCCGCCTTCGCTCTTGGGTTTGATGTGATGCACTACCGTGCCTGGTGTTACATCTCCACGCTCTAAGCAATCATGACAGAGGGGGTTCTGCGTTATAAACCATTGCCGGAGTTTATCCCACGACGATGAGTAACCACGCTCCCGGAAGTTACCCCGTGCTTTGTCGTATCGCTGAGCTCGTTCTCTCTTGTGCTTCTCACAATACCCTTTCTCTACGAGTTCCCGACAACCGGGGTGGTTACAAGAACGCTTAAGACGCTGAGCCACGTTGCTTCACTCCTTGGACGGGAGCGGAGCGGGGAAACGTTGCCGTTTGTCTCCCGCTCACCTGTCAGTAGCAATAGCCCCCGATAAACGCTAAAAGGCGGCTCGGTTAAGAGCCACCTTTTGACACTAGCATTATACTACGGTTTTACCCCTCGTGCCTGCCATCTTTCTGCCAACTAATTTTCAAGCCCCATTTCACGCCCAACTGCCATGACTAATTCCTGCCGCATCCTGAAATAAGTCCTTTCGCTGACGGGTATCATGACACACACCTCATGCCACGGCAGCGCTTGCTTATACCGCAGTTCGAACAATGCGCGGTGGTTCTCGTTCAGCCTGCACATTGCCCGATCTATCGCCGCAACAGTGCGGGTCATGCGGGTTAGTGCGGTGTTGGTCATCAGTCTGATTGCTTTTCTGGCGGTGGTGTCGCTGATATGCCCTGCACTTGGTATGCTATCTCTTGGCGCGGAAGAATCGCTGATAATGTCCTCGCGTAGTTCCTGGATCTCTCGTTTAGTGCGCTCGTAACTGAATAATTCATGCTCAATGAATCGGAATACTGCTCTTTCCATGTTCCCACCCCCAAAAATAAAGGCCGCCCCAATTAAGGGACGGCCTCCTGTCTGTTCAGGTCAGCCACGAACAGGAATCAATCTCCCTGCCCGTATTTTTGAATATACTTCTGTTGAAGTTTTAACCTCCGGTAAAGTTCAGATTCCGGAATGTACCAACGCCCTCCCAATTTGGTGCCTGGTATTTCGTTGTTCCGCAAATAATTTCTTATGCTCTGGCCACTTAAACCAAGTATCTTCCCCGCCGCATCTGGCGTTAAAAGCCTGTCCCGCAATTTCCTTCCCTCCCCCTTTTTTTCGCGCATTACTGACTCATGACATACAGCGGAGGTCATTTTCCATCGTTCCTCAATCTTATTGCCGCTCTATAGCGTTCGAACAACCGCTGCTCCTTCCAATCCTTCTGCGTAACTCCGAACCATATTTTCTTCCACCATGGCATCTTGCACCATTTGATTTCGATTTGTTCGAGCGGGTCGGTTGTTGGTTTTGAATGCGTTCCAAACGGCTGTTTGCTCCAATCGATCATTCATCATCACCTCCGCAACTCGTTTTTACCCCTTTGTTTATCGCCTTTGCCAAATCGATTATGGCATCAAGCACATCAATTTCGTTCTGCACTAATATGCTATCCACCCTGTTTCCTTCAACCGCTATGAGTTTGAATCGGAGAGCGACTCTTAATTTTATCAACGTATTAATGGGGTGGATTTGAACAAAGTTGCTTGTCGTTTCCAAGAAATTGTTAAGATCGTTGACGACATATTTTATTTCTTCGGGTGTCATGACGGGTTCAATCTGCGCTGTTTTAGTGCTCATCCCAACCTCTCCCATCACTCGATCTTTATGTTTTCTTCGCGTTTGATCCACCTGATTTTGTTGTCCTGAATGTTTACGGTTACTGAGCCAAAATTCAGTCCGCGAATTGTTTGAATCAACCTGACTTCAGAGGGATTTAGGGTCATTGACTCGCCTTTCAATTGCCTCCTCCCTCCTTGGCTCCCGCCCTGACACGAACAGGCAGGCATACATTACGCCGCCAAAGATAAACGCTAGTATCAGCCAAAACATTACGAATCCCTCCATTCGGTGAGGAATAATCCCACATCATCCATGTCCCGCATAACCCGGATGCCCATGTTCTCGGCGATCATCAGTTCCACGTCCGCGCCCGGCGAGCTGCCGATGAAGTAAACAGCATCAACCTTGCCCGACATCAACAGGGAGAGGTATGCGCGCATGTAATGGTATTCGTTCTGCATGACTTCGACTTTACGAATAATGTTGATCAGCCACCCGCCCGTTTCAGCGTGCGGGCAGAAGGTAATGACCTGCATGTTCATCTCGTGCGCTGTGCGCTGTATTTCAAATGCAATTCCTTTTGCCAGCACAATGTTCGCCTTAATTCTCTCTACACTCTCTGCGTGCAACGGCCCAATGATATAGATAAATGGTGCATGATTAGGCATTGTCGGTGTCCTCCACTTCCCCTTGAACTACTACCGCCACAATCCAAAACCCGCCATAATAGCCATTATGCTCGTTGTGGCTCGCCATTGTAAAAACGCCTTTGTTGGTTGTGATTTCAAGGAACTGAATTTCGTGTTTTTCGTCATATTCGCCGGTGGTGGTCGGCCCATCCTTGATCGCTATGTCCGTAAAATTCGCCCCCACGAAATACGGCAGGTCGTCGTCTGTCTGCATATACCGATCTTCGCAGCAGCTTTGGCCGTCATCGAAGATTTTGATCTTATAGCCGTCTGCGAAGTCCAAATGCAGCGCATCATCCTCCAGTTTGATTCCGGCAATCTCTTTTCCCAGCGCTTTTTGCAGTGTTTCTACAGTTTCCTTATTGCCGCCCAGCATATTAATCATTACTCCAAGTCCAAGGCTACCCATCATCCCTCAACCTCCATCACTCTTATTTCTGTCCTCCGTGGTCAATCTTCCCAATTCGGGATCATCCTGCTGAGCTTGTTTTTCAAGTCTTTGTAATACGGCTCGTCGATTAAAACCACTTTTTCGTTCGGGTAATACCGTTTCATTCGGTCAAGTTTCGTCCGGCTCTTTTGATCCATGTACCCTTTGACTTCGTGGTACTCGTATTTCTCTGCGCTTGTCCATACCTTGAAGTCGGGAGTGTACGACCGGCAACCGCGCTTGATCTTCTCGAACCAAAAGGTATCGGGTTCATACTCGAAACGAAGGATCTGTTTGCGCTCCTGAAGGAATTTCAAATACCTGGCATAATTCGCTTCCCATCTCGACCGGACGAAAAAACCTAGATCCGGGCGGGTGCCTCTTTTGGCATTTGAGTAGATTGATGACGGGTGTTCTCTTATTCTTTCGAGCATCATTTTGCGGCTCCGTTCGCTTAGTCTTTGTCGATGTTCTTCGGAATTTAAAGGCGAGTCCGGATCCCGCCACATCTCTTTAGCGCGTTCACTTACTTCGCGTCTGTATTTCTCACTATGGGTTTTGCCCAACATCCCACGCGGGTGACCATTTTTTTCAACGTACTCTTTGAACTTTTCGCACATGTTTTTGTTGAGTCGGGCATATGTGCCGTTCGTTTTAAGCCTTTCTATGGTTCTTTTGCGGGATTCAAGCCTGCGAGGCGTTTCTTTGCCTCGAATAGTCAATCCATAACGACGCGCAACCCTGCAAACGTTTGATTCCAAACGCCCGAATTTGGCGGCTAATTCTTTGAGATCGCTGTCTTGATAGTGTTTTTTCAAGTAATCAATTTCTTCTTCGGTCCATTCGTTTGGATTTGTGATTTTGAGTTCATACGCCCGATTTCTTATCGCCGGACCGGACCTGTTGATCATGTTTTGAATCTCTTTAACGGGCATCTTTTTGGCATAACAATCGCGGAGAATTTGCATTTCTTGTTCCGTCCAATTCATTCATCGTTCACCGCCCAATGCATCCCGAGCAGTTTGTTTTGTGACGGGTGAATCTTGCCGGGGATGATGATGGTTATTTGTCGCATGGTTCGGTGCCGTTTGAGTAAACGACCTCATTGATCTTCGCCTTGATTTTGTTGTA
>ENA-UOOK01006695-UOOK01006695.1-fermentation-metagenome-genome-assembly--contig:-NODE-6695-length-10869-cov-5.195487_pt1 | contig 10869 bp, 20 predicted proteins | sample MGYA00245777_ERZ724023 | MGnify/ENA primary metagenome ERZ724023 (study PRJEB28704, sample SAMN03018312) | fermentation metagenome | biome: anthropogenic terrestrial biome; feature: soil; material... | reverse complement strand
GATTCCATTGCACGATAATATATAATACCGTTTTGTTCAAATGTCATTTCTACATATTTATTATTCATGTCATTACCTTTTTATTAATTTCAATAAAATGCTCATAACTTTTCTTTCTCCGCTTGGACTTAATCTCCTCTTTGTGAGAATCACGGTATTGCTTTGCGTCTAATAGCCTTTTATCACGATTCCGCATATACCGCTCATGGTCAAGTCGTTTGCGCCTTAGAGAGGATAATTCAGTATTCCTTTCCATTTTTGTAAGGTCTTAACTCGTTATATTTCATCTTTAGGTCGATAAACCTAAAGAGGTCAATATCGTATCTTTTAGCAAGTTGGAGAATATCAGCCAATATAACTTTAATTTTGTGTTCAAGTTTTGGATAATTCATATTATCACCAACTAATCTACATAGATAATAACATTTTTCGCAAAAAGAATTATCTCCACAGAAATTATTGTCACAACCAAGAATATCATATTCTTCAAAGTTAATTCCTTTTGCTCCAGCAAAATCAAGTAGGCGAATAACTACATCTGCAAGTTCCATTTCTACACAATCAGTATATCTTAAATATTCATTGCATACTTTTTGAATACATGATTCCGATACCCCATAATTATTATTTTTATAAATTGTAGAATATGCTAATCCCATTTTATGTAAGAATGCAATTTCGTATCGTTGCTCAAATGATAATTTTTCATAACTTTTACAATTATGTAGCCCAGTAATATAAGCATGTCTATTGTTTTGAGATAAAGAAATAAATTCCAAGTTACCCAAATTGTCATTTTTCTTGTTTCCGTCAATATGATTAACACAATCTCTTTCGCTATTTTTCGTTAAGAATGATTCTGCAACAAGTCTTGCTACCTTGTGTGTTTTTCCTTTTAGAGAAACCGTATAATAACCAGTTCCTCCTAATCCGGCTTTTAATATTCTCCCCTTTTTTATATAATAAGCACTTCCATTCCATACCAATAAATTTTTACTTCTAACTCTTCCAAGGTTAGAGACTTCATATTCGTTTTCGTATCCATTTATTGGCATCCATCTTTCTTTTATTTCTTTTTCATTGCTAAAATGTTTGATATAATGGAAGAGTCCTTTTCTATCCGCATTAACCGCCTCAGCAATCTCCGTGATTATCAACATCAGATAGGTTTCATCTGAATATTCCTTTTCATGGAATCCGTGCGCCTTTGCGATTTTGTAAGCACGGTCACGTAATTTATTTAAATCTGTTTCCATAATCAGTTATTTTTAAATTCATCTTCATGTTCAACATAATAAGGTTGTTGGTATTCTCTTCCGCTTTCCATATTAGTGCAACGGAATCTATAATTAGCGTCAGCAAGAGTTTTAAAGCCACATTCTGATATGATATAATCAGCATGGCTTATGTGCCTTTTACCTTCTGCACATTCCATTAATGGATTGCAATATCCTGTAAGCGTGTTTGCGCATAATACAAGGAAGTTGTGAAGTGCCTTCTTTACATCTTTCGGGTCATGTTGGATATACTCTTCTCCAATATCACACTTATGAGTTCTTTCACCCATTGGAGACATTACCCGTTTTACTTCCTCGCAAAGAGTTTCATATACTTTTGCTCTTCCTTCTAAATCAAATCGGGTTCCGTCCTCGCACTGATAAATTGTAATTTCTTTCATATCATTCTTCTTTTAATAGTTTAACTTCTCCGTCCGCCAGCTTTTCAAGAGTAGTCTTTTCATGCTCTTTAATACCGTCATTCTTTTCTTTCTCCTTTTTACGCCTTACATACTCCTCGTAAGTAATATGATTCTTCTTTTGCTCCTCTCGTTGTTTATCCTCTCGTACCTTGTTTTCCTTATCAAAATATGATTCTCCTCTTTCACGCAAGAAAATATTCAAAGAAGTTGTAATCACCATAGGGTCAACGGTACCATAGAACTTTCCGTATTTTCCTAATTTGAATTTTCTGAAGAAAAGCATTACTTCACTGATTTTCAAGAAAAAATACTCTTCTGTAATAAGTTCTGAAAGCTGTTCAATCTGCGATTTCGTTATCTTGTCTTTGGTACCACTGAACTCACTTACATTAGCAAGCTGCGCATTAAGCCAGAACTGTGAAGTACCATTGCCATATACCAGATTAATATCTTTCAAAGTAGGAGCATTACCGAAAAAACATCTTTCAGAACTGTTTGTCAGCTCTTCCTGCCGTTGGCATTTAATATCAAATTTCTGATAGAAACTTTTCTTATCCCCATACTTAGAAAGGAATGTCATCTTCCTTCTTGATTCCATGTTCTCTGTTCCAGATGTCTTCGTCGGCCATTCTTTCAAATTTCGCGCCGACTTCTGCGTAGTCTCGCATCCTTTGTTCAATATTTCCTTTAGCTCCATAATTTATGTTTTGATTATTGTAATTTCCATCTAAGACCTTCGGGAAGTTGTTAGGGCGCATTATCCACTCAAAGTCGGCTTTCCACCCTTTTGGACCACCACCACCTAAAAATGATGATTTCGTAGCTTCGTCAATGACAGTTCCTACTGATTCTTTCCCATATTCCTTTATTCGGGATAACAACATAGCTCTTCTTCTTCCGGTAATCCTTGATTTTATCTTGGTCATACCGGAGTGATTTTCATCTATCTTTGAGTTATAAAAATCTCTTGCTTCATCGGCTGTCCTCTGGTCGTCAGAATTTGATTCTGACACAGTAGCGTCAGCTACTGAAATATTTTCTTTATTTTCTTCTTTCTCAAAGATAGGTAATTCTTTATTATTATTCTTTATGTTGCTTTCTTCTTTTTCTTTCTTATCGGGAAGAGAATCTCTTTCTATCTTTTCTTCTTTTGTATTGCTAATAGCAGTATAATCATTTGCTATCTTGTTGCGATTTGATTTTTCAGAATCATTGCAAATAATTGATTCACAAATAGTTATAGTTGCTATCTTGTTGCGATTTGATTTTGATATAATTGCTTTCTTGATTAGCTTTGACAACGACGTGCGCACTTGGGAAATACTTAAATGGGTAGTATCACAGATTATTTTAGTGGTGGTTTTCACTACTCCGTCTTTCTCATTATGAAGTAAGAAAGAAAGCAATCCGACTGTGTTTACATCATTATATAGGGGGAATCTTTTGCAAAAATCAATCAGCTCCATAATATTTAAATTAAAAAATCCACACAAAGTGGCAGCCTTGCATGGATTGAAATATAATAGTTACTCTAAAAGAGTAGTTAAAATATCAAATTCATTCACATCACTGCCATAATGCACTTGCAAATATACACACTTTTATTTTCACCTCCAAATTATTTTCTCATTTTATTTTTCTTATTCCTTCCATAACCTCCCCTTCTTGTCTTTATCGTATATAGATTATTTTTAACCAGTATGTTCCTCACATACCAATTTGATAATCTAAATTCATTTGCAATGGCACATACCGCACGCCATTGCTTATTGCCAATCCTTTCAACTTCGGGCATAAGTTTCTTGAACTCGTCACAAATACATGTATCACGTTCCATCCTCTCATGCTCCTTTGGTGTCAATAAATCAATATCTTCCATTTTATTTTGCTTTAAAATTATACACTGGTTTAATTGTCTTTTCTACTTTAACAGTATCACTTATGCAATCCAATATCTCTTGCATAGGCTTATAAGCCATAGGGCTTTCGTCTATTGTACTTTCACATACGGAAGTAGAATAAACGCCTTTCATTTCATTCTCAAATTCATTCTCTGAAAGAGTTTTATGTGCTTTTGTACGTGACATTAATCTTCCTGCTCCATGTGGTGCAGAATAATTCCAATCAGGATTTCCTTTACCAGTACAAATCAAACTACCATCACGCATATTCATAGGAATAATTAATCTTTCTCCTTTTTGTGCACTAACAGCGCCTTTTCTAAGAATCATATTATCCGTATCAATATAATTATGAATGGTTTGCCACCAATCAATGATTTTGAAATTCATTCTTTCAAGTATGATGTTTGCAATGGTAAGTCTGTTACAAGTTGCAAAATCCTGTGCCATATCCATATCATGAATATATTTATTCATATTTTCTCCTGAAAGATACGCAAGTTCCTTATCAATCTTTTTCTTTGGGAGCTTTGAAAGAACTTTTGAAATTTCATGTTCATGTCCTTCTGATTTCATTTTGGCTATTATATTTGAAATTTCATCTTTATTAGATGATAATGTTTCAATAGCCAAATCTTGGTAGAATTTACATACTTTTACTCCTAAATTTCTGCTTCCGCTATGAATAATAAGATATTTGTTTTCGTTTTCATCTGCATCAATTTCAATAAAATGGTTCCCCCCTCCTAAACTTCCAATAGACTTATCGCAAAAATCATTATCTAATACTGAATTACAAGTGAATTTTGTACAATCAAAATTATTAATAGCTTTATCATGAACTGAAAATCCACTTGGTACAAAATTATTAATAACTTCGTCAAGTCTATTGAAATCAATGTCTATATTTCCTAATTCAACGACCAGCATTCCGCAACCTATATCTACGCCTACCAAATTGGGAGTTACTTTATCTTTCAATTTGATAGTAGTACCTATAGTGCACCCTTTACCTGCATGGCAATCCGGCATTATACGTATTTTACAATCATCATATAGATTAGCAACATTTATAATTTGTTCTATCGCTGCTTCTTCTATGGTGTATGCAAATATTTTTGTAACAACACCGTTATTATTTATTATTTCTCTCATTTACAGTTTATCATTTTATGAATTATTTTCTCTTCTTTATTTTCTTTGAATTTGTCACATTCAATAGGACAAGAAGCTACCTGCCTATCATGATTGAACGGACATTTAGATATTACAGGGTCGTTTCCTTCACCCATCAGATAAGCATTCTGACAGTCAAGGCAACGGTGATAGCATTTTTCTTTCCTCATAGCAATAATTTACTTACCACCCACATACCTGCAAGAACACTGACCAAATAGCCCACAGAGAGCAAAATTTGGCGGTTATTGACCGTTTCTCCGCATATAGTGGAAAATAGTTTATTCTTTTTTGATAATAATTTTTTCATAATGTTTTATTTAATTAAAAATCATAATCAAGCTGCTTTAATCTCTCTCTCTTCATTTTATATACATATTTTTGGGCTTCCATATAATTAATTTTTTGAAGATAAAACTTTCTTTGATGATGGACATCTTCAATGTAAGAGAATCTATAAAAGTTGTCCCAATGGAACAAATCATCAATATATACACTGTAATTATTCGGTGTTATCAATATGCACCATTTTGAAGTGAAACAAACTATACATATATCCGGCCTCTGTCTCTCTATGATATTCCGACAATGATTTACCCGTGATTCAAGTGATCTATCTCCATTTTGAAAAAAGAAATACCATTTTTTTAGAGCTTCAAACCAAGGTCTTACCGTGATCTTGACACATTCGTCATATAATTTATAATTTTTCTCTTTCATAATGTTTACTTTTTTGTATTATTACTTTTGCATGTGTCTTTATCTAGTGGTCCTGTCACTACATACATAATTCCATCAATGCAAACCAACTGACCTTCTTTTACATCTTTCCGTGATAATAATTTTTTTATTATCTTTCTTTTAAAAGTTTCTTTATCTTTTCCGCATATTCGTTTGCTTCTGATTCTGATTTGAAGTAATTACCTGAAGCATAACGATTATTATCTACAGCAAACCTTTCGTCTGTAGTATGTGTTACCTCTATAGTATTTGATGTTAGATAGTAATAGTTTTCACATTCTTTTGCTCTCCACCTTAATCTTTCTACTTTCTTATCAATTGCATTCCACTTAAAGCCTTTGCTTTCCATGACATCAAAGAACTTATCTTGTTCTTCTTTCGTGGCAAGACGCATATATTCTACATTACTTCGGTAAGAAAATCCATCACAATCACTATCCCAGAAAAAAGTCCCCCAAGGCAAATATAAAGAGCAATATCCGTATATAGACTTTTCATCTTGTCTTTTAAAGATGAATATCCATTCATAACCATCAACTTTCGAGAACACAATGTCCCCGTCTTTAGGTATGAATTTCTTCTCTTTTTGAGGGACGTATTCAACTACTATGCAGCCACCTTCCACGGTTGCGTTAACACCACTAACCTTGCAATCCTTAGGCAAGGTAATCTTTATTCTTTTGGTTTCCACCATATCCTCTAACATGTCATCAGTCCAAGACCAACTTCCTTTATTTTTGTCTATATCAAGCTTATAATATTTATCACATTTTTTTATTATTGTGGCTATCTTGCCGCAAAACTCACTCATGTCAGATACAAAAGAGTTATTGTTAAAATAAATATATCCCTTTTCATTTTTGTTTTTGTTGTACCAGTCAATAGACTTGATACGAACCTTATCACCTACTTTATACTTCATAACTATTCTATTTTTAATTCGTTTAATTCCTCAAATCTAATATCAGCAAACCACTCATCATCCCTTACTAGAACATAGTTCATAATACTGTTAACAATTTTCTTTGTGTTACAATCTGTAAATATCTGATGTTCTAACCTATAAGAATGATTCTTTCCGCTATTTAAAGGTTTTAAGTCTATTTCCATTCTATCAAGAATGTCATTAATTTTCTTATCTAACACATCATATTCATCTATAGAAATATAGATATGTTCCCATTTACTAAAAAACTTGACAAGTCCTTCACTTCTATTATTCATATATTCCAATAATGGAATATCTGTACTTGGCGCAAATCTTAGTACTATTATTTTCTTTTCCATAATGTTTAATTTTTTATTTGTTTTTAATATCCATAACTTAATGTAAATTGTATATGACCTCCGTATATTGCAGCATGATTCTCACCGTCCGTATAAATCGGGTGATAACAAGCATGCCTAACCGATAAGGCTATCTTAGAAGTAAAGCGGTATGTGGCGCCCACCTCGAATACCGCCTGTTGAGGATCAAAGGAAACGTATTTGTTCCTGAATGCACACCAAAAACGACTATCGTAGTACACAGATAGTTTCTTATACCGTGCTTCCAGTCCGGTTCTGACCGTAACATCAGGAAGATTATACGTAGCCTTGTCAAAGCCGTTTCTTATCCTTATCCTGTCCTGTAAACTGTAGGATACAGCGCACTTAGGATATAGTTTTACTGTTTGTCCTTGCATGGAAATACACGCAAGGAGCAAACATATTACATATAAATACTTTTTCATAATTACATAAATATTATTATCGCCCATATTATAAAGGCAATAAGCCCTACTATATTGATACCGTCATTCATTCCTTTTGTAAAAATTTAATTTCAATAATCTTGTTTCCTGTAGTGGTATCATGCACTATATAGTGCACTCTCAGTTTGTCTAAGATGGCACATAATTCACTTTCCCAATTAATGTACGTTACTTTTCTCCCGTGCCTTATCTCCTCAAAGGTATTAATATACTTTCTCCTACGTACATATACTTGTTCCGTTTGCTTGTAAGTAAGTTCATTAATAACCTTGTAAGGGTACGAATCATGGCTTATGTCAAGATTCCTTAGACGCCTTTTAATCGTGATTCGTTTCATTTAATTCTTTTAATATCATCTTTACCTGTTCATGCAGTGGAACATTCCATTTCTTCTCTATGCCGTTCCTATCGTAATGATGATTTCTGACATAATCATCAATACACCCTTCAAAAGTAAATTCATCTACACCGTATTGTGTGGTCCTGAAATCAAACTCTTCGGGAAGTTTATTGATAATATCATTACAACACCGGTGAGAAATGAAATCATATAATTGTCCACCGTCTTTACAACGTTGCCTTACATACTTTTCACCCTTTTTGATTTTACATCCGCAATACATACAGATGTATTCGTTGCGGGCTTTCTGACATTTCTCATTTAATATTTCTGTCATAATATCAATCCTTTCCGTTTCCGCCAGAGATTACACAGAATATCCATACAAGCAATATCCATAACAATATGATTCCGGCTATTTTCATAATTCATTTCATTTTAAATCATTAAACCCTCATCGTAGGTGTCGCAATTATCATCGCACACATACCATTGTGCGGGCTCATTGACAAGCCCCACACAACTCTCCGCAATAGTTTTTATTCTATTAACAAGCAGCTCAGGGTCAGAGCTGCTTATATCCTTTTTCATTCCTGTAGTACCATCTTTATAGGTAAAATTAGCATAGTATTTCATATTCATATCATATAATTATTCCGAGCTCACTTGCGAGAGCTAGCAGATAACTCCCTTCGTATCCTATTTTCTTTATATTCCTTTCTGCTTTTTCCTTTATATAAGGGCCACACTCATTTTTTGTAGCCCCAAGACTGGCTGCGATTTCAACTGCATTCGCACGCACCCATGATGCTAATTTGGATTCGTCATCACGCATTCTATCATATTCTTTGTCAGTGATCTTAATAAGAGGGCAATCATCCTTGTCACAGCATTTATAATTTTTTGCCTTCCGACACGAAATTACGTTATCCTGTGCAGCCGAAAAGTTATCCCAGCTATTTTCTGACCTTGATATAAGGCCAAAAAGTTCTGATATGCTTTCAGGACTTAATTTAAGTTTTTCTTCCATATCATTTCTCGCCCCCACACTTGAGCGGGCGAGGCTGCTTTTAATTAATAATTGTTATATATATATTAATTCTGTATACACGAGAGAATAATTGGTTATTCTTTTTATACGCAAACATATAATATTTCCAATCTCCAACCCACCAGGGTAATTTCCGCTTATTATGATTGATGTAAATATGTCTTTGATATGGTACGTTATTACTTATGTATGCTATTGCTTTTTTAAGAGTGTAACGCTTATTATTGATAAAAATAGACCATCTTTGAGAGTGCCAACCGTTCAACTCTTCTAAAACTTGTTCTTTTGTTGCCACAATTTTCATAACTTTGTTATTTAAATTAAATAATCGTCTTTCCGATACGCCACAACTTTATGCTTTTCGTCCTTACATATCCAAGATGTTTTCAGCGGTGTCGAACCGCATGGGGATTTAACTTGTTGAAACCCTACAGCCATCAGGCAAGCAAAGGGAACGGTTCCGCCGCTGGTATCGCTCCAGTCAACGTCTGCACGTTCGGCGGAATTGTTATCCAAATCTAATTACCTCAACAAATTCTTTAATGCCCTTATATCTTTCTTTTCGTCATTAACCATAACAGTTAATGTATAATAAACGTTTTTACAACTCTCAGCATAGGTAAATGCCACCTTAATGATATTTTTACCCTTTATGAGGCAAAAATCAGGGTTTTGCTCCAAAAATTCATGCTCATTTGCCCGTCTGCCATGAGCAGATGGATTGGGTGTAAAGAAGTAAGAATTAGAGTACTTTTTATTAGTTGAAATAGCGTTTTCAATAACTTTTCGAGCTTGTTTACTCATTCTGTTTGTGATGTTATAAGTTTTCATAATCTTTAATTTTTAATTGTTAATATTAGTTCCGCCGCTGGTATCGCTCCAGTCAACGTCTGCACGTTCGGCGGTTGTTATCCAATCTTTTACCTAAAAACTAAAACCCTATATTATAGTTTCTGAGTATACCACTTCTTCTGTTTCATTACAATATATACTTACTGTTCCACCTTTATAATCTTGGAAATAACTGTTATTAGTACCATTATTGCTATCAATATAATCTTTGCAATACTGATATGATTCTTTCCAACCTTTATCATTTGATTCACTTTCAGTATCAAAACATACATTATAAGTTCTATTCTTTTTCATAGTTGTAAGTTTTAAAAATTGTTTAAAAATCAAATTGTTCTATACCAAATGGTAAAACCAAATTTTCACCATCACTTCCATAAAAGGGCATTAATATGCCAGTTACTTCTACTTCCTTTCGATCTGAAAGCAATAGCGAATATTTGATGTTAATTCCATTTATTTCATTTTTCCCATCAATACGAGAGACTGATGTGCCGTTTTCGCACTCATTATCTCTGTAGTTATAAGACAGACCATTTTCAGGCACATTTCCATATCGAAATGCCTTTACTATTTTATTTGTATATATTCTTTCAGCCTTTTCAACAGCAATTTTATTATTTTTACCAATAGTTACTCCCTCATCAAAACTAACATTTACAGAATAAATGTCATATGCTGAAGCTAATTGTGTATTTATTTGAGTTAATAATTTATTAACTGATAAATCAGAACCAACAGCTAATGAATATGCAAAAATATTCTGTATTGTATTTTGAACAATATTATACATATTTTGTTTTTCGGTTTCTGTATAATCTGTTTGTCCGACAGTTTTTAAATGAACATAGAAGTTTAAATATGTTCTTGCTGAACGAACATAATGATACTTAACTCCTGCAATTTTAGCATAATCAATTTGTCTACATAAATCAGCGAATTCATCATCAGAGTCACAATCTAATATAATTAATACAGTTCCATATCCTCTACCATATTGTTCTAAGTAATATTGTTGGTTTGATAATCCAATCATGTACAACAAAGAACGTAAATTAGCTAATGTTCCATCTCTATCATATCTAAATAACCCAGCTCTTTGTTTAGCCGTATTAGTACTTTCTTCATCCATACCACCAAATGCTGGCCCTAAATTAGTTACAGACATTCTGGAATTCCATACAGAACTACTAAAGTAAACTAATGTTTCAGCCGGTACATTATATTTACTTCCCGGAGTTACTGCATATGCTACAACATTTGCTGATTGTTGCCCTTTCCATATATATAAGTCTCCGGCTGTTTTAAAAACTATTTGACTGTTTCCAGATGATGATACTGCAAAACCAGATGGT
>ENA-UOOK01006694-UOOK01006694.1-fermentation-metagenome-genome-assembly--contig:-NODE-6694-length-10869-cov-13.173294_pt1 | contig 10869 bp, 9 predicted proteins | sample MGYA00245777_ERZ724023 | MGnify/ENA primary metagenome ERZ724023 (study PRJEB28704, sample SAMN03018312) | fermentation metagenome | biome: anthropogenic terrestrial biome; feature: soil; material... | reverse complement strand
TATAAGGTCCTATTCATATCAAAACCTTAAAATGACTTATGACACTCATATCAAAGTTTCTCCACCTTAAAATATTTCTTTGCAAAAATAATATCTTCTTCCATCTGCTTCTTCAGTTCTTCTAGGGTGGCAAATTTTATTTCCGGGCGCTCATAGGCGAATAATTCGACTTCAATTACCTTTCCGTATAAATCTTCATCAAAGTCAAACAGATAGGTTTCCACACCTTTCCTTGTTTCTGCTCCGACGGTTGGTTTGTATCCTATATTCGTCACTCCATAATAGTAGTTCTGATCGATCCAAGTCCTGGATGGATAGACTCCGCAGGGAGGCAGCAGCTTATTGGTTGGCGGAGTAATATTGGTTGTGGGCATTCCAATCGTTCTCCCAATTCTTCTTCCGTGAAGAACCTCTCCCCGAATCATATAGGGTTGTCCAAGCATTGCATTCACTGCTTCCATATTGCCGTTTTTTAACTCTGTCCGTATCGCAGAGCTGCTGATCATATGATCCTGCCATTTTCTCTTCTCACAGGCAATGACCTTATAACCATAAGTATCCGCATATTGCTGCAATAAAGTGATATCTCCCCTGCGGTTGTGCCCGAAACGAAAATCAATTCCCACTACGATAATTTTAGCATCCAATTTTTCTACAAGAATCTCTTTAATAAAATCTTCCGGCTCTATGCTTCTGGTTTTCTGCGTAAATGGGTAAGCCACCAGAACATCCAGTCCGGTATGGGATAGCTTAGCCACCTTTTCCTCCTGGGTATAAATCTGCTCAAATTCTTTATCTGAAAACAAGTTGTAAGGATGATATAAAAAGCTAAACATTACGGAGGTATATCCCTGCTCCTTGTATGAAATAACCTGATCAATCAGATACTGATGCCCAAGATGAATCCCATCGAATTTTCCAAGGGTTACAGCACTGTTATTTAATTTAAAATCGGTATTGCCTGTGATATATTCCATTACTTCCTCCAACGTTGCCAATGCTTACAGGAACATCTTCACCGGGCGGTAGTATGCTTTATCAAAATCATACTGGTATATCCCAATAAAATTGTCGTCCGAATCGTACACCCTTACCCATTCCCTGGAGAGCTTGCGCATCGGTTTCGTTAACTGGTTATTGTAAAATGCGTTGCCGTTATAGATCAATTTATTGTATTCTCTTGCCACAGTTACCTTTGCATAGTCGGAAAGGAGATCCTCCATAGACAGAACAGCCTGATCAATCTGACCGTTTTGAACCAATTTTTCAATCTCTGCCAAGGAATGAGCATCCTCCAGATTGAAGCTGCCAACGGCTGTCCGAACCAGACTTTTCATGGTGCCCCCGCAGCCTAACATCTCTCCGATATCATGCAGAAGCGTACGGATATAGGTTCCCTTTCCGCAATCCACGGCCAGGGTAACCTCATGCGCTTCTTCGTTCATATCCAGAATTCTTATATCATGGATACAGACCTTGCGGCGCTGCCGCTCGACTTCCTTCCCCTGTCTTGCAAGCTCATACAGCTTCCTGCCGTGTACCTTAACGGCCGAATACATCGGGGGAAGCTGCATATATTCTCCGATAAACCCTTTGATTGCAGCTTCGATCTCGGGCGGCGCAGCCGTCACTTCTTTTGTCTTAAGAATCGTACCTGTGATATCCTGGGTATCCGTAGTCATTCCGAGCTTTAATACTGTTTCATACGTCTTGTCCTTATCTGTAATAAGATCCACCAGCTTTGTCGCCTTGCCAATGCAAACCGGCAGTACCCCTTCCGCATCCGGATCCAGCGTTCCGGTGTGACCAATTTTCTTTATTTTTAAGATACCTCTCATTTTTGCAACTACATCATGAGAGGTATATCCTTTTTCCTTATATATATTTATTATTCCATTTATCAAATTCAAGCGCTCCTTTAGGGCTTTCTATCCTTCCTTCAGCTGGGTTTCGATATGCGGCGTCAGATTATTGATCACATCCGTAAGCACACCATACATTGTGCATCCGGCTGCCCGGATATGTCCGCCTCCGCCAAAATAAACAGCAATTTTACTTACATCCACCTTACCGTTGGAACGCATGCTTACCTTAAACTCATTCGGCTCTGTTTCATAAATAAAGATTGCCGTTTCTACTCCTTTGGTAATACGCAGCTGATCAACGATTCCCTCTAAATCCGAAGGGGATGCATGGTAAAATTCCATCATCTTCCGGCTGATGGAGGATACGATTACCCTGCCGTCTAATACCAGAATGCTTTCCATCAGGCATCTTCCGAGAATGTGGTTCTGCATATAGGTTTTCGTATAGAAGGTATCTTGAATCAGCTCGGAAAATGCAATTCCTTTCCGCATCAGCTTACCGGCTATATTCATTGTCGTCTCTGTTGTATTCGAATGCTTGAACACACCGGTATCATGGATAATTCCAACGTACAGGGAGCTGGCTATTTCCTTCGTAATACGCTCCTCCTCCATCAGGGTAAAGATCACTTCACTCGTTGAGGAGGCATCTGCCACAACATGATTCACATCAGCAAAATGAGTATTACTTATATGGTGGTCAATATTGATCGTTTTTCCGGCTGAATTAAAATATTTAACCGCATTCCCCAACCGGTCCAGACTTCCGCAATCCAAAGAAATAAATAAGTCATAGATATCGTCCGATTCGCAGCTATGTTTGATTGCATCAACTGCGGAAAGAACGCGGAACTCATTTCCAAATGGCTCCAGATACAAATCAATCTTTTCGATACCCAATTGTTCCCGGCTGTTTCTTAAATATTGATATAAAGCCGTGGAGGAGCCGATGCAATCCCCGTCCGGTCTTACATGGCCGGCGATTGCAATCTTCTTTGCACCTATGATTTCCTCTATTATTTTCTTCATCGCTATCACCTTCTCATTCGCATTATAAGGTAATTTCGTTCCTATGATTCCTGATCGTCCTCTATATCGTCCGGTGCATTCGCATCTTCCTGATGATTCTCTTTGTTCACTTCATCAATTAATTTTGACATTTTCACCCCATATTCAATGGAGTTATCAGGGATAAAGAATAATTCCGGTGTATTTCTTAAATTCAGCTCCTTCGCTAATTGTCCCCGTAAGAAGGAAGCTGCACTTTTTAGTCCCTGCCGGGTGGATTCTTTGGAAGCATCGTCTCCAAGTACACTGATATAAACCTTCGCGGTCTTTAAATCCGGAGCAACCTCAACCGAAGTCACAGAGGTCATCGGATTAATCCTTGGATCCTTTAACTCTCTGCTGATGATATTACTCAGAACTTTTTGTACTTCAACATTGATTCTGGTGTTTTTTATACTATTTTTTCTCATACAATCACCAATCCTTTCTTACCCGGTAAAACATATAATAGCTCGCAAAAAACCCAGAAGAACAAGGAGTGAGCATCTATATGCGAACTTCGCAGTTCTTCCCGTGTGAAGATGTTTATTCTTCCGTGTGAAGCTTCTTCACACTTATCTTGGTACCTCCGCCATGATATACAGTTCAACCTTGTCGCCTTCCTTGATGTCATTATACTTTTCAAACACCAGTCCGCATTCATAACCGGCAGCGACTTCCTTAACATCATCCTGGAATCTCTTCAAAGATACTAAATCGCCATCATAAAGCAGCGCATCATCCCTGTAAATTCTGGCTTTACAGCCTCTTTGAACCTTACCGTCCAGAACATAGGAGCCTGCGATCGTTCCGACACCGGAGGCCTTAAAGGTCTGACGTACCTCTGCATGACCGATAATTTTTTCTTCATACACAGGGTCCAGCATACCCTTCATTGCAGCTTCAATATCATCAATTGCATTATAGATGACACGGTAAAATCGAATGTCAACCTTCTCACGGTTTGCCGTATCCTTCGCCGCATTATCCGGTTTTACATTAAAGCCGATAATGATTGCATTGGATGTACTGGCTAAGATAACATCGGATTCATTGATCGCACCGACACCGCCATGGATCACCCGGACAGCGACCTCCTCATTGCTTAGTTTTACAAGACTCTGCTTCATTGCCTCCACGGAGCCCTGAACATCCGCTTTAATAATCAGATTAAGCTCCTTGATATTGCCCGCTTGAATCTGAGAGAATAAACCATCCAGGGACAATCTTGCCTTGGTATCTGCAAGAAGCTTCTCTTTGCCCTGTGTAATAAATGCTTCCGCAATATTTCTTGATTCCTTTTCATTATCGGTTACCATGAAAATCTCACCGGCATCCGGTACTTCATTTAAACCAATAATTTCTACCGGTGTAGAAGGAGCAGCATCCTGTACTCTTCTACTCCTGCCATCTACCATTGCACGAACTTTACCATAACTGGATCCGACAACGATATTGTCTCCGATATGAAGGGTACCCTTTTGTACCAATACTGTAGCAACCGGGCCTCTTCCCTTATCCAGCTTTGCTTCAATAACGACACCCCTTGCATTCCGGTCCGGGTTTGCCTTCAATTCCATCATTTCTGCTTCTAGCAGAATCATCTCAAGCAGCTGGCTGATGCCTTCTCCGGTATGTGCGGATACCGGAACAAAGATGGTATCACCGCCCCAATCCTCTGCAATTAACTCATGTTCCGTTAATTCCTGCTTTACTCTTTCAACATTAGCGCTTGGTTTATCGATTTTATTGATTGCAACAATAATCTTTACTCCTGCCGCCTTGGCATGGCTGATTGCCTCAACGGTCTGCGGCATGACACCATCATCTGCCGCTACGACAAGGATAGCAATATCGGTAGCCTGTGCACCCCGCATACGCATGGAAGTAAATGCTTCATGTCCGGGTGTATCCAGAAATGTGATCTTTTCGTTGCCTACTTCTACTATGGACGCACCTATTGCCTGTGTTATACCGCCTGCCTCTTTGGAAGTTACATTTGTTTTACGGATTGCATCGAGAAGGGAAGTCTTGCCGTGATCCACATGACCCATGACGCAGACTACCGGAGGACGTTTCACTAAGCTTGCCGGATCCTCCTCTTCCTCCTTCAATAACTCTTCCACTTCATTAACAATGACTTCTTTCTCCGCAATAATATCATAACCCAATGCAATTTCTTCCGCTTTTTCATACGTAATCTCGGAATTGATGGAAACCATCTCGCCTGCAAGGAATAGTTTTTTAACTACAGCGGCAGCCGGTTTCTTCATCAAGTCAGAAAGCTCCTTAATTGTTAATACTTCCGGTACCGTAATTACCTTAATTTCCTCCTCCTTTGGTTTCTCTATCGGCTTTGGCTTAATAAACTGGCCTTTTTTGGGAACGAGTTTAGCTATATCATCCTTCATATCATCACGGCGAGCCATACCATTTCTATCTTTATAGTTCTTTTCCTTATTCATCCTGTCCCTATTTCTCTTATTACTATTGTCGCTTTTTTCTGCTACTTTTTGGTCTAAAATCTGTTGATCAAAATTCTTTCTTTCATTTCTTCCGGAGCCTCCCCGTCTGTTACCGCCTCGGGAAGAATTATTATAGCCGGTATTCGTGTCTTCATCTTTATTATAGCCGCTGTTATACCCACCGGATCTTTGGTATCCGGAAGGTCGATCCGTCCTGGAATAATTGCCTTGCTGATTTCTGCGATCCTGCCCCTGCCCGGCCGGTCTCAGTCTGTTCTGATTCATCGGACGGTTTCCACCCTGTCCGCCTTGACGATTCCCATCCTGGCCACCTTGACGGTTCCCGTCCTGGCCATACGGTCTCTGGCTTCGCTGCCCATACTGTGAGGAGCCTCCCTGGCGCATTCCGCCCTGTGTTCTCTGGCCTGACGATCTTTGCCCCTGATTATACTGGGAATAACCTCCCTGCCGCGTTCCTCCCTGGCGTGTATCTTCCTGACGGTTTCCACCCTGCGGTCTTTGTCCCTGTCCGCCGGTGCTCCGATAACCCTGGCGCGCTCCATCTGTGGATCTTTGCCCCTGCTGACTATATTGAGAGCTTGTTCTCTGCTGATTATATTGAGAGTTTGTTCTCTGCTGATTCTGATTCGTCTGTGCAGGTGCTCCCTGGCGCATTCCGCCCTGCCCGCCTTGCGGTCTTTGTCCTGCGGATCCTACCGGTCTTTGACTCTGCTGCGTATTGCTTCCGGAACGTACTCCGGAAGCTGGCCGCTGTCCCGTACTGCTAACTGATTTCTGATTGTTCTGAACGGAGGTTCCCTGTCTTACTCCACCCACCTGCCTTTGACCTGCATTATTGGCAGGCTTATGATCTGCAGATGCGGCTGGCCTTTGACCGGTAGGCTGCTCTGGTTTACTTGCCTGAGCAAGAAAATGCTTCTTCACAGCTGCAATCTCACTTTCCTCCAAATTGCTGCTATGTGTCTTCTTCACTCCCATGCTTTTCTCCAGATACTCCTGTATATTTCGGCTTTCTATTTTATCAACTCCATTTTTTGTATTATTTATTAGATTTTTCAGCTCAAATACTTTCATTTTCACCATACTTACTACCTCCGTTATTATATCACTGTATCATTTTCAGTTGCTTATCTATTGCATCAGCCAGGCCCCTATCAAGCACTGCCAAAGATGCACGGAATTCTTTGCCCATTGCATGACCCAGTTCCTCTTTTTCACCAAAAAGGCAAATCGGCACTTTATAGTAAGTACACATATTAGTAAATAATTTCTTCGTATTATCCGATGCGTCCTCTGCTACGATTACTAGGGCTGCTTTTCTTTCTTTCACCGCCTTTTCTGTGGAAAATTCACCGCTTACAACATGTCGGGATTTTGTTGCTAAACCGATCAGGTTAAATACTTTCTTTCTCTCCGGACTCAAGTGCTACCATCTCCTTCTCAAGCGTCTCTACCACACTACTCGGAATGCCAGCCTTCAAAGAACGTTCTAATCCTCTTGTCTTAATTGCTTTCTGCAGGCAATCAATGGATTTGCAGACATAAGCTCCTCTGCCGTTCTTCTTACCAGTCGGATCAAGAACAATTTCTTCCTCCGGAGTCTTTACAATTCGAATAAGGTCTTTTTTACTCTTCGTTTGTCCGCATCCGGCACACATTCTGAAAGGTATTTTCTTCGCCATATCTTCTCACATCCTTAATATTCCATGGTTTGAGATTCACTCTTAATATCTATCTTATATCCGGTCAATTTTGCCGCAAGTCTGGCATTTTGTCCTTCCTTACCAATGGCAAGGGATAATTGATAATCCGGAACGATTACTCTTGCACTCTTTTCCTTTTCATCCACCTCTACGGAAATAACTTTTGCAGGACTTAACGAATTTTCAATCAGCTGTGCCGGATCATCACTCCAATTGATAATATCAATTTTTTCGTCCCTGAGTTCACGTACAATTGCATTTACCCTTGCACCATTTAAACCAACACAAGCTCCCACGGCATCAACATCGGGATTGTTGCTCCATACTGCCATCTTTGTTCTGGAGCCTGCCTCTCTGGCAATACCCATAATCTCTACGGTACCATCCTGGATCTCTGTAACCTCTGCCTCAAACAATCTCTTCACCAATTCCGGATGCGTTCTGGATACGGTAATCCTGGGACCCTTCGTGGTGTCCTTAACCTCCAGAACATAGAGCTTCACACGATCTGTCGGTCGGAAAACTTCGCCCCGGACCTGTTCATTTTCTGTCAGAATTGCATCCACTTTACCTAAATTAATGCTAATATTGTTTCCTACGTAACGCTGTACAATACCTGTTACAATATCTTTCTCCTTGCTGCTGTACTGATTATAAAGAACTTTTCTCTCTTCCTCACGGATTTTCTGAACAACGACCTGTTTCGCTTTCTGAGCAGCAATGCGTCCAAAATTCTTCGGTGTTACCTCAACCGGAACAATATCACCGATATCAGCCTTACCATCCTTCATCTTCGCCTGCGCAAGGCTGATCTGAATCACCGGGTCAGTAACGGTCTCAACAACTTCTTTCATTGCAAAAACATCAACTTTACCGGTTTCTCTATCAATATAAACTTTTATATTATCTGCTCTGCCGAAATTATTCTTGCATGCCGCAACCAATGAGTTCTCCAATGCCTCTAATAAGATATCTTTGCTGATATCCTTTTCTTTCTCAATTTGGTTTAAAGCTTCAATAAGCTCCTTGTTCGCATCCATTTTTCTACAAATCCTCCTTTTAAGAATATTAAACTTTAAACAAACTACATTAAGGAGGATTTTCCTCCCTTCTAAGATATTAAACAATTAACGATCTACATTTAGGAGGATTTTCCTCCCTTCTAAGATTCTATATGATTAGCAAACTCTACAATCCCTTTAAAACATCAAATTCTAAAACTCCAGATACAATCGTACATTCGCGATGTTCTTCCTTGGAATATCCATGGTCTCACCATCTCCCAGATCAATGGTTAGTTTCTCCTGGTCAAAGCCAACCAACACGCCAAGCCATTCCTTTCTCTTATCAATCGCTTTATATAGCTTGATCTCGACTTCTTCACCAATGCTTTTTTCAAAATGCTTATCCTTCTTTAACTGCCTGCCAAGTCCGGGGGAACTGACCTCTAAAATATAGGGATCTGCTATAAAATCCTCTTTATCGAGTAAGTCACTTAATGCCCGGCTTACAAGCTCGCAGTCATCAATGGTGATACCGCCCTCTTTATCGATATAAGCACGAAGATACCAGTTACTTCCTTCCTTCACATACTCTACATCATATAACTCAAAATGATTGGCAGTTAATATAGGCTCTAACAATTTTTCCGTCTTCTTTTCATAATCTTCACGCTTTGCCATTACGTCCCTACTTTCTTTGATAAGTTAGAATGCTTCTTTCTTACATGTACCCTTGTATTTTGCTGATTTAAACGAAATATTATGTCTAACATATAAGAAGAGTGGACTTGCGTCCACTCCTAATTATTCTTATCATTCTGCATCATTGCTATTATATCAAACAGAGGCAAATTTTGCAAGTACTATTTTTCGTACTATTTTTCTTGAGAATCTTCTTTCTTCTTCGCTTGTTACTGTTCACACCCGGGCAAAGTCTATCATATGATTTCGACAAATGATATCCGATAAGGAGTATTTGCATTCGTCGGTACTTTGGCTCCGTATTTTGGAGCCTTATGTACCGCTACGTAATGAAGCTTAAGCGAAAGCGTCTCCGAATCGGATACATTTGTCGAAATCATAGAATGGTATACATGGCGGGTGTGAATAGTAACAAAGTTTCTTTCGGAAAGCGGAACTTTCTTTGGAATCTGACTTGGAATTTGACTTGGAATTTGACTTGGAATTTGAATAAAAGCCGCAAAAAGCAAGAAACACAGAGAAGATATTGCATTCTCTCCGTATTTCTTGCTTTTTGATCAACGTAATTCTATTTTTAAAAATGTCACAAGATTCTATAGATTAACTTATGATATTTTTCACTAACGCCCATTCTTTTTGACATAAATTCCGAGGAATGGCTGCTTTTGCTATTCTTCCAAAGTCTTGCATTTAAACAAGGCTTTCGTTCGCAGTCTTATACAAGATTACTCACACTGTCCCGCTCTACAATTTCCGTTTTGATTCGGATCGTTCTGGGCGGTATGCTACTGTCATTGATCTTATCAATTAATACCTCTACCGCAAGGCAGCCGAGTTCCTCGACCGGTTGTCTTACCGTTGTCATTTTCAAAGGAAGATAACTTAGTATTTCATTATCGGTAAAACCGATTATAGACAAATCCTCCGGTATTCTTTTGCCAAGCTCCTGTGCCGCATAGTAAAGATATACCGCAATATAGTCATCCGCGCAGAATACCGCCGTCAGGCTTTCGTTTCTTATCAGATAGTCTTTCAGCACATCAATAATAACCATATTGTCGCCTATCTGCACGCTTTCGTTCCGAATGCGCTTGTTCGCTTCCATCATGCCCGCCATGTACCCCTGATAGCGTTCCTCACGACTGGTCACACCGGAGATACTTTTCGAGATGAAGCCGATTTTCGAGTGTCCTTTTTTAATCAGGTAGCTCACGGCATCTTTGGCCCCCTGATAATGGTTATGGCAGATGCTGTCAAATTCAATTTCCTTAAAAACTCGGTCCACCATTACAATCGGGTAATTACGCACTTTATAATTCAACAGCTCAACACCACAAGTATTGTTATCTCCCGGAAAAAGAATAACTCCCCGGATCTCAGGCACCTTTGCTATTTCCGCAAGAAGCTGTTCTTCTTTCTCACTGGCACCGTCGGAATATTTAACAATAACATGGTAATTATAATCCTCTGCCACTTTTAATATTTCCCGGACAATATTCCCGCAATAAGAATCCAGTTTCGGTATGATAAGCGCAAAGTAATTGCTTTTGACGGCCAAACCATTTGATACCCCTCTGGCATCAGCATCAACCATACTCCGGATTTTGTTCAGATCCACATCGGCCAAAAAGCTTCCCCGCCTGGGAATCCGGTATATAATATGATCCTCCGCCAGAGAGTTCAGTGCAAGCTTACTGGTCATTTTACTTACACCGAAACGTTCCGCGATTTCGCCTTCCGAAGGCAGTATCTCATTCGGACCGATCTGCCTTTCAATAATCATTTTCAATATCTCGTTGCGAACTCTGCTGTACAGTGTATCTGTATTATTTCCCCTGCTCGTTTTTCTTTCCTCCGTGTGTCTGCTAGTTTCCTTCATTATTTCACCCACATCTTACTGTATTTTTCTGATATCCGATATATCATTGATATAGATTATATCAGATGATAGGCAAACAATAAACACTTTTCGGAGAAATTAACATAATTATCGTTACTGTTCACACTCATCATGTATACCATGCTATGATTTCGACAAATGATATCCGATCAGGAGTATTTGCAT
>ENA-UOOK01006693-UOOK01006693.1-fermentation-metagenome-genome-assembly--contig:-NODE-6693-length-10870-cov-3.070458_pt1 | contig 10870 bp, 9 predicted proteins | sample MGYA00245777_ERZ724023 | MGnify/ENA primary metagenome ERZ724023 (study PRJEB28704, sample SAMN03018312) | fermentation metagenome | biome: anthropogenic terrestrial biome; feature: soil; material... | reverse complement strand
TGTGCTCTTCCGATCTATCGGAAATGGAGCTAGTTCCGAAATCTTATTTGAAGCTGGAGCAAAAAAAGCAGACCTTTTAATTGCGTCTACCTCTAGTGATGAAGTAAATATATTAAGTTGTTTAGTCGCGAAAAAGTTTGGAGTAAAATATACCATAGCTAGAGTAAGAAACCCAGAATACTCCAAACAAATCGATTTTATTCATAAAGAACTTGATATTAATATGATTGTTAACCCTGAATTAGAAACAGCAAAAGAAATATCTCGGATTTTACGTTTCCCTTCAGCTCTTAGAATTGAAACTTTTGGAAATGGTCGCGTTGAAATCGCAGAGATGATGATAGTCAAAAATTCACCTTTAATCGGAAAAAGTCTAGTTGAACTTCGAGAAGATCTGAACGTAAATTTTTTAATATGCATCGTTGATCGCGACGGTAAAGCTTATATACCTGATGGAAACTTTATCCTCGAAAAGTATGATAAAATTTATGTTAATGCTGCAAGTCATGAACTAACTAAATTTTTTAAAAAAGCTGGTAATTTAAAAACCAAAGTGCGGTCAATTATGATTATTGGTGGCGGTATTATTTCATTTTATTTGGCGAAAATCTTAATTGATTCTGGTGTTAAAGTAAAAATCATTGAGCTTGATAAAAAACGATGTCAACACTTGAGTGAGCTTCTTCCGGAAGTGGAGATAATATGTGGTGAAGGTAGCGACCAGACATTACTTATTGAAGAAGGGATTAAAAATGTTGAATCCTTAATAACCTTAACAGGGTTAGATGAAGAAAACATTATCATTTCCTTATTTGCTAAAACTATTCCCGTACCGAAGATCATTACTAAGATTAACCGTTACAATTTAATCAGCATTTTGAAAAGTATTAACCTTGATTCAATAATTACTCCTAAGGAAGTAACAGCTTATCATATGATTAGATATGTACGTTCCTTAGGTAATGCTTTAGAAAGTGAAGTAAAGACATTATATAAACTGGTTAACAATCAAGTTGAAGCACAGGAATTTTATATAGCCGAAACAACAAAGTTTACAGGCATCAAATTTAAAGATTTAAAGATTAAAAAGGACGTATTAGTCGCAAGTATTATTCGAAAAAATAAAGTGATTATTCCAAGTGGTCAAGACTATATGGGGCTAGGTGATAGCGTGATTATTGTTACAACCAATAAATATATTCATGATTTAGAAGATATTTTAGAGTAAAGTATGAATTATCGACTCATTTTTCACACGCTTGGAAAGATACTTTTAGTAGAAGCAGGGCTTCTCCTTTTACCTTTACTTGTATCAATTATTTATCAAGAAAGATCACTATATTTTCCTTTTATTATTTCCATATTAATTTTAGTTCTTATTAGCTCAATGCTGATATTTTTCATTAAAAAAGATAATAGTTCCTTTTTTGCAAAGGAAGGATTTATGATTGTTAGTCTAAGTTGGATCTTTATCAGCCTTTTTGGGTGCCTTCCATTTATTATTAGTAAAGAAATTCCTAACTTCTTTGATGCTTTTTTTGAAACAGTATCTGGTTTCACGACAACAGGCTCGACAATTCTCTCTGATATTGAGTCTATTAGTAAGGGATTATTATTTTGGCGCAGTTTTAGCCACTGGATTGGTGGTATGGGGATATTGGTTTTCGTCCTCGCATTCCTTCCAAACATTGACCCCAGGAGTATGTATATACTAAAGGCTGAAAGTCCAGGACCTCAAGTTGGTAAATTAGTCTCCAAAATAAAAATTACCGCAAGAATACTTTACGGGATTTATCTATTTTTAACGCTCCTTCAGATTTTACTTTTAGTTGTAGGGGATATGCCGCTATTTGATAGTGTGGTTAACGCCTTAGCCACTGCTGGAACTGGTGGATTCAGCATAAAAAATAACAGCATTGCTGCATATAATAGTATATACTCAGAGATTATTATCACAATTTTTATGTTCCTTTTTGCCATCAATTTTAATTTGTTCTATTTTATCTTAATTGGACAAGGTAAACGGCTCTTCAAAAATGAAGAACTTCGCTGGTATCTAGGTATAATAGTATTCGCCATTTTAATTATCACCTTAAATACCCTTAGTACATTTAATAATATGAATGAAGCACTTAGGTATTCCTCATTTCAAGTAGCATCGATAATTTCTACGACAGGTTTTTCAACTATCGATTTTAATAGTTGGCCAGAACTCTCTAAATGGACTTTAGTTATCCTGATGCTTACTGGGGGTTGGGCAGGTGCTACATGTGGAGGAATTAAAATTTCACGGATTGCTATATTATCTAAGACGGTATTGAGTGAGATTAGAAATGCTCTTCATCCACATCAAATTACCACAATACGCTTTGAAGGGAAAAAAGTTGATAATCATGTTATTAAGGGTGTAGCTGCATTTATTATCGCTTATTTTTTCATTTTAATAATTGGAACATTAGTTATTAGTGTTGATAATCTCGATAGTGTAACTAACTTCACTGCTGTAATTTCTTGTTTAAATAATATTGGACCAGGATTAAGTTCAATTGGTCCACTGGGTAACTTTTCAATCTTTTCTAACTTTTCTAAATTCTTTCTCTCACTAATTATGTTAACTGGAAGGTTAGAAATATTTCCGATGTTAATCCTCTTTTCACCAAAATTATGGCGGAAATATTAATGAAAAAAAACATCTAATTTTTAAATTAGATGTTTTTAAATATTAAAACTCACAATTATTTGGTGTTCTAGGAAACGGTATTACATCACGGATGTTTTCTACACCAGTTAAATACATTAACATTCTTTCAAACCCTAAACCATAACCCGAATGTTTAACACCACCATATTTTCGTAAATCGATATACCAAGCTAACTCATCTTTAGGTATTCCCATTTCAACCATTCTTTTTTCTAATATTTCTAACCGCTCTTCCCGTTGCGAGCCTCCAATAAGTTCACCAACACCAGGAACTAATAAATCACAAGCAGCTACCGTCCTTTGATCATCATTCATCCGCATATAGAATGCTTTGATATCTTTAGGATAATTTATAATAAAAACAGGAGCTTTAAAATGTATGTCTGTTAAATATCGTTCATGCTCACTAGCTAGATCTATTCCCCACTTAACTTCATTTTCAAACTTATTTGGAGCTTTCCTAAGAATTTCAATTGCGTCGGAATAATCACAACGATAAAACTCACTTTCTATTAAGGTTTCTAATCGTTTAATTAAATCTTTTTGAACAAACTGGTCAAAAAAATTCATCTCTTCTGGAGCACTTTCTAATACATCTTTAATAATGTATTTTACCATCGCTTCCGCTAATTCCATATTATCATTTAAATCAGCAAATGCTATCTCTGGTTCAATCATCCAAAATTCAGCTGCATGTTTATAGGTGTTAGAATTTTCAGCCCTAAATGTAGGACCAAATGTATAAACATCTCTAAATGCTAAAGCAAAAGCCTCTGCCTCTAGTTGTCCTGTTACAGTTAAGTTAGTTGGTTTTCCAAAAAAATCTTTAGTATAATCAACATTCTTATTTTCATCAAATGGTAAATTATCAAAATCTAAATTTGTAACCCTGAATGTTTCACCTGCCCCCTCAGCATCGGATGCTGTTATTAATGGTGAGTGGACATAAATAAAATTTTTCTCTTGAAAGAATTTATGGATTGCATAAGCAGTTAATGAACGTACACGAAATACAGCACTAAATAGATTAGTTCTTGGCCGTAAATGAGCAACATCGCGTAAAAATTCTCTACTATGTCTTTTAGGTTGAATTGGATAATCTTCTGGGCTATCTCCTTCAAGAATAATATTTGTCGCTTTAATCTCAAATGGTTGTTTAGCATTTGGCGTTAATTCTACAATGCCATTTACTTTTACAGCTGAACCAACACGATATTTCTGAATTTCTTTAAAATTATTTAAATTCACATCATAGATCACTTGGATTGTTTCAAAAAATGTACCATCATTAACCATTAAGAAGCCAAATTGCTTTTGCGCTCGGTTATTTCTTACCCATCCCGATATCTCTACTTCATTTTTTTGGTATTTTTCAATATTACGATATAACTGTCTTACAAATACTTTATTCATTTTCTTCCTCCTTATAATCTTGAATTAAATCGTTTTCTTGAATATCAATATCTACATTGGATATTGAATTAAAATGTTTTTCAATTTTATTTGACGTAGTATATAAATCTTTCGCATTTCGCGAAACTTGATCAATACTTCTCGACAATTTGTCCCATCTTTCTTTATAACGTTTAAATTCTGTACCTAATCTATTTAATTCGTCATGTATTACAGCTGAATACTTATCCCTTTCAATATTTTGTAATATAACTTGTACTGTTGTTAATAAGAACATTAGTGTTGTTGGTGAGGCAATCCAGACTTGTGCTTGTTGTGAATAATTAATTATATCTTGATGATAAGCATTAATTTCTGCAAATATGGCTTCTGCAGGAATAAACATAATTGCAGAGTCAGCTGTTTCATTAGGAATAATATATTTATTTCTTATATCATCAATATGTTTTTTTACATCTTGTTTAAATAATTTTTCAGCTGATAATATTTCATCACTACTTAATGTTTTATCCATCATTTTTTGATAATGTTCTAACGGAAACTTTGAATCGATACATATACTACCTAAAGGTTCAGGTGTGTGTAGTATAGCATCACAGATCTTATCATTGCTTAACTTTTTTTGAAGTTGATAAACCTTATGATTATTTTCTCCAAATGTGGCCACCAATATTTGTTTTAATTGAATTTCACCAAAAGTACCACGTGATTTTTTATCAGTGAGAACATCTTGTAATGAAATAATATTTACCGACAAGCTTTCAATTTTTTTCTGTGCTTCATCGATCTTACTGATTCTTTCAAGAATATTATTAAATGTTTTAGCAGTTTTTTCAAAACCCTCATTTAATCTCATTTCGACTTTATAATTAATTTTTTCTAAACTATCTGATAACTCTTTTTGAATTTGATTTTTAAAATCATATAAATCAGTTTTAATCTTATTATGAAAAGTTAATATTTCCTTAACCGTTTGTTCATTATATTTATTGATATTAACAACAATGTTCTCTCTTAATAAAGCAAAATCATCAGATATTGATTTTTGCATTTGTAAAAATTGTTTCTGTTCAGTTAGTTTAAAATCATTAATCTCTTTAAAATAATTTAGATCATATCGCCTCACTGATAATTGTTTAAATAATAATATTAAACTAATAATAAGCAAAATACTTAATAATACGATGATAATTATTGTTTCATTACTCAAAAACTTCACCCCTTTATTGAAAAATAAAAAACAGCCACTTCGTATTAGGGACGAATGACTGTTATCCGCGGTACCACCCTTTTTGTCTAAATAGACCTCTTTATAGGAATCCTTGTAACGTAGGTAACGTCTTAATCTACTAATTTCGAAAAAGAAACTCCAAGGTGTTCTTCACTATTAAATCTGTAATCGGCTCCCATCATCCCGATTTTGCTGTAACGACCATTAATAGCTACTCTCCTTATCACTGTTTGTTTATATATATATCATTTATACATTATTAAATCAAAAAAGTCAACAGCAATTTTTACTTACCTAAACAAAACTTACTAAATAGTTCATTAATTAGATTATCGCCAACTTCCTCTCCTAAAATTTCTCCTAAGTTAATCCATGCTTCCTTAACATCAATTTCAATCATATCAATTGGCATTTTATTGGAAATAGAATCAAGTGCATCCCCTAATGATTTACGAGCACTTTTTAATTTAGCAATATGTCTACTATTTGACATATAGGTTAAATCTTGACTTTTAATTTCCCCAAGTTCAAATAACTGCTTAATTTCTTTTTCAATCATTAGGATACTATCATCATTTAACATTGATGTTTCAAGATAATTAGGTAATTTTGCTTTATTTATATTTGAATCTAAATCAATTTTATTGATTATTATTATCCGCTTTTTATCTTTAGTTAATTCAAGTAATTTCTCATCATCTTTATTCAATTGTTCATTGTTGTTTAATACTAATAGGATTAATTCAGCTTCATTAACAACTTTTTTTGTCCGTTCTACACCTATGGCTTCGACGATATCTTTTGTTTCTCTAACTCCAGCAGTATCAATTAAGTTTAGGATTATACCTCCAATATTTATATAGCCTTCTACTAAATCCCTTGTTGTTCCAGCTACCTCTGTTACAATTGCTTTTTCTTCTCGCATTAATTTATTTAACAGACTTGATTTTCCAACATTTGGTTTTCCTACGATAACAGTTTTTATTCCTTCACGGATAATTTTACCTGTTTTAGCAACCTCTAATATTTCATCCATTTTCGTTATAACATTTTGGATTTGTGGTTTTAAGATTTCATTTGTCATAACAACTGCATCATCATATTCTGGATAATCAATATTAACCTCGATACTAGCTACGATACCTAATACTACTTCACGTAAATCACTTATAAGGTTAGACACTCTGCCATCAAGAGCATTAACGGCTACTTTTAATGAAGCTTCTGTTTTCGCATTTATTAAATCCATAACTGATTCAGCTTGTGCTAAATCGATACGATTATTTAGAAAAGCCCTTTTGGTAAATTCTCCTGGTTCAGCTAATCTTGCACCTAAAGTTAAAACAATTTCTAAGATTTTATTAGTAACAAAGATACCACCATGACAATTTACTTCAACAATATCTTCTGTTGTATATGTATTAGGAGAACGCATCACAGTTACTAACACTTCATCAACAAGTGTGTTATCCTCAGGGTCAATAATATGACCGTAATGTATCGTATGTGACTTTACATTATGTAAGTTCTTTTCTTTAAATACTTTATCAACTATCTCTATTGCTTGACTACCACTTAATCTTACTATGGATATTGCACCCTCTCCTAGTGCTGTAGATATGGCTGTTATTGTATCATTAAACACATTATCACCTTTGTAATTATATTTTTATTAAAAATAAAACTGCATTTAATGCAGTTTTATCATTTCCTTCTTGGTCTAATTACTAAACATCGATGAGGTTCATTTCCGACAGATTCAGTATATACATCACGCCAATCTGACAATTTTGTGTGTACTATCCGGCGTTCATAGGAATTCATCGGATCTAATTTTACTTCTATTTTTGAATTTGCGACTTCTTTTGCTACTTTAGTAGCCAAAATTTCTAATTGCATTTTGCGTTTTTGTTTATATCCCCCGATGTCAACTAAACACATTATCCGTTCATCAGAATTACGACTAACAACTTGTCTAGTAATAAATTGAATCGCATCCAGTGTTTTTCCTTCCCTACCAATTAATAAAGGGTTATTATCACTATAAATATTATACTTAACCTCATTTTTATTTTTCATCATTTCAATTTTTGCATCTATATCCATAATGCTAAAAATTTGTTTCAAAAATTTTAAACCTTCCTCTGAAGGATTAACATTTAAGGATACTAATGCGGTAATTGATGAACCAATACCTAAGAAGCCTTTTTTCTCACTTTTTATCTCAATATTAAGTTTTTCTTCAGGTACTTTAAAAATGTCTAGTGCCTTAAGTTTAATTTCATCAATGTTTTTACCTTCAATAATTTTTTTCCTCAATTAGAATCCCTCTTTCATTGTTATTTGACTTCTTTATATTTTGCTTTTACAACATTGTCGTCTTTATTTTTCTTGAATGGATTCTTAAAGATAATTATTTGTAAAGTTGAATAAATATTACCAATTACCCAATATAATGATAATGCTGAAGCTTGAGTAAATGAGAACATTAACATCATAATAGGCATAAAATACAACATTATTTTCATCGTTGAGTTATTTTTTGCTTCAGGTGATAAACCATACATTGAAATCTGTTGTAAAACAAACATTGTAATACCAACAAGGATTGGTAAAATATAATAAGGATCGGGTTGTGATAAATTCAAATGTAAGAACGTCAAATTACTTGCTTTATAATTGTAAGTAACTGGAGCTTTAACAACTGCATTATACATAGCTAAGAATACTGGCATTTGTAAAAATGGCATTAAACAACCTAAAAACATATGAACATCATTATCTTTATATAATTTCATCATTTCAAATGACATTTTATTACGTGATTCAGGATCTGTTTTTCCTGCATATTTTTCTTGAATTTTTTTAATATCAGGTTGAATTAACTGCATTTTTTTCGACATATCATTTGATTTAGTATAAACTGGCATTAATAATGTCCTTACGATTAATGTAGTTAAAAGAATTGCTAAGGCATAAGAACCCCAACTACTGGTAAAAAAGTTTAATAACCATGCAACAGGTTGGACAAAGACACGATCCCAAAAATAATCATCATAGTTTAAAGGATATATTTCTCCTGTATTACCTTCACGGTAAATTTTAGCACATCCACTTACATTAATTACAATAATTAGAGAAAATGCAAAAAGTAAAAATCTTGTCAGTCTTTTCTTCATATGTATACCTCACTCTTTAATTAAATTCGCTTTTAATAATATCTCATTAATATATTTTTCAATATCCAAGTATTTTAAATTTATCACTGGAAATCTAACTATTATTAATATATCATAATTTTTTATTATTTCACGCTTTTTTTGATAAATAATTGCTTTTATTTGCCGTTTGATTTTATTTCTCGTCACAGCTTTACCGATTTTTTTCCCAACAGAAATAACAAAACGAAAATAATCCAAATTATTTTCTTTTTTATACAAAATAAAATGCTTACTAACATAAGATTTCTTATCAGCAATTATTTTTTGAATATAATAATTTTTTTTAACAATATATTTTTTTTTCATATGTATCACCAGCTATTTGCTCATGATTACCAAAAAAGACCACTGTTTCAGTTTCAGTGGTCTTTAAACTGCTAAACGTTCTCTACCCTTACTACGACGTCTAGCTAATACTTTACGTCCGTTATGAGTGGCCATACGAGCACGGAAACCATGTGTTTTACTACGCTTACGTTTATTTGGTTGGTATGTTCTTTTCATGTTTTATACACCTCCACTAAGAACAATCGCTAGTAAATTATACTTAATAATTATTTAAATGTCAACCTTTAATTTATATAACTGCTGCGATAATATTTCAAAATTTACTTATAAACAATTTTTCCAGTTAATAACAACCTGTTAATTTTAGCGATTGTGGATAAGTTGATAACTATTTCTTTTTGTTTAATAGCAATCTTTTTTTTCATTTGTTCTTGTTAATTGTTTTCAGAAATAACTTTTTTTATACACATTTTGTGGAAAAGTTATCCAATATTATGTTTTTTTTTATAATTTAGTTTATTTTTCCCCAAAAAAATAGTAGAATTAACATATAGTGTAAAAAAGTTATGAAGGAGGAAAAGTTTTAATGTTTGAGCAATACCAAGAATTGTGGCTTAAAACTCTTCAAAGACTTTCATTAGACTTTGATAAGTCTGAATTTGAAGAAATTTTTAAACCTGTAAATAAAGTATATAAGATACATAAAAATCTAATTTATATAGTTGCTCCTTCTCAATTTCATAAATCAAGAATTGAATCATTTCACATAAAACATGTCGTTCGAGTATTAAATGAAGTTGCTAGAGAATTTCTAGATATTAATGAAAATTTTGATGTAAAAATAATTACTGAAGATTTCATTTCCAATGATGCAACTGTTCCGATTAATGCAATCGATCCCAATATGAACAATTTATATCGTCATAATCTAAAAGCTATTTATACCTTTGAGAATTATGTCGTAGGGCCCAATAATCGTTTTGCTAACTTAGTATCTTTACAAGTAGCAAACCAACCTGGTAAAGTGGCTAATCCACTTTATATTTTTGGAGGAGTAGGATTAGGTAAAACTCATTTAATGCAAGCAATTGGTAATTTTATTATCGATAATGATCCTAATAAAAAAATTCTTTATGTAAAAACAGAAATATTTATCGAAGATTATGTCAAAAAAATTAAAAATAAAACCGACATCGAATTCAGCCAAAAATATAATGATATTGACATTTTATTAATCGATGATATTCAGTTTTTATCAAAGAAAGAACAATCACAATTAGAATTTTTCAAAATATTTGAGAAAATGCATAATGAAAATAAGCAAATTGTTGTTACGAGTGACAAACCTACGTTCGAGTTGAAAGATATGATGGATAGACTTACTTCTCGATTTGAGTGGGGAGCTCAAGTTGACATTAAAGAGCCGGATATAAATACTAGAATTGATATTTTAAAAAAGAAATTAGCATCGGAAAAAATTGGTTATGAAGATGTACCTGTTGAAATATTAGAGTATATTGCGGCAAATTTTACCAGTAACATTAGAATCTTAGAAGGAGCTTTAAAAAGAGTTTTATTCTATGCAACTATGATGAATAAAGAAATTACTTTGGATTTGACTAAAGAAGCTTTAAAAGATGTTATACCTGAAATTAAAAATATGAAAAATACAGAAATTATTGAAATTCAAAAAGCAGTATGTGAATACTATAATATATCTCTAAATAATCTATTATCAAAATCACGTAAAGCATGTTTTGTTTTACCGAGACAAATAGCTATGTATTTAGTAAGAGAGATTAAAAATGAATCTTACCCAAAAATTGGCATGGCTTTTGGAGGTAAGGATCATACAACGGTTATGCATTCAATTCAAAAAATTCAAAATTTACGGATTATTAATAATCAAGTTGATGAAGTTGTAAAAACTCTAATGGATCAAATTACTAGCACTTGTTAATAACTGACAAGTTATCCAATTTTTTTAAACAGTCATTTTTTGACAAAATACAATGT
>ENA-UOOK01006691-UOOK01006691.1-fermentation-metagenome-genome-assembly--contig:-NODE-6691-length-10872-cov-2.665804_pt1 | contig 10872 bp, 9 predicted proteins | sample MGYA00245777_ERZ724023 | MGnify/ENA primary metagenome ERZ724023 (study PRJEB28704, sample SAMN03018312) | fermentation metagenome | biome: anthropogenic terrestrial biome; feature: soil; material... | reverse complement strand
CCGCTCCGTATTGTTCCATCAATTTGATCGGGTCCGGAGAGTTGCCGAGTTGTTTCGACATCTTCCTTCCCTGCTTATCTCTCACGATACCTGTCAGATATACATTTTTGAAAGGGATGTCGTGGCAGAATTCCTGTCCCGCCATAATCATCCTCGCTACCCAGAAAAACAATATTTCTGGAGCTGTAATCAAGTCATTTGTAGGGTAATAGTATGCAAGTTCCTTATTAGGTTCCTTGTCGGGAAAGCCCGGTTTTTCAGGGTCGAATACCGAAATGGGCCACAACCATGAAGAGAACCATGTATCAAGTACATCTTCATCTCTGGTAAGGTCCGAAGCTTTAAGATTCGGATCAATTTTCTGTGCAGCAGCTAAAGCCTCTTCCGGAGTATCTTCTACAACATATTCACCATCAGGTAGATAATATGCTGGTATCTGCTGTCCCCACCAAAGTTGGCGGGAAATGCACCAATCATGAACGTTCTCCATCCAATGACGGTATGTATTCTTGAATTTGTCGGGAATCAACTTAATCTCGTCATCCTCAACCACTCTCAATGCCTCTTTTGCAATGACGTCCATTTTCAGGAACCACTGCATCGAAAGACGAGGCTCAATGACGGCGTTGGTGCGTTCCGAATACCCTATTTGAGATTTGTAATCCTCTGTTTTTTCGAGAAGTCCCGCCTCATCGAGCATTTTTACAATCTTCTTGCGGGCGACAAACCTGTCTTCACCGACAAGTATCTGCGCTTTTGCATTCAATTTGCCGTGTTCGTCAATGATGTCGATTACAGGCAGTTTGTGACGCAATCCTATTTCGTAGTCGTTAATATCGTGTGCTGGGGTCACTTTAAGGCATCCCGTACCGAAATCCATTGTCACATAACTATCTTCAATAATAGGTATCTCTTTATTAATGAGAGGTATAATTACCTTCTTACCGCGAAGATGGTGAAATCTCTCATCATCAGGGTGAATGCAGACTGCCGCATCGGCCATGATGGTTTCGGGTCTTGTTGTCGCAATGATTACATACTCCCCGTTTTGTGAACAGGAGATTTTATATCTCAGATAGTAGAATTTGGAATCGGTCTCTCTGTGAACCACCTCTTCATCACTTACTGCTGTAAGCCCTTCGGGGTCCCAATTGACCATTCTGACACCTCTGTAAATATATCCTTTCTTATAAAAATAGACGAATGTGTTTATGACAGCCTTGCTCATCGCCGGATCCATCGTAAATTTGGTACGGGCCCAATCGCATGAAGCGCCAAGCTTTTTCAACTGCTCGAGAATGATTCCTCCGTGTTTTTCACGCCATTTCCATGCGTGTTCAAGGAACTCTTCACGTGTCAGATCCGACTTCTCGATCCCTTCCGCTTTCAGTTTGGCTACCACTTTCGCCTCTGTTGCAATTGAAGCATGGTCCGTCCCGGGAACCCAGCACGCATTCTTTCCCATCATCCTCGCACGCCTGATAAGCACATCCTGAAGGGTATTGTTCATCATGTGGCCCATGTGAAGCACTCCTGTAACGTTTGGAGGCGGGATAACTATAGTATATGCTTCGCGATTATCGGGTTCTGAATGAAAAAAATTGTGTTTCAACCAATAAGAATACCATTTATCCTCTGTCTGAGAAGGATCATACTTTACAGGGAGTTCCATTTATATTTTAGTTTATAATTATTAAGGGGGCAAAGTTAATTAATTTTTACAAAATGAGTATATTTGCGCCGATTACCATTGAAACTTATACTTTATAACGTCTCTTTTTACATTTATGAAACATATCAATCTTGTTATTTTCGCCTCGATTCTTCATGACGGCACCAGCGTGATGAATTCGAGAAAGCAATTGTTTGAGAACATCCGCAGCTTTGCAGAGGTGGAAATCATCTATCCCACGATGCTCAGCAGCATGTTATCCCGCTCCAAATATAGTGAGGACGGTGATAGTTTCACAGATTACGACAATATAGATTTCAGGGAAAAAGACAAAGAGATGACTTCGACACTCTGCTTTATCGCAACAGGGGGCACTGAAGAGATTTTTAAGAGTTTTATCAACATTCTTCCAAAGCCTATCATCATTTTGAGTGACGGACTTCACAATTCCCTCGCTGCCGCCTTTGAAATTTGCACTTTTTTAAAGAATAACGGCATTGATAATACCCTTCTGAATGCACCCCTTGACAATAACCCTGTTTTTTTCAAGAGAATGGAGAAAATCCTCTTTTCTGCAGATACAGCACATCCCGCTCCAAAGGAGCTGGACATTAATCCGCACAAGGCCGATTTCACCAAATCCGTTCTTCACTATTTTTCAAAGGCAAAAATAGGGCTGATAGGGGGAGAAAGTCCGTGGTTGATTTCTTCAAAGGTCGATACACTGTACATTGAAAAAAAATATGATGTCAAGTTCCTTGAAATACCCATTTCAGAACTTGAACAATCGTTCAATAATATCGATTTATCGGCTCCCGAAATCAAAGGTATAGTTTCCAAAATGGAGCAATATCTGATTGGAGGACGGACAAAAGAAGACCTTGAAGCAGCGGCAGGAATGTATGTCGCAATCAAGAATATTTGTATCAAATATGAGCTGAAAGCTCTCACCATCAAGTGTTTCAGCATACTCGACTCTTGCAGGACCACTGCCTGTCTCGCACTTTCACTTCTCAATGATGAGGGAATTATTTCGGGTTGTGAAGGGGATATTCAGACACTCTGGAGCATGATGTACTGCTATGCAGCCTATTCCAAGTGTTCATTCATGGCCAATCCTTCATCTTCCAACAAGGATGAGCTTACAGTTGACTTTTCCCACTGCACCATACCTCTTTCAATAGTGCACGGATTCAGGCTTCCGAGCCATTTTGAGTCTTCATCGGGGATTGCAATTTCAGGCTCCGTACCTTGCGGAAAATACAACCTTATCAAATTTTCAGGTCTTCAACTCGAAAGATTTTATCTCGGCAGAGGAATTGTCATAATGAACACCAACATAGAGCAGAGGTGCAGGACACAGATACGGTTCAAATTCAACTCCGCTGACGAATTTGACAATTTCATGAACAACCGATCGGGCAATCATTTTGTACTTGTATCGGACGAATAAGTGATTTTTTAGTAAGTTTGCACCGAAACTCGTATAAAAGACAATATCATGTTTGAACACATTAAAGCATTCGCTTTCGATATAGACGGCGTATTTACAGACGGTTCGGTGATGGCCACTACTGACGGCGACCTTCTCCGCACGTACAATTCCAAAGACTGTTTCGGGGTGAGGACCGCCGCCGACAACGGATATCCGGTTGCCATCATTACAGGAGGGTGCTCTGAAAGCATAATCCACCGGAGTCGCTCACTCGGTGTCACCGACAGACATCTCTACCAGCTCTCCAAGAACAAACTTCCGGACTTCCTCGATTTTTGTGCCGACTGCGGACTGTCTCCCGACCAAGTGGCATTTGTAGGAGACGACATACCCGATATTCCCGCACTTAAAGCTGCAGGTCTCTCCGTATGTCCCGCCGATGCCGTAGCAGAGGTCAAAGCCGTATGCCGCTATATATCGCCTTATAACGGAGGCAGAGGCTGTGTAAGAGATTTGGTCGAAAAAGTATTGAAAATGCAGGGAAACTGGCGTTTTGACCCTACAACTCCGTGGAGCGCCAAACATCCCGACAGGAAGCACCATGGGTGCTCTCACTGATGAAACTACTCCACGCAGACGGGAGTTGCTTTCGGGGCTCGACATAGATTTCAGCGTTGAAATAGACAAAGATGAAAAAGAGGCCTACAGCGCAAATATGCCTCATGACGAAGTGCCCGAATTTCTTGCACGGCACAAATCCGAGTCATTTTATAGGCAACTATCTATTAATGAGGCACTTATAACGGCAGACACATTGGTTTTCTGCCCCATGTGCAACGGTACCGGCTCTATTGCCGATTGCGAGATACTCGGCAAGCCCTCAGATCGCCGGGAAGCTGTCGATATGCTTTGCAGATTGTCAGGGATTACACATTACGTGACCACGGGAGTTGCAATACGCACTATAAATGATATACGCTCGTTTTCAGTCACTTCAGAAGTTACGTTCAAGTCCCTGACCAAAGACGAAATTTCTTATTACATAGATAATTACATGCCTTTTGACAAGGCAGGAGCATACGGTATTCAGGAATGGATAGGATATATCGGCATCACGTCCATAAAGGGCTCGTACTATAATATAATGGGGCTTCCAGTTCAAAGACTTTACGGCGAACTCTGCGATATGCTCAGGTAGCACCGCCTATTCTTTCAGCAATCCGATCAGGCGGTTGTACTCTTCTTCATCGATACAACTCTGTTTCAGGAGAAGCGATGCCTTATAACGATCTCCTCCGCACTGTTGCAACAACCTATCTGTCAATAATTTATCCTCAACTCCCGGATTATCCCTACGGTCATGTTCTTTTTTGGAGAGGCAGACATCGCAAATACCGCACGGAGACGAACTCTCCTGCCCGAAATACCTCAACAGACGTACACTGCGACATTCGCTTCCGTCCTCAACCAAATCTATCATCGAATCCACTCTTCCTGCAAGCCGCTCTACCCTTTCGTTGTATTCAGATTGAGGCAGTCGCAGATTGGCCTCTTCGAGCCTCTCATTGTTAATATTGAGCATCGGGGACTTAATCCGCGGAATATATGTCAGAATCTTCATTCTCGAAAGGCGTATCAGCTTATCCTTTACCACATTAACCGCATATCTTCCTATCTTGGCGATATACTCCTCGTCAATTGAGACATATTCTGAAAACAGTCCCGTATAGAGCCTCAGTACCACTTTTATAAACGTATCCATCTCTTCCGAGCCGAGCTGTATTCTATAGAGTTCGTCACGATTTACAATAAATTGTATTTTGGATGGTATATCCAACTCATCCGTAAGGCTCCAATATCCGGCCATCTCTATGTATTTAATTGCATAATAAGCAGTTACAGCATGCAATCTGTATCGTTTGCTAAATGCCTGCAAGTCGAATTTAACACTCATCCCCTTTCCAGACTCGTATGGCAGCCCCAAAAATGTAAACACTTTCTGGTATATATCTCTTATGTAATCCAACGGAGGATAATTGACTTTTGTAATCTGCCTCAAACGGGCAATGTCGGTACCGTTCCACAGCAGTACCGTGTAGGAGCGATTGCCGTCTCTGCCTGCCCTTCCTGCCTCCTGAAAATACCCTTCTATCGAATCCGGCATGTTGTAATGGCACACAAAGCGCACATCCGGCTTATCTATTCCCATTCCGAAAGCATTGGTAGCTACTATTATACGATATTGGTTACTTTTCCATTTGTCCTGAATATCCGAACGCATCTCGCGGCTCATCCCTGCATGGTAGGCATGAGCACTGATTCCGCTGTTTTGAAGGAATGAGGCCACGTCCTCCGCCGTCTTTCGCCTGCCGACATATACTATCCCCGTCCCTGCCACTTTCGCTGCTATTGTCAGAAGATATCCCGATTTATCTTCCACTTTTCTGAACACGTATGAGAGGTTGGGCCTCTCAAATCCCGACCGGATGATATTTCTCCCCCTGAAATCGAGCTTGTCCATTATATCCTGCGCCACTTGTTCTGTAGCTGTTGCGGTCAGGGCTATTATAGGTACACTCTCCAAAATGTCGGAGTATGTCCTTATTTGGGCAATGGTAAGGTAATCGGGTCTGAAATCGTATCCCCATTGCGAAATACAATGCGATTCATCCACCACAAGATAATTGACATTCATCTTGGCTACTCTCGATTTGAAAAGTTCCGTCCGGACCCTTTCCGGAGATACATACAGAAATTTGTAGTCGCCGTATATTGCATTGTCGAGTGTAATGTCTATATCTCGGTAATTCATCCCCGAATATATGGCAAGTGCCTTGATCCCCCTGTCATTGAGTGACTGCACCTGGTCTTTCATCAATGCAATCAGCGGTGAGATGACAATACAGATCCCCTCTTTCATCATTGCCGGAACCTGAAAACAGATTGATTTTCCCCCTCCTGTGGGCAATATGGACAGAGTATCCTTTCCGGCAAGTGCAGAAGAAATTATCTCCTCCTGCATCGGCCTGAAACTGTCATATCCCCAATATCTCTTTAATATCTCTCTCATAATATACTGTTACACAATGTTTTATTATTTTTGTTTCATAGTTGCAGTCTTGTCATTTACGGCATTTTGCCATTTTTGCGGATAGTGTCGCAAGCATCAGATGAAGGTCATCATATAGCGGAACACCATATTTTGCACACGTAATTCTCACATTATCATAACGATAGAAATCTTTTTCGCAGCATACCATAATCTTTCCGCTCTTCATGTGAAGTCCCATTTCGAGCAGTGTGACTGGTGAAGCGCTGCTTCCCAAAATATACATTATTATGTAGTCCGCCTCTTCAAGATGATCCAGCTCCCAATTCACCTGATAATCCATTTCTCCTTCACGTGTTGCATCCCAATGGTCCTGTCGCGGATTGAACAGAATATATCTGCCGTTGAGCGATTCAAAATACTCTTCTACTTCTGTCTGCCAATCGCGACTGTTGCCCATATCTATGGTTCCTGCCAGAAAAATCTTTGTAAATGATTTATCCTCATCTATTTCGACCGGCAACTCTTCATGAGGATGAAGCACTGCCGTCAGCGGTTCGCGATTGTCTGAACATGCGGCCAGCACTGCTCCCATGACTATGTACAATACTATTTTTTTCATTCTACAAAGGTAATGAAAAAACAAAAATTAGCATTTTTGATTTTTCTTGATTACATTTGAAGATATTTATACACTTAATTTATTTATCGCATTTATGGATATCAAAGATTTTGAAGTTGATGGCGACGGTTTCTTGACCAAGCCTGAATTATGGAATGAAGAAGTGGCAAAGATGTTTGCCAAATCTGACGGAATTGAAGAGATGACTCCGAAACATTGGGCTGTCGTCAATATCATCAGAAAGAATTTTGAAGAAAAGGGCAACGCTCCCATGGTAAGGACCATCTGCCAGGAAACAGGATTGAAACTGAGAGAAATATACGAATTGTTCCCTCTGGGACCTGCTCGCGGCGCTTGTCGCGTGGCCGGCCTTCCAAAGCCTGACGGATGCGTATAACAGATGTAACAATGTGACTGTCTGTGCGATACACGATGTCAAATCCATAGGCCATAACCTTGATTAACGATTGCGGCCACATCTGCCTGACAGACTGAACCACTTTAAGAATAACACTACCAAACTATGATTATATCTGCCTGGATTTCTATCGCAGCGCTCATCTGGTGCATTGCATTCTTGGTCTCGTATCTGATAGGCCTTATCAGAAAAGGGGCTCCGAAGGATTTATCCGAACGATCCGGTAATACTGTAAAGGGTATTATCTATTCAAATACAGGTGCCATGCTGCCTGCCGCCAAAGAGTCGGCATACATGCACCTTCCCACCTATACCGCAGGGATGATATTCCATATCGGAAACTTCCTCTCCTTGTTGATGTTTGTATGGATAATTGTCTGCTGTTGTTGTAACATCTCGACACCTGCCGTTTTAGCATTGATTTTAGCCGCATTACTGACTGTCAGTTCATTATGCGGCATTTTTATTTTAATAAAGAGATTTGTCAACGTCAATCTGCGCTCGATATCGTGTTTTGACGACTTCTTCTCAAATATTATATGCACTCTGTTCCAGATTGCCGGTATATGTATAATGCTTTCTTTTTCAAATATATGCACATATACTGATGCTTGTTCCGCCGACCGCTTATGTCTGATGAACTTCTATTTCATTGTGGCAGCCATTCTTTTCATCTGGATGCCGCTTGGCAAGATTAAGCATCTGATTTATTATTTTGCAGCACGTTATCACTTGGGATTTTTCTACGGATGGCGCAACACATGGCCTCCCAAACATATTTAAGCACATTGTCTTATGGATACAATAACTAAAGAACAACGAAAAGCGGCTCTCGATTTGATGAAAGCCAATCTTGCATCTGACAGCAAGTTTCAGACACACCTTAACGCCTGTGTCCGTTGCGGGCTATGTGCTACTTCGTGTATGTACTATATCGCATTCAAGGATCCGAAATATATACCGGGGCGTAAAGTTAACCTCGTAAGTTCTATTTACAGAAGGTATTTTACCCCTGAAGGAAAATATTTTCCGTCTCTGTTCAATGCCCGCAATCTCGATGCCGAGATGGCAGAAGAGATGGTTGACTGCCTGTTCGGCGGATGTACCATGTGCGGAAGATGTGTCAAACACTGCTCCATAGGTGTCGATGTCTCCTATATTGTCAAAAAGGGGCGTGAAATGCTTGCAGTGATGGGGCTTGTCCCCAAGACACTTCAGGCAACTGTGGATGCCGCAATCAATACAGGCAACAACATGGCCATCCCTACCGAAGAGTTTGTCGATACCATCAAATGGATGGAAGAGGAGCTTCAGGACGAGATGGGAGACCCAAAAGCCAATATTCCTCTTGATGAGACAAATAGACACATAATATATACTCTCAATCCGCGTGAACCGAAGTTTTTCCCGCTCTCCATTTCTGCCATGGCCAAAGTATTTTACGCCGCAGGCGAGAGCTGGACACTCTCTTCCAAATATTATGACGTGACAAATTACGGATTTTTCAACGGAAATAATGAGGAAGCTGCCAAGATTGCAGGTTACCTGTATGACGAGACTCACCGCCTGAAAGCCGATAAACTTGTGCTCGGAGAGTGCGGACACGGTTCAAGAGCTTCGCGATGGGAAGGTCCCAACCTCCTGAAAAAGGCATACGATTTCGAGATGACTACCGCCCTTGAACTCATGGCTGAGTACATCCGCACCGGACGTATTAAGGTAGATAAGACTAAAAATCAGACTCTCTGCACATTGCACGACCCTTGCAACCTCGTCCGCAACGGAGGTCTCCTCGAGGAGATGAGATTTGTGGTCAAGTCGTGTGTCGCCAATTTTGTCGAAATGACCCCTCACGGAAACGACAACTTCTGCTGCGGAGGTGGAGGAGGACAGCTTGCCATGAGTGAATATAATGAACGCCGTCTGAAAATCGGAGGCATAAAGGCCAATCAGATTAAGGCCACAGGTGCCAAAATCGTGATTACTCCATGTCACAATTGCGTTGACCAGCTGATGCAGATCAATCACACATACAAATTGGGGGTGACAATCAAGACTGTCGCCGAAATAGTGGCAGACGCCCTTGTCCTCCCCGACCCGGCATCACCACATGACAACCCCGCGGATACCGCCGCCGAAACAGTTGCCGACCCTCTCCACACTGATTCCAATTCATCAAAATAATAATCCTAAAACTATCAATATGAGCAAATTAATTTATTTGGACAATTCAGCCACCAGCTTTCCCAAACCCGAATCGGTTTATGACTTCATGAACACATTTTATCGCAAACATGGAGTAAATCCGGGACGTTCCGGTTTTGATGCTGCCATTGAAACTGAAGAAGTTGTCAACAATACCCGTAAACTCCTGACCAGGCTGTTTAACGGCGGAGAAGACTATAACCGTCTGACATTCAGTTATAATGCCACAGACTCTCTCAATCTGATTATCAACGGACTTGTAGAGCCGGGTGCTCACGTGATTACCACCATGCTTGAGCATAATTCGGTCTTAAGGCCTCTATATCAGCATAAAGAAGCCGGTACAATAGATGTCACCTACCTTTCTTTCGACAAAAACGGTTATGTCGATCCGGAAGATGTGCGCAAGGCAATCCGTCCGAACACCAAGTTTGTGGTCATGACCCATTGTTCCAACGTCATCGGGACCGTCCAGCCGCTTGCTGCCGTAGGTAAAATCTGCAAGGAGAACAATATCATCTTTGTAGTTGACGGAAGTCAGGGAGCAGGTTGCAACACTATGGATATGCAGGCTTTCAATGTGGATGTTTACTGCTTTACGGGGCACAAATGTCTTATGGGCCCTACCGGCATCGGCGGTTCTTATGTCAGAGAAGGCATCACCATCAATAAGACACGCGCAGGCGGAACAGGTGTAAGATCCGCTTATCCCGCTCATCTCGAAGAATATCCGTATCGACTCGAATATGGTACTCTCAACCTTCTCGGTGTCGCAGGTCTTAATGCCGGCGTAAAATGGCTTAACGAACAGGGAATGGAGAATATCCACGCCCGCGAGATAGCTCTATGGGACAAACTCCGTCTTGCTCTTCAAAACATCAAAGGTGTAACCACATATTGTGCCAACTCCACCGACAACCATAATCCGGTATTGAGCTTCAATATCAACGGATTTGAGGCAGGAGACGTTGGGATCATGCTTGATGTAGATTACAATATTGCAGTGCGTACAGGTCTGCAGTGCGCCCCTAAAGTTCACGAAGTCATCGGTACATTTGACATGCACGGCACTGTCCGCATGAGTATCGGCGCTTTCACCACCGAAGAGGATGTTGACACCGCCATCAAGGCGGTTACCGAAATAGCTGCCATCAAAAACTGAAATAGACTATTTTAAACTATTTATGTTCCGTTTGAGAATCATCTCGGGCGGAACATTTTTTTATATAAATTGGTATGTTTTTTGCATGGAGTTTACGGCACCACGAGCGCCTGAAATGAAATTAACAATTTAAGATTAAATACATACCAACATGGCAAATATCAATTTAGAAAAGTACGGCATTAAAAATGCCGCAAAAGTGATCTACAATCCGAGTTATGAGGATTTGTACAAGGCAGAAACAGATCCGTCACTGACCGGTTTTGAAGTGGGTCAAAAGACCGAACTTGATGCAATTAACGTTATGAC
>ENA-UOOK01006690-UOOK01006690.1-fermentation-metagenome-genome-assembly--contig:-NODE-6690-length-10872-cov-3.781363_pt1 | contig 10872 bp, 11 predicted proteins | sample MGYA00245777_ERZ724023 | MGnify/ENA primary metagenome ERZ724023 (study PRJEB28704, sample SAMN03018312) | fermentation metagenome | biome: anthropogenic terrestrial biome; feature: soil; material... | reverse complement strand
GCTCCCGGATAATTCGGCCATCCGAAGTCACCGCTAACCCTTTTTCATCTCCATAATAAATTTTAGCATACACCCTTCGCCCACTGGCGTCTATAGTTAGCCAATGTTCTTCCCAATGTCCGTTATTCCCCAATTCCTCTTCCAAGAAAGCCATGGTTTTGCTCAGATTAGGATTTTGTTCGAATTTTCCGGCTTCATCCCGGTTAAGACGTTGGATATCTTCCTCCTCCAAACCAACAAACTCACGATTTTCAACCACCCGCGGGGTCAAGTTTTCCATATAACGCTCCCTCCCGGGATAGTTTTTACAATAAACAGCTAAATTAATTGTTCTCAATAAAAATTTTCACTAATTCCGGATCAAACTGAGTACCGGCATTGCGGTTTAATTCCGCAAAAGCCTCATTTTGGGCAGTCGCTTTCCGATAAGGACGGTCGTTAGTCATGGCGTCAAAAGCGTCGATAATCGATAAAATCCTGGAAGGGAGCGGGATTTCTTCCCCTTTGAGACCTTTGGGATAACCGGTGCCATCCCAACGTTCATGGTGTGTTAAGATCAATTGGGATATTGATGTCAGTTCCGACGAAGCCAAGGCGATCCTATATCCGATTTCGGTATGTCCTTTCATAATTACCCATTCTTCGGATGATAGAGGCCCCGGCTTTTTTAAAATATGGTCCGGAACGGCAATTTTTCCGATATCGTGCAAAGCCGCTAGTAAAACCAGCTCATCTAATTCATTTCCCGACAAGCCAATGGTTCTCCCAATTTTAAGGGCTAAATTTCTAAGCCGCAACTCATGTTCTTCGGTTTCGTGGGTCCTTTCTTGGAGCGTCTTTTGGAGTGAAGCCAGAATTGAACTCCGAGAGCTCTTGCTCTCCAAAAGCTTATTACGGTACATTCGGTCCTCGGCGTCACTTAAAATTCCCTGAATATTCTGATTAATCCCCTTTTTGGTAGCTGTCCCCATCGCTAGACTAATCGGAATCAAATTTCGGTCATTCTTGAGAGGAGCGCTTTTTATTCTTTGACAAGTTTTTTCGGCATCTTCTTCACTACATTGGGGTAATAGGATGACAAATTCATCACCACCCCAACGGCAGACAATATCTTCCCGACGGCATGATTCCTCAATGATTCGCGTAGTATCAATTAAGATACGGTCGCCTTCCGGGTGGCCAAAAGCGTCATTCACAAATTTCAAACCATTGACATCGATTATAATTAGACTAATGGGAAATTGCCTTTCAGTGTCGAGTCGCCTCAATTCTTCTTCAAAAAAAGCCCGATTGAAAAGGCCTGTCAGATCATCATAGAAACTTAAATACTTGATACGGGCTTCTGCTTGTTTCTGCTCGGTGATATCTCTGGTTGAACCAATGATCTGTGCCACTTCGCCATCTTTGACCACCGGTGAAAGCACCGTATGGCCGATTCGCGCTTGGCCTAAAAAATTATAGGTTTCCTCATAAATGACTGGAGCCCGGGTCTCAATGCACTGTTGATACTTTGCCGCCAGACTACCACCGAACTCCTTCCCAAACAAATCCGCCAGGGATTTACCTTTAATTGCTTCCTTTTGTAATTGGAACCGTTCTTCACACTTCTTATTAACCATCTCGAAACAAAACTCCCCATCTGAGCTGACCTTCACTAGATACATTAGGTCCTGGGAACCATTAAACACGGTTGCGTATTTATTGGTTAAACTGTTTAATTCCGCTTCCGTGTTCTTACGGACCAATACCGCTTCAAGTTGGCTAGCGTATAATTCAATGATTTCCGGAGCAATAATGATAACATTCTTAGGCATTATAATAAACACATTTCCCAGCAATTCTTCAGAATGGTTAATACCAAAACGGTAAATATCACCCATTTGGAGCGCAGTTTCAAGTTCAATACTTTTTGGGGTGGATTTCTCTTCAAAGAGGAGTTCATGAATCCCCGATATTTTAGTTAGTCTTTTTGATTTGACGATCCAGGAACCAAAGTTCTTAACCTCCCAACTTTTACCCACTATTGTTCCGATAATTTTTTTGGCTTTTTCGATTTCATCGTTATTGCCGGCGACTGCTTGAGTGGTTACATAATTGCCGACCCGGTTATAAGTGTCAATCACTGTGAATCTAGCGCCGACTAAATGACGCAAATCATCGGCGATCATTTGGTAATCAATGCGCGCGAAGGGAAACTCCAGGTACTTCAGGGCGGTTTCGGCTAAAATTTTAATCTGCTCATTGGCCTTTTTAGTTCCGGTGATATCATGAAATATGACAGTCAGATATTCTTTATTCTCGCTAAACATTACTAACGAAAACCATTTACCTGACTGGTCATGATAGTATTCGATCCTAATTTTACCGCCTTGAGCTGCGACTTTCCCGATGGTTTCCTTAATAATCGCATCATTGGTAAACAGTTCCGGAAAAAACTCGGATATTTTCTTACCGGTAATTTGCTTCAAACCAAACCCAAAGGAGTCTTCAAACATCATGTCAATATTGCAAATAACAGCATCGACCGGAAGACCTTCATGGTTAAAAATGATTTTTAGATAGGCATATCCATCAAGCATTTTTTCAAAAACTAATTTGCATCTGTTTTCTTGTGCTTTACCCATCTTTCTCCATCCTTGGTATCCAACCAATCGGTTTTTTGATTTGTCATATAATTATGTAAAGATTCGCGCTACTTTGTATTTATCCTGTTAAAATTCATTATTTAAACAATAAACTTTTATAAAAGCTTAAAACTTTTCAACTTTATTATAGCTCGACAAAACTTACCCTTGATACTATATTTTAACTATGTTAAAATAACATCGTTAAGTTATATGAGGAGGCCTTACAATGACTCGCCCATCCAACCCCCAATTAATCAGCTTGATTCAAGATATTGTAGCCGAGGAGATTCAAACCAAAGGGATCGAAGGTGTTACCATTCGATTGATTGCAAAACGCGCCGGAATCACACCAACTACCGTTTATTACTATTTTAAAAGCAAGGAGGAATTATTGGATAAGATCAAATTCAATGTTGCCCGCGAATTAGATGACTATATTTTCACTCAGCTTAACCCGAATGATTCAGCCGAGAAGAAATTTGCAGATTTAATTAATGCTTTTATTGATTGGTCAATTGACCATCCTAAACTTCTGGATCTGGTATTTGATACCCTCCCCCCCAAAACAAATCTAACTGAAACTGAAATGACTGGACTGTATCAGACCAATTTCAAGATAATTGAATTATTAAAAAAAGCGGCTATTGCCCAAGGAAAAACAACTCAAAATATTAAAGCCGACTCAAACATCTTCATTGGATTGGTCTATGGAGTAGTAAAGCTATTCTTAAACAAACGCGTTCTTCCCGAATATTGGGAAGATATTACTCCGTTGAAGCAACGGATGATTGAGATGATCTTCAATACTTTATTAAGCTAATGTTGTTTATAATATCCTGCGATATACGCGGTATATATAGAAAGGGGATCTGTTTTATGACTGAAAAAATCGCCAGATGGCTAATGTTTCTTTTAGTAATCTCTTTCACGCCGGCTTTCGCTGCAAATACAGTGAACAATACCGCAGAATCTCCAAAGTGTTCGTACGGAATTGAAATCGACGCCTTACCATACGTTACGGGTGGTTCTTATATCAGTTCCTGGATTGGCCGTGAAAAATACCGTCTCCGGTTGGTATTATCAGACGTTAATATTCCTGAATTTATCTATTCCGATAATTTTAAAGATTGGAATTCGAAAGCAAGGGCTATAATCTTCGACTATTTTTGGAACCCCCAAAAACAGCCTCTAAGCGGGCCTTGGATTGGTTTTGGTTTGGAGCGCTGGGACAATGAAATCGTTGAAAAATCCAGCGGCGCCAAAGCCTCCTTTGATCAAGAAATGCTTACCGTCGGCGGTGGTTATGTTCATTACCTATCGAAGCATTGTTTTATCAATCCATGGGTAGCCGGCCATCTTCGCCTTAATGGAGACTCGAACATCCAGGTTGGGTCAAAAACCTTTAAGAACAAACCGTTACAATTTGAGGCCTCGCTTAAACTTGGCTGGGAATTTTAATGAGCATCAACAGCTTGAAATAAAATGCTTCACCTGATTGTTTACCATTTTATACGGAGGTAATTTAAATGAATTCACTTGATAAAAATATATTAACTCTTGCGCTCCTAGCAACTGCAGCTCTATTATTGCCGTTTTTAATTAAGGATTCTTACATATTTCAGGCAAAAACCTTAGCGGCCTCAGTTGAAACAATCAATTTGGATGAGCCCCTCTCCACTGTTAATATCGATCTAATGGAAGCCTTAATATTACGTAAGTCAACTAGAGAATTTTCAAATTATCGGATAACTCCCAAGGAACTCGCAACTATCCTCTGGGCTGCTAACGGTATTAACCGTAAAGACGGAAGGAGGACGGCCCCGTCGGCTTACGGCAAATATTTCGTAGAAATTTATGTAGCCTCCGATCAAGGGGTTTACCTGTATGAGCCGGTTAAACACCGATTAAGAGTCGTCTCCGGTGAAAATATCAAATCTAAAGTCGCCGGCCAAAAATTGGTAAGCGCCGCTTCTCACATTTTAATAATCACCGCCAACCTTAATGAATTTCCCTTCTTCGTGAAAAACAATGAGCGTATCGCTTGCGCCCAAGCCACAGCAGCATGTATCGGAGAAAATGTTTACTTGACGACCGGAGCCCTAAAACTAGGCACCTGTTTAATGTCAAGCATTGATAAAAAATTCATCCAAGAAAACTTAAAATTAAAAGAAAATCAACTTCCGTTATTTATTATGCCGATCGGTTTACCAAAATAATAATTAAGCGGCAAAATATATCAAATTAACTAAAGCGATAGAGCTATTTGATGATAGCAAGCAATATCTGCTGAAAATCGCCAAAATCCATCGAATACCACCCGCGCTTGCTCTTGCATACTTAAATTTGGGTGGTAAAATATTTTTTAGAAATTAGCACTCAAGTCTAGTGAGTGCTAACAAATAGATCAACAGGAGGGATACTATGAACATCAAACCTTTAGGCGAAAGAATTGTCCTCAAAGTTTTGGAGAGCGAGGAAAAAACCAAAAGCGGCATTGTACTTCCAGACACCGCTAAGGAAAAACCACAAATGGGCAAGGTATTAGCCGTTGGTTCCGGAAAGGTTCTGGATAATGGCGAGAAAGCGCCTCTGGAAGTCAAAGTGGGGGACCAGGTTCTATTCGCTAAATATGCCGGAACCGAAGTTAAATTAGACGGCGAAGAATATATGGTCCTCAAAGAAAGTGATATCTTAGCGATTATACCACAATAAAATTTTGAAACATTAAGGAAGGTGAGATTATGGCTGCTAAACAAATGTTATTCGCCGAAGATGCCCGCCATGCCCTAGAACGCGGTGTCAACACTTTGGCCGACGCAGTTAAAGTAACTCTAGGGCCCAAAGGGCGCAACGTAGTGCTTGATAAAAAATACGGTTCTCCCACTATTACCAATGATGGAGTAACCATCGCCAAAGAAATTGAGTTAAATGACCCCTTTGAAAATATGGGCGCTCAACTGGCCAAAGAAGTCGCCACCAAGACCAATGACATCGCTGGTGATGGTACCACTACCGCTACTTTGCTAGCTCAAGCGATGGTAAGAGAAGGATTGAAAAACGTCGCTGCCGGCGCCAATCCGATGATCCTTAAAAAAGGAATTGAAAAAGCCGTAGCGGCTGTGGTTGGTGAAATTAAAGAGATCAGCAAACCGGTAGACCAAAAGGAATCTATCGCCCAGGTCGCCGCCATTTCCGCCGCCGAAGAAGAGATCGGTAAATTAATCGCCGAAGCTATGGAGAAAGTCGGTAAAGACGGGGTGATCACCGTTGAGGAATCCAAGACCATGGGGACCAACCTGGAAGTTGTCGAAGGAATGCAATTTGACCGGGGATATGTCTCTCCTTACATGGTTACCGATTCCGAGCGGATGGAAGCCATCCTGGATGACCCATATATCTTGATTACCGACAAAAAGATCAACTTAATCAAAGATTTACTGCCCATTTTGGAAAAGACCATGCAAAGGGGTAAACCTATCCTGTTAATCGCCGAGGATGTCGAAGGCGAGGCTCTCGCTACCTTAGTGGTTAATAAACTCCGCGGCACTTTAAACGTGGTTGCGGTAAAAGCTCCCGGTTTCGGTGATCGGCGTAAAGCAATGCTTAGCGATATCGCCATCGTCACCGGTGGTCAGGTAATCTCCGAAGAGGTCGGCGCTTCTCTGGAAAACGCCACTCTTGAGATGCTCGGTTCCGCCCGTCAGGTCAAAGTCACCAAAGATGAAACCACCATTGTTGATGGGAAAGGGAACTCCCAGGAGATTAAGAACCGGATTAATCAAATCAAGGTCCAAATCGAAGACACCACCTCCGACTATGATCGGGAAAAACTCCAAGAGCGCCTAGCCAAACTGGCCGGTGGAGTTGCAGTTATTCAAGTTGGCGCCGCTACTGAAACTGAGATGAAAGAGAAAAAACACCGGATCGAGGATGCGCTCTCGGCAACTCGGGCCGCTGTTGAGGAAGGTGTTGTTCCGGGCGGCGGTGTCGCTCTGCTCCAACTCGCTCCTGTCCTTGATGAAATGAAGCAAAAAGAAACCGGCGATGTCGCCACTGGAATTTCTATTGTCCGGAAAGCATTAGAGGAACCTTTGAAACAAATCGCGCATAACGCCGGTGTCGAAGGCTCGGTTATCGTTGAGAAAGTGAGCGGCATGCCTAAAGGCCAAGGCTATAACGCCTTAACCGGAGAATTTACCGATATGGTGAAGGCCGGGATCATCGATCCGGCCAAAGTCACCCGGAGCGCGCTCCAAAACGCGGCCAGTATCGCGGCGATGCTCCTGACCACCGAATGTCTGGTCACGGAGATCCCGGAGAAGGAAAAACCAATGCCGATGCCTCCGGGCGGCGGAATGGATTATTAAAATCGAACTAACAATTAAAAACCCGGTTTGCGCCGGGTTTTTAATTGTCCTACTATTATCAAAGTCATTCATATCTTTGATCCATTCGGTACATCCACAAAACATTGGGGAGCAGCGTCTTGAGCATTGTCTCAAAAGTAGTATAGTCCAGATTCGGCTCTAAACCGTTCCTAATTCTGGCTTTAGCCAAGGCCAATTGCAATCCGATAAACCCGATTTGGCGTTCGAGAAAAAGAATACTTTCCATCCTTGGATCGGAAAAATCGACGCTATTATAGCGGTTTACAGCGCCTTTATAATTTTCGATCGCCTTTTTGACATCATCGTCTTTAACGCAGTCTTTTGGCTCTAAAGGTCTGCTCTCAAAGTCAGGACTGGGAATTTGATTGCAAACTTTACTTGAAACCGTTTTGATAGTCATTTAGTTAACCCCTTTCAAGGATCAATGGACAACGGCAAAGCCCTTTCAGCATGGAAAAACAAAAAATAAACGCTGTTCCATTTTCACATCGATCACCTTGCGAAAATGCGGTTGCATTTATTCTCTATGTTGCAGGTAATAATATATGACTTAAATTTGAGTTACTTAATTTTATCAATTACGACTTTATCATAGTAAGAACCGAATTCATTAGTAGTAAAGAGGGTAATTGTAACATTACCCGGCTGATCTAAAATAAAGGAGACGGCTTTCACACATGGCGCATAAACGCCATATAAAGCCGCATGTGGATATGTACGGATATCAGGAAAATTATTGACTTTAATGTGAACCGAATCTTTATCGCCGGTGGTGGCTTTTTCATATAAGGTCAATCGATATTCGCCGGTTTCTTTAAAAGTTACGGTGGTCCTAGCGTTAAAACTTAAACTCTCGGAGAGAACAGCCTTGCCGTTTCCGGCGTCCCGATCGCTAGTAATCCTGCCCGCCCGGATCGAAAAAAGCTCCACTTCCAACACCCACGGAAACCTAAGGGCGGTAACTTGCGGATCGGCAGCCCATCCGTAAGGAGTCAATCCCCAAATAAGTAGCGGAATTAACCAAAATTTTTTAACCATTATCGGTCCTCAATTCCTTCTTTTCAAGGTATCGACGTTCTCCCGAGCCGGAACTAAAACATAATACCGTTTATCTGATTAATCATAGACACTTTGTCTAATTCGCGCTTCTTTGGATAAACCGATCAAAGTATCAGATCGTGTTTGTTCCAGGTTTTGAATGGTTAAATAATCTCCCTTTAAAACATCCTTAGCGTATTTTTTAACCAATTCGGCTAAAAGAGGCAGATGTTTCCGGAGTTGTTCCTGATTAAGGCCTTGAAAATAAAGGTATTCACTTTCTCTATGGTCACCGAGGAGTTCGATGATTTCAGTTAACAAGAATTTGGGTTGGGCTTCATCATATTTATTGGGCAAAAGACCGATTTCCACTTTCAGTTCCCTTGAAGCCCTACCAAGGCTGATATTAAGAAATACTTTAGCCGTTTGAAATCTTACTAAATCATTATTGAACTTAACCAACCGAAAACCGAATTCTTTGATTAAAAAACCGAAAGCGCCTACGGCAATCTCTTTGAAGCCTGAATTATCCGATTCAGCCGGTTTATTTTTAGTTCGAAACAAAGGAGCTCACCTCGCCACCGGTTTTACCATTATTATACCATTCCTTCCCCTACCGCGCTATAAGCAAGATCATATGGCTTGAAAGCCATTCTACATAGGGTGAGTGTTGTTGGACACCCTAAGCAAGTTTATGAGCAGAATGGTTATTAGGATTCATTCGCATGTAATATAGTTAATCGTCGCTTTAATCACTTATCTTCCGATCGGAATAGCAGTTTTTAAATATTTGGTCTTACCTTCAATTGTGTAATCTTCAAGAGCGGCCGGGATTAATATTGTTTCCGCCATTTTAAACCGTAAAGCGCCTCCTCGGTAAATAAACCTGCCGCTGCCTTCAATAAAAGTGTAGCTAAAAAAGCGTTCCCCATTTGTAGTCTCATGGGTTTGTCCATCAAGTTCGTATAAATCCACTTCAAAAAAAAGATTAGCGATGAGTTGCTTCCTTACCAACCCAGGACGGTCTTCTGCAACTAGAACCTTGAGTTTCCCGGCTTGGCCGACAAAATTATAATCGATAACCTCCAATGCTTTTTCGATATGGAGTGACCGCTTGTTTCCCAGAGCGTCCCTTCGGTTATAATCATAAAGCCGGTAGGTAAGATTTGAACTCTGTTGGATCTCAGCCAGGACTATCCCCGCCCCTAGTCCGTGGATCGTCCCGGCCGGGATGTTAAAAGCATCTCCGGCCGCAACCGGTATAATATTCAAACAACTTTCGATCCGGTTTTCCCGTACGGCTTCCCTCAATGATTCTCGGTCCGTTCCCGGAACCAAGCCATAAATGATTTCAGCTCCCGGATCAGCCGCGATAACATACCACATTTCGTTTTTACCGTATCCACCTTCATGGGTACGGGCATACTGATCATCCGGATGGACTTGTACGGAAAGTTGTTGATTGGCATCGATCAACTTTATTAGCAGTGGAAACTGGCGAATGTATTCTTCAGGCAACTTGGTCCCGATTATCAGCTTGCCATATTTAGCGAGGAGTTCCGGCAAAGAGAGCCCTGCGAACTCGCCGTTGGCAATGATACTGACCCCATCGGGATGAGCGGAAACTTCCCAACTCTCCGCTACTATTCCTTCAGGTAAACTCCGCCCCAACCTCTCCAGATTACGGCCGCCCCAAATGTAATCCTTATAGACGGGTATCATTTTTATTGGATAGAACATAATTCCCTCCCGAACTGTCTCATCCACAACTAAATCTGTATGACTCATTTAAGCAAACATTAGATCATTGTTATTTCACAGAATATATTAAAAATCCTGCTTGTTACTTAATAACTAAACTTAATTATATACCTTCATGTTTTATCAAACAAAATTTTCCGTAGATTTCAAAGGAAAAATTTTTTCTCCAGAGAATTATTATAACTCAAATTAAGCAGTTAAAGCACACCTAATAAGGAGATTTCTATGACTGACTATGATAATAATGGATAAGAAAAACTGGCTGTCTTGTGGACTTCGGCTGACCGCGAAGTTGCTCTGGATTATTATTTATTGCTTTTCTAATTCATTGGTGAATCCGTCCAACTCCGTATCTTATCAGGATGGGGTTTACGAAGGAAGTCCCACTCGATTTATACAATCTGGAAATTTCTGGGGTAAAGTAAAACTAACCATTGAAAATGGAAAATTTACCAAAGTTGAATTTCAGATAGTCAAAGATGAAACTGAAATTTTTAACGAGTTTTATGAAAATAACTACATTGGTAATCCCTATTATATGCAGCAATGCCGTAATGATTGGAAAGGGGTAATAGCTTATCCCCGGTTACTGCTGGATTAACAAAACATCGACCAGATCGACGCTATTACCGGCGCCACCTGGTCATTCAATCTATTCAAGGATTCAACTAAAGCTGCTTTAGAAAAAGCGTATTAACATTAATGAAATATTCATGTCCGAGAGTTTTATTTAACTATATGGTACAAGTAATTTGCTATTAACCGGATTCAAGCTGTGGGTAATTCCTGAAAAAACGGCATCGTTACCTCCCGGTAGATCCCCATTCTTTTCAAAGTGTTCAGAGCGTAGATTAGGATCGGCGTGGTATGGGCGTCCGCCATTTGCCCGGTGGCCACGAAGTTAAACATCGCCTCCAGATTGGCGTTGTCCCAGTATTCTTTCCCATAGACGTTCAGCAATAAATACCCTTCATTTTCATGGAAACTGAAATTCTTAATGATTAGATCGAATGTTTTCCCGCCCATATTAAAGGCGTTAATAAAGAAATCATTGCTTT